>Ga0114978_10002510_pt1 | contig 15097 bp, 10 predicted proteins | sample S_140212_EF_Meta_FD_87027 | JGI IMG/M metagenome (GOLD analysis project Ga0114978, IMG submission 87027) | Freshwater microbial communities from Lake Simoncouche, Canada to study carbon cycling - S_140212_EF_MetaG | ecosystem: Environmental > Aquatic > Freshwater > Lake | place: Lake... | reverse complement strand
GGTTGATGTTGTCTGCAACACGCCGGGCGATCTGAACGGCGACTGCTCGGTGAACGGTAACGATCTTGCGCTGCTGCTCGGCAACTGGGGTGGTTCGGGCACTGGCGACATCAACAGTGACGGTGTCGTCGGAGCAGAGGACCTCTCCATCATGCTGAACAACTGGATCTGAGACGGCGATCCCCGGGACGACGATCCCCGACACTTGCCGCGCACGACAGCGCCTTCACTCCGACCATCGGGTGGAGGCGCTTTCATTTGCTGGTGGTGTACGGCACATGCCGCGGGGTGCTCGGTACTGCTGGGCACGCCAGGCACCGATTCAGGATGCGCGCCAGAGCCGAACCAAATCCGCGATCGGCAGTGACTCGGGACGCGCGCTCGGATCGATGCCGTCGGGCCAGGATCGGTTGCGGCCGAGGATGGCGCCGAGTTGCTTGCGGCGCTTGGAGAACAGCGTGTGCACGAACGCGCCGAATGCGTCGGCGTCGCCGTGCGGGATCGCAGGAACGGCGCGCGGGCGGATCGCGATCATTGCGCTGGTCACTTCCGGCGGCGGCCAGAAGCAGCCCGACGAAAGCACGGCGACTTGCTCGACCTCGGCGAACGCTTGCACGATGATCGTGAGCGGCCCGTACTCGCCGCCGCCCGCCGACGCGCGCAATCGATCGCCGACCTCGCGTTGAATGGTGACGAACTGCCCAAGGCATTGCGGCGTCGATGCGCAAATCGCGATCACCGGGCTTGCCGCCTGATACGGCAAGTTTGCCACCAGCGTGAACGGCCTCCCCGCAAGGCGCGCGAGAGCATCAGCGTTGAGCGCGCGCTTGCCATTGAGGCAGTCGCCCTCGATGAGGGTGAAGCGCGGATTGGATGCGAAATGCTCGCGCAGGTGCTCGGAGAGATCGCGATCAAGTTCGATCGCCAGCAACTCGGCTCCGCGGGCGAGGATCTCCTCGCTCATCGTGCCCGTGCCAGGCCCGATCTCGACGACGAGCGAATGCTCGCCGATCCCGCTCGCATCAACCAACCGCTTCAGCAGATTGTGGTCGACGAGAAAGTTCTGGCCGAAGCGATGCTTTGGCGATAGGCCTCGCGCCGCGAGAATCGCCCGGATGTCCGACTGCGTTTGCACGGTCGCATCCTACAGGTTCCCGTTTGGCCCACGCTCATCCCCAACCATTGAGCAGCAGCGCAAGGTCCGACGCATTGACCACGCCGTCGGCGTTGATGTCGCCAACGCCCGCGCCGCCCCAGTTGTTGAGGAGCAGAGAAAGATCGGTCGCGTTGACCACGCCGTCGCCGTTGAGATCGGCGGGATTGGCCGCCGAAAGCGCGATCACTGCGCTATCCATCGCCACCGGCGCGCTCTTGCCCGCGCCGACCCACGCGTTGTACGCCACGAGTCCGGTTCCGTCGGTGGTGTTGGTATCGCGCAGGAACTCCATGTATTCCCGCGACGAAGTCTGGTAGTAGAGCGTGACCGTTGCCGACACCGCGCCAGCAGGAGCGACGAACAGCGTGTCATCCCAGTATTGGCCATCGGCGTAGCTGTAGCCGACGGGCGCGCTACCGATCGATTGATACCCGGCGTTGGTGAAACCACGGGGCGGGATGCGGTTGTCGAAGTAGAGCTTGTCGGCGATGGCGAGGTGGAAACCGGTGCCGGCGGCGAGACCCGTCAGCTTGGCAATCGCCGGGCTGAGTCCCGTATCGGCGCGGTACACCTTGGTGTCGCCAGTCACCAGCAGCGCAGATGTGTTGTCGTAGGCACCGCGTTCGGCAACGACCTGATTCAGCGCGTTGGTGAACTTCACATTCAGCCACATCCGACGACCTTCGGGGTAACCGGTCGGGAGCTTGTGGCCGGTTTGGTTGGTCACGCGCACTTTCAGGCTGGAGCCAATTTGCGTCAGCGTCATGTCCGAGCCGTTCTGCAGCATCTGGATGGTGCGCGCGGCGGCCTGCTCGACCGCGGGCTGACCGAGACCGATCTGATCGGCTTCATCGGGGAGCATCGAGTTGCGGATCGCTTGAACGACCCAAGTATTTGCGCCCGCGAAAGAGTGCTGCGGCATGTCGGGGCGCTCGAAGAACGGAGGGCCGTACTCGTAGAACCGACAACCGCCGGCGATCACCTTGGGCATGTGGCAGTCCTGGCAAGTCGACACCACGCCGTCAGCATCGTTACCGCCGAAACGGTGGTCGGCAAAGGCAACGCCATTGACGAAGTCGCTCTGGAGCCACTCGCTGTAGGTGCGCTGCTCAGGGAACATGTCGCCCGGGTTCTGCGTCGGATGCGCCGCGCCGAGGGAATTGAGCTGGTACTGGCCGGTCTTGCGGTTCTTGGAGTAGATCGGGTTGCTGACATCGTGGCAGGTGCCGCAGAACTCGCTCATGCGGTGGAAGGGCGAGGTGATCAGCCGAGCCTCGTACCCGTGGAGGTTCTGCGGAACATCGTCGAAGGGGCCGCGGCGCACCGAGGCGGGATCGATGACGAAGCGCGCGCCGCCCACGCCCGCGGGCACGAGGCCTTGGGCGGCGAGCGCGCTGATGATGGGCTTGTCTGGACTGGCCGGGTCGCCCGCGTAGGCAATGGCGCTGTTGGCGCCGAGCTCGGGGTTGACCACTCGGTGACAGAAGTTGCAGTTGATGCCGTCGAAATCGTCGCCCTGAAGGTCGGCGATGCTGCCGTTGGCGGAGTGGCCGGCGAGCCAGCCGCCGGGCGCGTGGCAGCGGATGCAGGTTTCGCCGCCGATGTTGGCGTCTTGATTGGCGATGGCCACGGCGGCATGCCAGACCGGGTCGCGCGCGGATTGCGCCATGAGCGTGGCCGACCAGGTGTCGTACGGCGCAACTTGGTCGCCGTAGCCCGAGTGGCAGTAGGTGCAGCTGAGGCTGGTCTCAATCGCGGCGACGGCGGTGCCGCTCGGATCGGGCTGGGTACCGGGCTGGAAGAAGTCAGCGTGCGTGGTTGGCACCTTGACTTGACCGCCTCCACCACCACGCGCCATGACGGTTGCGACGGTGGCGCTCGCCGCGGCAATGGCAAGCGCGATGAGCGTCCCACGGGCAATGCGACCGGCGAGCGGGTTCGAGGGTCGGAGCGCGGGGTGATTGCTGGTCTGGTTCATCTCGTCTCGTGGTTTCAGCCAATGCTCGCGCCATCCTGGCACGCGCCGAGCGGGGGGAACTCCGCGCAGGCGTTTTTTCTGAGCATCGGAATGTGTGATCGGCCTATTCAGGGCAAAGGTTCGCGGGTCGTCCCGAACCGTTCCCAAATTTCGAACTTTCGCCCGAGAATGAGAAGGTAGGCGGTCGTCGCGCGCGAGCAATCGCGATTCAGAGGTTTCGTAAAGAAGTTCTCGACTAAGGCGTTGCGGCGTTGAGATCTGCAGCGCCAGGCGCGGTATCGGACGAGTGGCGCTACACTCGCGCGATGGCGTTATTGGCGAGCATCAACGTAGTTTCGGCCGTAGTTTCGACCGTAGTTTTTGCCGCGGTTTCGGCCGTGTCCGTGTCCCTTTGCGGTTGCGCAAGCGATCCGACTGGGCCGACATTTCTTGTCGTTCCCCACGATCAGTATGTGGCCGCCTTCGACGCCGCTGCTGAGGCTGCTCGGCAGGAGGGACTCTTGCCCGAGATCGCCGATCGCCAGTCGGGTCTGATCGGAACTGAGGCGCGAACCGCTGGCTCGCTCCTTGAGCCCTGGGCTTGGCGTGATCTCACCGCAAGCGAGGTCGTGTCTGGAACCTTTGCTTTCGAGCGCCGACGCGCTCACTTCGAGTTCGTCCCCGCTGGCTTCCACCCGATTGCGCCCGAAGGCACCGCGCCGCTGGTGGGGCCGGCGCTTCCAGGTTCGGAGCGCGATGTCGGCGAGTCGGTGACTGCCGTCGCGGGCAACCTTGAGCTGCGAGTGTCGGTGTCGATCGAGCGTCAGTTTCGGCCAGGCTTCCAGTCCACGCCTTACACGCGATCGCGCCTGAGCTATTCGACCGATGTCACGAACAAGGACGACGCCGGCACGCTGCGCGACCGTTCGAGTTGGACACCGGTCGCGCGCGACGAGCGCCTTGAGCGCATCCTGATCGAGCGCATCACCGAACTGCTCACGCAATCCGCGGATCAATGAAGCGGTAGAGAACATCGACGGCGAGGTTGAAGACGACCATCATCGTCGAGTAAACCAAGACCACGCCCATGACCAGGGTGATGTCCTTGCCCAGCACGCCGTCGACGAAGTTTTGCCCGATTCCAGGCACTGCGAAGACTTTTTCAACGACGAACGATCCAGTGAGCGCGACCGCCGTTGCGGGGCCGAGGTAGGAAAGCACCGGCAGGAACGCATTCTTGAGCGCGTGCTTGAACGCAACTTTCCAGCGCGGCAAACCCTTGGCGCGCGCGGTGCGAATGTGGTCGGCGCCCATCTCCTCAATCATTCCAAAGCGAATGAGGCGCGAGATGTACGCGGCGAACGGCAGCGAAAGCGTGAAGGCCGGCAGCAGGACATATTGCAGCCCGCCCCAGCCACCGACGGGAAACATGCCGAGTTTTACGGCAAAGAGCATGAGCAGCGCGCTGCCGATCACGAAGCTGGGCAGGCTGATTCCCGCGATCGCCAGCAACTGCGTGAACGCGTCGAGCGGCGATCCTGGGCGAAGTCCGCCGATGGTGCCGGCGACGATGCCGATGGCAACGGCGATGACCATTGCGGTAAGTCCGAGCGTCATCGACACAGGAAGTCCGGTGGCGATGATCTCGTTGACGCTCCAGTCGGGTTGTTTGAGCGAGGGGCCGAGGTCGAAGGGGCGATCATGATTGCCGAGCGCCCACGACACGCCTGAAGCCTTGCCGAGGTAGTCGAAGTAAAACGCAACAGGGTCGTCGAGCTTGTACTGCTTCTTCATCGCCTCGACGATTTCCGCAGGCGGACGGCGGCCTTCGGTGTTTTCCAGCGGATTTCCCGGCACGCTCCAAGCCAGCACGAAGGTCAGCGTGTAGACCGCGAGCACGATGAAGGGCAGCTGAAGCAAGCGCCGCCCAATGAGGCTTGCAACCGAAGACGACGATTCGGACGAGGACGCGCTCATCGAACCGCGGGCTCCGTAGTCGACTTGGGGGAGATGTTGTTGCGCTGATCGCCATCACGAACACCACCACGAACACCATCATGAACACCAGCGCGTCGACCTAGCACCGAGATGTCTTGCTCAAGTCGAGGATGCTCGGCAATGCCACCCAGTCGCGACGGGTCGTACATGTAGACCGTGACATAGTTACAAAGCGGCATCAGCGGAATTTCCTCGGTAAACAGCCACTTTTCGACTTCGGCAAGCATGGCCAGCCGCGTCTTGGGATCGTGTTCGGCCGCGGCCGCATCCATGCGCGTTTCGAACTCTGGGTTCTCGTAGCCGCGGTCGTTGTTGCCGTTGCCCGCGCGCTGCAGATCGAGCCAAGTGGTCGGGTCGCCGTAATCGCCGTACCAACCGCCGCGCGCGATCATGAAGTTCCCCTTCTTGAGATCTTCCTTGTAAAGCTTGGAGTCCTTGCCGCGACATTCGGCGGCAACGCGCAATTCGCGCTTCCACATGTCGCGCATCGCTAACGCAAGGTTTTGGTAGCGCGGACTTGCGGTCGAATAGAGAATGTCGACGGTGGGAAATTTTTCGCCCGCAGTGTTCTCAACGATGCCATCGCCATCGCGGTCGTCGTAACCAGCGGCCTTCAACTCGGCACGCGCGCGCACGGGATCAAAGCCGATTCCTTCGACCAACGGATAGTCTGGAATCGAACCAGGCGGAACCAGCGTGCTCGCAACTCGCTCGCCCAAACGGGTCACGCGATCGATGAGCTCCTGCTTGTTGACGGTGAGCGCAAAGGCGCGGCGCACGCGTGCATCGTGAAACGGGTTGGCGTTTCCGCCCGTCAGCGCAGTGCGGCAATTGAAGCTGAAGAAGTCGGTGCCGAAAGCGTCGAAGCCGCGCACATCACGCCGCTCGCCCGGGGCCGGCACTGGAAGTCCGCCAACGATGTCGTCGGCAACGGCGCCATGTGCGAGACCAGCGTTGATTTCCGCGGAAAAACGCGCGAGATACGCCTTTCGCTCCGCAAGCATTTCGGTCTTGTACTCAGGGCCGAGATCAGTGAGCCAATCGCCGCCGCCCGATTGAAAGCTCAGCACGCCCGTGTTCGGGTTCTCGATGGTGCGGCATTCCACCGACTTGGCGATGACGCGACTTGGGTCCCAGTAGTACGGATTGGCCTCGAGGCGCATGTCGCGCTTGTAACGCCACACCGTTGGCACATAGGCGCCGTTGGTCACGATGCGACCAGGCTTGGTCCAGTCGTGGCGCTGGATGAGTCTGCCGCTTGTGTTGTCGAAGGAAACGAATTGCTCGACGGTTGCCGGATGCACGGGCGCGAAGCAAGGAAACGCGCAAAGATCGAGGAAATAAGCCAACGGCGCGTCGAGATGCACGACGAGGGTGTTCGGGTCAGGCGTTTCGATGGCGACGTTCTTGGCGAAATCCGCCTCGGTCACGCGCCAAAGTTCTCGCGCATCGCCGTGATAGGTCTCGGGTGATTTGGCGTACGCCGCCAACGCAACCGTGCGGTTGTTGTAGAACGCGCGCGCGCCGCTGATGGCGAAGTAAAGCGCGGAGTAGTCGGCAGCGGTGTCGGGCAAAATCGCGCGGCGCCACGCGTAAGCGAAGTCCGCGCTCGTCACAGGATCACCGTTAGACCACCTGGCATCCGAGCGCAGATGAAAGGTGTAGGTGCGCAGATCAGCGGAGATTTCCCACCGTTTTGCCACGCCCTCCACAATCGCGCAGTCGCTGGCGCGCAGATTCACCAGCGTCTCGTAGATCACGCGCGCGCGGCGCAACTCATGTTGGTAACTCATGCGCTGCGGGTCGAGCGTGTAGCAGTCCGATCGCTCGATCAACACCAAGTCCGCAGGCGGCAGCGGCGAATCAAGCGACACCGCCGCGAACAGCGCAAGGACCAACAAGAGAATCGGGGCAAGCAATCGCACCCACCAAGGATAGCGGTCGCACCCCATCCGCGATCACCACCCAAGCACCAGCCGCGACCATCATCGAAGCACCAGAGGAAGCCGCCGCAGCGGCGCCCGCTCAAATACGCGGCGCCGCGCCGACGATCTCGTTCCAGCGCTTGGCTTCGGCTTCGAACTTCGGCTTGTCCTTGTTTTCCCAGGCGGGAGCCAGAAGGCGCTGGTCGCCGTCGGCCTTGGTTCCTGAGTAGGCCGCAGGGCGTTCGCCGCGGTCGATGAGGCGCAGAAGCACCTCGCAGGAATTCATGACTGATGCGTAACTGGCGGAAAGCACAGGGGAGTCGTGGGCTGAGGCCCACTGCGTGTTCGCGGCGGAAACAAGATCAGCCAAAGCGGGCGCGAGCGTCTTGGACACTATGGCGCGCTCCGTCTGCGGCATTTCCAGCAGATCGTTGCGAACGCCCACAAGCACGCGCTGCAGCGCCATCATGCGATTGTCAGCGGCACTCGAGGCGCGGATCGACTTGGAAACCAGGGCAATCGCGTCAATCAGGTTTTTGCGGACGGCACGCGCGCTCTCGGCGGGCAGATCCTTGCGGTGGGCGGCGCTGGCGATGGCGGTGAACTTCTGCTGAAGCGCAATGAAATCGGTTTCGCCGGTGGTCGCGTCCTTCAGGCGGCGTGACACCGTCTCGTAGTAGCCGTTGCTCGCGTCGAGATCCTCGAAGGCGTCACTGATCAGGCTGGCGGCGGCGATGCGCTTGCCGGCCTCGGTCTCCGAGCCAGGAATCGTGCGCTCCACCACTAGGTCGAGGCCTTCAGGGGTGCGGGTGAAGCGCAGGACCTGCATCGCGTTGATCGCGCGGCGAAGATCGCGGCTCTTCACGGTCGGGCCAAGCTCGGCGATGAGCGCGAGTGCGTAGGCCTTGCGGAAGATGGGGGTCGCGGCGGGGTCGCGCGCGGCGGTGACCAAGATCGAGCGCGATTCTTCGACGGCGGAGGCGTCGTTGCTGTCTCGAATGGCGTCGACCCGCTTGGACAGAAAGGTGTCGAGGGTGCTCTTCTGCGCGGCGGTCAAGGGCGCGGTGGCGCCGAGGATGGCGCGATCAAGCGTCGACTGGGCAAAGGCGGTCGCGCTGACGCAGGCAGCAAGAAGGGCGGAGAACAGGGGTCGCGAAATCATGTCGTTTCTCGATCTCCGAAGCGTGGCTTCTCGGATCTGGGTGGCTTCGGCGGGCAACCGCGGCGGGAAGGCGCATCAGCGCCCCCGGTCGACGACGGTCAGAGCCATGAACGCTAATCCAATGAGGGCGTACTGTCAACGAACCGAGGTGGCGGCGGCGGCGAAAGAATTGGCTGGGTCCGTTCGGTAGCGTCCCTCGAGCCAGTGCCCGCCACCGTCGTTCGTCCCCTGGACGCCCCTGAGCCGATGAAGGAACCCCATGCGTCCATTGCGTCCGGTCCGAATTGCCGCGTCTTTCTCGCTTGCCTCCGTGCTGGCCTCCTCTCCTGGGGTCACCCTCCTCGGTGGCGATGGGAGCGCCTCCGCCGCTTGGTCTCAACAGGACGCGCCTGCAGCTCCTGTCGCGCCTCCCGCGGTCGTCCCCGCGGTCATACCCGCGGCCGCACCCGCGGCCGTACCCGCGCATGGCGCCCCGACTCCCCCCAGCCTGCTGGAACCAACCGCCGAGCTGCGCGAGATGGTGCGCGACCGACTTGCGCGCAGCTTCGCGGCTCGAGCGCGCGTAGTTCTGCAGCGCGAAGTCATCTTTCTTGGCGTGTTGCGCAATTCCCAGGTGCTCATGAAGTCCGCGCTCGAACTTGCGCCGGACAATCCATTCATCTGGCGGCTCGCGATCGATCTCGCCGCCATGCTTGAGGACGGCGATGCAGGCGCCGACACCTGGCTCTCCGACGGGTTGGCCAAACTTTCCAAACTCGAGCCCGATGACGAAGTCTTGCGATTGCGCCGCGTGATGGACGCAATCGACGAAAGGCAGACCGCAGAGGCGCGCGTCGAAGCCAGCAAGGCCATGCTCACGCCTGCCGCGATCGCTCAGCTCGGTCGGCGGGTTGCTGCGCGGGTGGCCTTCGACCTCGCTGCTCTTTCTCGCCGCACCGGCGATGGGCAGGCTTTCGAGAAGTACCTTCTCTTTGCGCTCGAACTTGACCCGTTTTTCCCCGAGGCCACCGAGACGGCTGCCGGGTACTTCCGCATGAATGCGCCGACCGTGGTCGACGAAGTTCACGCGATGCGCGACGCCACCCTCGCCAATCCTTCCCGCAGTACGGTTGCGCTCGGCCTCGCCGAACTTTGCTTGCAGCAAGGCGCTTACCGCGCGGCCGCCAGCATTCTCGATATCGCGTACCGAATGCAGCAAACCCGCGGTCCTGATGAGAATGTCGACGCGTTGCTGAGCGACTTTATCATTGCGCTTTGGGGCACTGGTCGTATCGACAACGCGTTCTCCCACGCGAAGCAGCGGACCGAACAACTCGATAGCGCGCTGTTGCAGGAGATTGAGAAGCAGGGAATGGCCACTTCGGCGGCCGAGCGCGCGACTGTGCATCTTCCTCCCACTCCGACACTCGCGACCACCATCGCGGCGTTGTCGACGGCCGTTGACGTCAAGCCCAGTCCGATTGTGGTGGCGAACGCCGCCTTCGCTTTCGACACGATGATCGCTCAAGCCAAGAAGCGAAACGCTGCACCGCAGTTGGCCGCGAGCCTCGCGCTCGACTCTGCGTTCGTGCAACTTTGGCTCGGATGGTCGGTCGCAAAGTCGATGGATGCGATGGCGAAGCAGGACGCTGAGAAGGCCGCTGAGAAGCCTGCCGACGAGTCGGCAACCAAGTTAGCCGCCACCAAGCAAACCGACAATTCGGTTGAGAAGGCGCAGTCGCTGATCGCGGCCGCGGTGGCCTATGAGCCGTTGACCGACGAGACACGCGCGCGCTTCGATGGTTGGATCGCGCTTCGAACGCGGGATGCCGCGAAAGCGAAGGCGATTCTTGCGCCGATTGCAGCCAACGATCTCGCCTCCAAGCTCGGCCTTGCGCTGGCTTGCGACGAACTCGGTGAAACGAAAGAAGCGGCGCGTCTTTTGCTTGAGATCGCTCGGGCAACACCGTCGACGGCGGTCGGACTTTGGTCGCGCTCGCGGCTTTACCAACTGATCGGCGCCACGCCGGTGATCCTTCCGCAAGCCGAGGAGATCGAAACGGCGGCCGAACTTCCGCGTGGGTTTCTCAAACTCATGAATGACGGCAGCGCGTCGATGCTGCTGCGAGTCACGCCTCGCGAGATCGAAGCGCGCCCGTGGGATCCGCTGATCTTCGACATCGAGCTCACCAATCGCAGCGCCTGGCCGCTTTCGATTGGACCAGACGGCCCGATCAAGGACAGCACCACGATCACGGCATCGCTCAATGTTCCTGGCGAAATGCCGCGCCCGCCGCAAATCGTTTTGGTGTCGATTGATCAGAAGTTCGTCATAGATCCCGGTGAAACTCTGAAGATCCCCGTCGATATCTCCGTGACCGATGCCAGCGCTGCGCTGCGCGACGATGCGCTTTCCGGCGCGTTCATATCGCTGCATTCCATCATTAACTGGCGTACCACTTCCGTTGGATTCGAGCCATCGCCGTATGGAATCGAGGTCGAGTCGCCCGTGGTCCATGTGAGCGGCGAGCGGCTGACGCGCGAGTGGGTCGAACGCGTGCTGACGCAATTGCGCGACCTCAATCAGGTGCCCAATCCTGAGAACATCGCGTTGATCGCAAGTGCGATCGTTCGCAAGGCCGCCTTTCCCGCGCTGGTTCCTGCTGATGCGGGGGCGCTTCTCGATGAAGCTGGGCCGTTGCTCGCCGATGCGGCGAAGCGGCTGTGGCCCGAAGCGCGCGCGTGGCTGATCTTTGCTTGCCCAAAGGGCAAGCGCATCGATGCAACCCCGGATTCGAAGGATCTGCTCGATATGGTGGCGCCTGGTGGTGGCGAGACTGCGGCGACGGTGCCGGAGCTCGAGGCGCTTGACGCAGTATTGCGCGAAGACGAATCGCCGCTGGTCCGCATCTCTTGGATCGCGGTGCGCGCGCGCCGCCCCGAGGACCTCGTGCTCGTTCAATCACTTTCGTCGACCAATGCGTTGACGCGAGGGTTTGCCGAAGACTGCAAGCAGTGGATGATCGAGGCGCGCGACGAACGCGCCAAGCAGCTCAACCTCAAGAAGTAGTCCTCGATCCTGCGTGGGTCGCAGGCAAGCGGCATGGCGACCGAACCCAACCCAACTTCACCGCGTCCCGCATTTCGCTGGGAATCCGGTCGTGCGAAGATGTGGCTGCGCATCGGTGGCCTCGGCTTTGGACTGGTCTGCTTTGCGGGCGCGATCTACACCGCCGTGGGCGAACGCGAAGGTTTCGCCAAGGCGCTTGAGGCGCTGCGTGATCCCCCACCGATGGCCGTCGCACTGGTGCTCGCGTCGATCGCGGTCGGCGTGGTGCTTTCGGCGCTGCTCTTTCACTTGCTCATGCGCCGCTTCGGCAAGGTGCCGTTCTGGGAAATGCAGGCGCTGATCGCGGCAACGGCGTTCGCCAACTACCTGCCCCTCAAGCCGGGCTTCGTCGGCCGCGTGGCCTATCACCGCTTGCGCCACGACATTCGCGCCGCTCACACCGTGCGCACCATCTTCGAGGCGATCGCGCTGAGCGGTACGGTCGCATCGATGTTTCTGCTTGCGCTGCTGGGTTTCCGCGCTCTCGGCGTGGAGGGCGAGTGGGCGCTGCTTGCGCCGGCGGTGCTGGGAATCGGCATCCGCTTCGCCAAAGTGCGCACGCTCGCGCAAGCACTGCTCGTGCGACAAGTCGAACTGGCGTTGTGGACGCTGCGCTATTGGGCGGTGTTTCAGCTGGTGGGCGCGCCGATCGATCTTGAAACCGCCATCGTGCTCGGCAGCGTGAGCGTGATCGCGACGCTTCTGCCGATCGTGTCCAACGGCCTTGGAATTCGCGAATGGGTGATCGGGTTGCTCGCGCCACTGATCTCGCACGCGCCGGTTTCAACGAGCCAAGCCATCGTGGCCGAGCTGGTGCATCGCGTGGCCGAGCTGGTGGTGATGACACCGATCGGAGTGACCGCGATCATCGTTCTGGTTCGTCATAACCGTCGGCTTGCGCTTGAAGCGAAGCCGTGACGGCGCTGCACTAATGCGCGCATGAAACTCGGTGATCTGCCCGCGCCCCGCGTTAAATCGGCGCTTCAGTGCGTGCGCGCGCAAAGCTCTTCATGCCGGCTCTGCTCTTGAGGTTGTCAAGAACATTCATGAAGTTGATGTACGCGTCATACGGCGAGTCGTACGGCGAGAAGTACTTGTGAACATCGCCGTCCGACCAGTACTTGGTGCACATGTAGTACAGGTGGTCGCTGGTGGTGAGCTTGCGCCAATCCTCGAGGATGTACGGATCGCCCGCCTTTGCCCGCTCTTTCACCGCAGATTCCAGCGCGTAGAGCTCCTTGGCGGCGCCGTCTTGAATCGGGTTCCCTAGCCACGCCGAAAGATCGCGCTCGCTGTCGGCCCATGAAACCCAGTTGGGTACGTCGTACTCACCGACCGGCTCGTAGCACTCGAGCAGTTGGCTTGGAGTGAGGAAATTGTTGTGCCCGTGGTTGGTGTCGTAGACCGCGGCAGGCAGCGCGTCGAGGAATTCGAAGATCCCCGTGTCGGCCCACTGGTGCTCGCCAAAGGTTTCGTAGTCCATGAACAGGTTGCAGCAGTAGCCATCGCCGTTGATTTGGTTGACCCAACCCGCGAATTTCTCGGCGGAAAGCGGCCATTCCTTCCATCCTCGGTTGGAGAAGCGGAAGGCAATGTCGTCGGACAAGCGATAGTTTTTCAGCAGCAACTTGATCGGTCGATCGGCGAGATCGCCCGTTCCCGGCGGCGTGTAGACATAGTTGGGCGAACGGAATCCGAGCAGGCGGTCGACGCCCTCGCAGATGATCGCGTTGTGCTGTCCGCGTCGAGCGATGTGCTCGGCGAGGGCGTTCGAATAGATGAGCTCGGTGTTGCGGAAGATCTTGGGCGTCACGCCGAAGACCTCCTGCATCTTGAGCTGGTGGCGGTCGACCTGCTCGTCAAACTCCGCGCGCGAAAACAGGAACGACAGTGAGTGATGGCTGGTTTCGCCGACGAGTTCGCACGCGCCGGTGTCAACGAGCTCCTTCAGCGTGTCAACAACATCAGGCGCCCACAGCAGCAATTGCTCGAGCGCGGTTCCAGTGATCGAGTACGAGCAGCGGAAGCGCTTGTCGTGCCTGCGCACGAGATCAAGCATCTTCCTCGTGGCGGGTCGATAGCACTTGTCCGCGACCTTGCGCATGATCTTCTCGTTCGCTTCGTTGTCGAAGTAGAACGGATCGTTGGAGAAGACCGAGTAGCGGCGCAGACGCCAGGGCTGATGAAGCTCGAAGTAAAAGCAGACGCTTGCCATCGGCGCAGAGTACCCGAGTCGGATTGCATTGGCACTCGCGCGGGTCTAGACGCCGTGATACGACCGGTACCAATCGACGAAGCGCGCGATGCCGGTTTCGACGGTGGTCGACGGTCGGTAACCCGTGTCCTGCTCAAGCGCCTCGACATCGGCCATCGTGTCGGGAACATCGCCTGGCTGCAGTGGAAGCAGGTTCATGGTCGCTTTGCGGCCGGTGCAGCGTTCGATGGCGGCGATGTAGTCGAGCAGCTCGACTGGGCGAGAATTGCCGATGTTGTAGACCCGCCACGGCGCGCTCGAACTGCCCGGGTCAGGATTCATCGGGTCAAACGCAGGGTTCGCCTTCGCGGGGCGGTCGAGAGTGCGGATGATTCCCTCGGCAATGTCGTCGATGTAGGTGAAGTCGCGGCGGTGCTTGCCGTGGTTGAACACATCGATCGGCTTACCTTCGAGGATGTTCTTGGTGAACAGGAACAGCGCCATGTCGGGACGGCCCCACGGCCCGTAGACGGTGAAGAAGCGCAGGCCAGTGGTCGGAAGGTTGAAGAGGCTTGAATAGGTGTGCGCGAAAAGTTCGTTGGCCTTTTTGCTTGCCGCGTAAAGCGAAAGCGGATGGTCGACGCTGTCGCGCACCGAGAAGGGAAGTTTGGTGTTGCCGCCGTAGACGGAACTCGAACTCGCGTAGACGAGATGCGCACACCCGTGATTGCGGCAGCCTTCGAGGATGTTCTGGAATCCCACGATGTTTGACTGCACATACGCGTGCGGGTTGGTGATCGAGTAGCGGACGCCCGCTTGCGCGGCCAGGTGTACGACGCGGCCAAAGCGATGCTTGGCGAAGAGCGACTCCATGCCGGCGCGGTCGGCGATGTCCATCTTCACGAAGGAGAACCCCGGCTTGCCGACGAGCCGCGCGAGCCGCGCTTCCTTGAGCTTTGGATCGTAGTAGTCGTTGAGGTCGTCGAGACCGACCACCGTTTCGCCGCGGTCGAGCAGGCGATGCGAGACATGCGAGCCAATGAAGCCAGCGGCGCCAGTGACGAGGACGGAAGGGGAGCCGAGCGAAGATTCCGACATAGGGTCGGGGATCGTATCGAACGGAATCACGCCAGTGCGCGCGTTCGGGCCAATGCGCGGGTGGCGGTGCGGATGACGCGGTCGACGGCGTCGAAGCTCATCGAAGAGCCGCTGGGAAGGCAAATTCCCTGTTCAAACAGCTGTTCACAGACGGGCGCGGCCGACGGATCGTGGGCGAACATGGGCGCGCCTTCGAAGAGCGGCTGCATGTGCATCGGCTTCCAGGCGGGGCGCGATTCGATGCGGTCGGCGGCGAGCGCGGCGATGAGTTCGTCGCGGGTGCAGCCAGCGAGCGCGGGATCGACGGTGAGCACGGTGAGCCAGCGGGTGGCGTGGCTCCACGATGGTTCGGGCATGAAGCGCACGCCGGGCATCGAGGCGAGCGCGGCCTGGTAGCGCGCAAAGATGGCGCGGCGGCGCGCGACGCGGTCGTCGATGGCGAGCAATTGCCCGCGGCCGACGCCAGCGCAGATATTCGACAGGCGATAGTTGAAGCCGGCGACCGAGTGCTCGTAGTGC
>Ga0114978_10002507_pt1 | contig 15106 bp, 7 predicted proteins | sample S_140212_EF_Meta_FD_87027 | JGI IMG/M metagenome (GOLD analysis project Ga0114978, IMG submission 87027) | Freshwater microbial communities from Lake Simoncouche, Canada to study carbon cycling - S_140212_EF_MetaG | ecosystem: Environmental > Aquatic > Freshwater > Lake | place: Lake... | reverse complement strand
ATTTGCAGCGAAGCGGTCTCGACGGCGGCCACGCTGTCGCTCAGTGATTGCAGGCAAGCCGCAACACTGTCCGAAATCCGATCGTCCACTTTGACCAGTGAAATCTCGGGCAGCAGGGCCAGTTCGCTGAAGCAGCCTGGCTGATCAAAGCCAATCACAGGACCACGGCGGCAAAGGGTGCTCTTTTCGGCTCGACAAAAGGAACAATCACCGCAGGGAAGCTTGGCCCTTGCAGCGACCCGGTCCCCCACCTGATAGCCGGTGACACCCGCACCAATCTCGACGATCCGCGCACAGAACTCGTGGCCAAATAGCTGAATCGGTGCATCCGCTTCCAGTCGGGCTTTCACACGATCATACGCGAGTGTGGGAATTCCGAATGCGAGCTGCGCTTCGGTGACGCTCGGTTGAACGCAGAGTGGTTTTACCACCACATGACCCGGCAGGCAGACTGGTGCGGGGATCTCATCCAGCCGCATGTCACTAAAACCATAAAATCGCCAAGCTTTAATCGTCACGGGGTCGCTCCTGAAATGAGTTCAAGCTTTTGTAATGTGTGATATCGTCCCTGGGGAGGGTACTGTCGACCATTTGCCGACCAGACGACCTCGGCCAGATAAAGACTTCCGGTCGAATCGCGCCAAATATCGTGAGGTGCGAAAAAATCTCCTGCTTCCTGTGGCCGTTCACCACCACCAATCCGGGCCAACAGTTTACCAGCGGAATCGAAAATACTCAGCCGACCACCGGTCGAATCAGGTGAAGGGGCGGACGTACCCGGCCACATCCCGGCGCGAAAGCCGAGTTCGGCAACATAGACTTGCCCCAACTCGTCGATCACCAGTTCGCAGGGGCGTGCGATGTCGGTCCATTCGGTCAGAAACGTTCCCTCGGGAGAAAACAGTTGCAGTCGGCAGTTTTCACGGTCAGCGACATACACCACGCCATTGCGGTCGACGGCGATCCCGTGCGGAACGTGGAACTGTCCGGGGCCTGCTCCCGGCTCACCCCACGAGGACTTGAGTTTCCCGTCCGGTGAAAATCGGTGAATTCTGGCGTTTCCATAACCATCGGCGATATACCAGTCGCCGTTCGGTGCGACGGCCAGGTTCGTGGGGAAGTGAAACGGAGGTCCGCCATGGCGGATCGTGCGATAGTCGATCGAAGTCGCACCGGTATCCGAGGGGACACCACTTTGTCCCAAAGTCATCAACCGCTGGCCTTCAGGGGTGAACTTGTGAACGGTATGATCCAGGTCGTCCGTACAATAAACCGCATCATCGGGCCCAATCCAGATCCCGTGTGGACGATGAAACAAGCCCTCACCCCACGAGAACAACAGCGTTCCACTCGGATCAAACACCGCCACGGGGTGATCTCCCCGGTTAAAAACATAGACGCGGTCTTGTGAATCCGTGGCGACGCCGGTCACTTCTGATACGGTCCAGTCGTCGGGCCATTGAGCCCAATTGGCAACGGCTCGATACGTAAATCCACCGGATGAGACGATTTTCGGTTCAGAGGTATTCATGAGTTCCAATGGCAATCATGGGGAATTAAAAACAGTGGTCGCGTGAAGCGACGGATGCACTACGAACGAATTGAGCGGAGTCCCAGTCGCCCCAGTGACCAGTTCCCCAGTGACCAGCTCCCCAGTGAAAACGCCGTGAATCATCCGGAATGGACCTCAATCCCCTACGGCTTCGGTCACCGTACTCGGACACGGGTCCGCTGATTGAGATATTCCACCAGATCGTCACCCAAATTGTGGCTCGTGTCTACCGATACGCGTTCAATCGCGTTACGGCGGCAGAGTTCCTCCATGGCTGTCTCGTACCGACGCATCGCTTCGAGATATCCCTGACGAATATCTTCCGTCTGCGTCAAATACTCGCTCACTTCCTCGAGTCCCAAAAATTTGACCATCCCAGCGAACTCGAACGAACGCTCATGGTGGTGCAGCACGTGAAACAGCACGATTTCATGACGGTTGTACTTCATCCGCTGCAAGACCGATTCCAACGCCTCAAGGTCGGTGAAAAAATCGCTGAAGATCATCACAATCTCACGTCGACCCATCCGTCCGATCAGGTCGGTCAGGCATTCTGACATGTTGGTTTTTTCCACCGGTGAGACCTCGTCGAGATGCAGGGTCATGCGATGGATTTGTGCGAGGGAGTTACCGGGGGGGACGTATCCTCGAATTCGGTCATCAAATGTCGCGAGCGAAACTTTGTCGTTTTGCTTGACGATCGAATAGCCCAGCGTCGTTGCCGCTTGAGCAGCGTACATCAGTTTTTGCTCGGCCCCTTCGCCGTAGCGCATCGAGGCGCTGACATCGAGCAGCAGATGGCAGACAAAGTTCGTCTCCATCTCATACTGCTTGATCGAGAGGCGATCCCGCTTGTAATAGAGTCGCCAGTCGATGTGCTTGGGGTCATCTCCCACGATGTAGTCACGATGGCCGGCGAATTCGACGGCGAAGCCGCTGAGGGGAGATTTATGTGCGCCCGCCAGATTTCCCATGACGAGACCGCGCGGCTCGACCGTGCGATCAGCCACACGACTGAGGACTTCGGGATTCAAATAGCGGGAAAGAACACTCGCCGTCATCGGTTAATCCATATAACAAAATGGAATTGGGATAAATCTTACCCTCTCCCCGGCTCTGCGGTAAGAGGGTAAGAGGGCTCTTCTGCTCTTCTCAGCACTCCTGCAGACTTTCAAACCATCGCTGAAACGATCTTCACCGGTTTCTGTTGCTTCACCGTCTTCACTTGACCACCAATCAACCGTTCGTTCGGCAAGTCCCTTCTTCTCTGTGCCTCTGTGTCTCTGTGATTAATCTTATTCTGCCTTTAATACGCAGAGAAGATTAACCACAGAAACACAGAGAAGAGAAAGCAAATCCGAGGTTGGCAGATTCAGGAACGGGTATCAAAACCGCTTCGCAGGTCAGGCGGGTTGTACATATTTCTTGTCCGCAGGCGTTTTTTCCATCAGCATGGTGATCAGCTTCTCGCTGTTCACATCTGCGGCCTGTGCGGCGTAGTTCGGTGCAATCCGATGCCTGAGCGCCCCCTTCGCTACCGCCTGAACATCGCCAATTGTCGCGTGATAGCGGCCATACAAAATCGCGCGGGCTTTCGCACACGTCACCAGCGTCAGCACACCACGTGGACCTGCACCCCAGTTCACCCATTTGTTGACAAAGTCAGGGGCTTCCGCCGCACCCGGTCGTGAGGCTCGGACTAATGCATGAGCATACCCCAGCACCTGATCACTGACAGGGACTCGATGAACCAGTTTCTGGTAACCAATGATTTCCTCCCCAGACAGCACACTGCGAATTTCTCCCATTTGACCGGAAGTGACCCGACGCGCCACTTCCCACTCGTCCGCCGCACTCGGATAATCGACACGAATATGCAACAGGAACCGGTCGAGTTGGGCTTCTGGCAGCGGGTAGGTCCCTTCCTGTTCGAGGGGATTCTGGGTCGCCAGCACGAAAAAGGGATCTGGTAACTTATGAATTTTTCCACCGGCAGAAACCTGTCGCTCTTGCATCGCTTCGAGCATGGCGGCTTGAGTCTTGGGCGGGGTTCGGTTGATTTCGTCTGCCAGAATCATATTGGCAAACAGCGGCCCAGGGAGGAATTTATACTCACGCTGACGTGTCTCAACGTTCTCTTGAATCACGTCCGTTCCGGTGACATCGCTCGGCATCAGGTCGGGAGTAAATTGAATTCGCTTGAACGACAAATGAAGGGCTTGTGCGAGCGAGCTGACGAGCAGCGTTTTCGCCAGTCCAGGCACCCCTTCGAGCAGCGCATGGCCGCGAGCAAAGATCGCGATCAGGACCTGTTCGATCACATCGTTCTGACCGACGATCACTTTTGCCAGTTCGTCGCGCAAGGTGTTGTAGGCCCCTTCACATTTCTGTACAGCGGCGACTTCGTCAGCGGCAAGATTTTCTGTCGTCATAGTTTCCGGTCTCGATTCGAAAGAGTGAATGGTTTGTGAACAAGGATTCTCAGAGTTTGAAAGTTCAGTCCACACTTTGAAAGTAATTCTTCAGCCGTTCTTCATAAGCGCGCGGTGGCTTTTGACCTGCACCCGCCCGGATCGACTTGCGCAATTCCGGCGGTAATTTCGCGAACCAGGCTTCTTCTTTCACCTGGCGAGCCGTAATCCCCTCTTCTTTTTCCCGCCCCTTGCTGGTGGACTTCGCGGCAGCGTCCGTCCCTTCGGGCATTTTCTCGACCGCCCCATCCTTCACCTTTTGGTTGGTGGTGGCGGATCCTTCTTTCTTGGTGAGTTTGGTCGAGTCTGCATGCTCGCTATCAACCGGTTCCCCCTTCTCGGATGGATTCGTGGGGGTCTGAGGTGGTTTTTGGCTGTTCGAGCCGTTTTGTGACTTCGCCAATTGCTGACTGAGCGCCTTCTGAGCCGCCTGCTGCGCCTTCGCCCCTGCCATCATTTCTGCGGTCAATTGCGGCGAATTCGGGATAAATCCGGTTCCCAATCCGGTCGGTTTGCCCGCAGCAGGTTGACCCGATTTGGACGGGGCCGCAGCGGGTGGATTTCCCAGAGCGTCACTGGGATTCGCAGCCGCAGCCGCAGCCGGTTGCCCGTCGTCCGCCAGAGGTTGCCCATCCGTCGCCAGCAGACCATTGGTCTTATCGAGCGGTCCATCCGCCAACATCCCCTCTGCCAGTATCGCAGCATTTTGTTCGAGAGCAGGGAGTTTTGAAGCAAGTTCTAAGGCTTCCCGCAGCGGAAGATTGGCGACTTCATTTTGACCCGACAATTCAACCGCCCCTTGGCCGGTTGCTCGCTGTGAACTGGCAAAATCCTGCTGAGCATCGTTCAAGAGCTGGGCCACCAATTGTTGAGCCTCTGTGAGTGCGTCCCCCTGTGTAGTCATGTTTTCCAGCTGAGTCGCTTGTTCCGAAATGACCTCGGCTGCCGACTGTTGTCCTTGAGCCAGGTTCGCGATCGACTCGGCAATCGCCTGGTCCCGGCGAACCTCTTGTTCTTTCGCTCCCAGATCGGCTGCAGCATGTTCCAACGCCAGCTCGGCGGTGTTTGCCGCTTCCGCCAGTTGATGAGGTGACTGGTGCAGGTCCGCACCGAGACGGGCGGCTTGTGCCGCAGCATCAATCGCTTCTGCGGCCGCTGGGGCGACCGAAGCAACCTGATCTGCCAAGGCTGCAGTCTGGTCTGCCTGCGTCGCCAGTTTTCCAGACTGCTCTGCGGCCGCCTTGGCAATCGCCTCGTCAAGTTTCTTCCCCGCTTCGTTTAAGGCTTCAGCCGCCGTCGCTTGGGCTGCAGCCGCTTGCTCAGGATTGGCTGCCAATGTTTCTGCTGCGGTAGCAGTCGCTGCAGCGGCGGGGGCGACCTCTCCTGCTGTATCTGATGACGCCTTGGCGGCAGTCACCTGCGATTCTTTCGCTGCGGCTGCCGCAGCGGTTTGCGCTGGCAGATTCAGCGCGGCTGTGGGGGGTGCGGCAGCGGCGGTCGCAGCTTCTGCCTGAGCCAGTTCCATCGCCTGCTTCAACGCCGCTTCGGCCACGTTGCGTGAAACTTCCGCCGCATCCGCATTTCCATCCAAGGTCTGCTTTGCGGCCAAGGCCGCGGCCTGTTGAGCCTCGTTCAGCGCTTGGGCCAACGGATCCGGTTTGGCCTGGGCTTTTGCAGCCTGAGCCTGCGGTCGTTTTGCCGCAGCATCCGCGAGCGCCTGTGCCTTCTCGGCAACTTCTTCTTGTTTGGTTGTCGCTTTTAATTCCGATCCCACCCCCGCTTCGACGGCGTCTGCCGCAGCCGCAGCGGCATCCTGTGCGTCCAGAGCGTTGGCAATCTGACTGGCCAGATCCATCGCTGCCGCTGCCTCGGGCCGACCTTGGGCCTTGGCTTGTTCTTGCATCGCCTGACCAAGCTGACTTTTCGCCGCTTCGAGCTTGGCAACTTTGTCTTGCGAGGGGAGATCGTCGACCGCTTTTTCGACCGCGGCACGCGCTTCGGCGAGTTGTTCTGCCTGAGCGGCAGTCCGTTTCGACAAGTCCTTGGCGGTGGCGACGATCTCGTTCCGAATTTCTTTGGCCGCCTCGGCAAGTTTTTGCGCGGCATCGGTTGCGGACTGTGCGGCCTGCGTTGCGGAGGCATTGAGATCGGTCGCCTTTTGTTCGGCAACCCCCTGCAGATTATCGCTGGATTGCGTTGCTTTCGCAGCTCCCTCCGTCGCGTTTTTCGCGGCTGCCGGAGACGTTTGAGCCAAGGCTTCCGCTCCCTTTTCTGCAATCAGTTTGACATCCTGCTGCCGTTCTCTCAGATCTTTTGCGACCGCAGCGGCTGCGGCGGGATCGGATTGCTCACCCTGAGCCAGTGCGGTTGCTTCTTTGGCAATGGCCCGCTCTTCCGCAGCCGCCCGCTCGAGAACTTCGGCGGCCCGCGCCAGTTCTCCAATCTTGACCGCGGATTCCTGACGCTGGGCATCGGCCAGTGCCGCATCCACGGATGCGACCGCTCGATCCAATGCGTCACTCGCCTTTTGCAAGGCTTTCTCTTCGACCACTGTCGCTTTTCCAGCGTTGGCTGATTCCAGATTTTTCGTCGCTTCACGCGCTGCCAAGGTCGTTTCTGCCAGTGCATTCTCGACCGCAGTCGGTAACGAAAGCTGATCCATGGTTTGTTCGGCGATCGCCGCCACCTGTTTGGTATCCGCCGCCGCAGCGGGTGCGTTTTCTAACGCTTTTGCTTCCGCTGAATCTTGTTTCTTCTGGGCTTCTGCCAAGGCGGCTTTCGCTGTCTGCAGTTCTTTCACTGTATTGGCCAGTTCGTTGGCGGACTTGTCTCGCGTCTGTTGTTTGGCCTGATCTTTCAGGGCCATTTCCAGTGCGGCGAGATTTCCCAAAACGCGGCCTTGGTCTGACTGAGCTTGTTCGAGTTTGTTGTCGAGTAGATTGGCCGCAGCATCCAGTGCTGCCGTTTCGGCCTGCTGGATATAGGACTCGGCCTTCGGATTTTCACGCACAGTATCAGTGAGATTCGCAATCTCTTTCTGTAGTGCCGCCTGCCGTTCGACCATTTCTGCCGTTGGTTGTTGATTGTCGGTCAGGGATTTCGTTTCGTCCCGCAATTGCTTCTGTCGATCCATCAAGGCCCGTACGCGGTCGATGGACTTCATGTTCTCGGAGTTGAGTGCCCCCTGGGTCCGCTCGATCACCTTCAAAAGTTCTTTCAATCCCTTGATCACCAGTTCCTGTTCGTCGGTCGCCGCAACATATTTGAGTCCCTGCAGTTGCCGGCTGGCCCCATCGAAATGCTTCCCCACTTCCGCAGCTTTCAGGATCCGCAGGCCGTCGGCTGCCGCCACAGCCAGAATGCCGCTCCACGACTTCATGTCGACCATGGTATCGACGAGGTGCAAAAACAATTCCTTGACATCGCGCTGGTCTTCGATCGCTTTCAGCGTGAGTGCTTCCTGCCTCGCTTGTGTTTCGGTGACCAGGCCTCGGGTGGCGGTTTGTACGACCACTTGATGGCGAATCAAACGCCGAACCTGTTCGGCCAATTCCGCAATCTTCAAGCGTTTGAGCAGGTTTTGACGTTCAACCGACAATTGTCGTACAACCGCTCGAATCTGTTGGCGGGCTTCCACAAAGGCGGCTTCACGCTTTTCCGGCGGGAGTTTCTGTGCTTCGGCCAACAGGTCCACCACCTTGGACATCTCGGTTTCGACCAGATGATTCAGGTTCTGACGCATCAAAAGAATGTCTCGGTAGATCTCTTGATCAGCGAGTCCATTTTCATCGAGTTGCCGCAATTGAATATCCAGCACCCCTCCGAGCAGATCACGCGTCATTGTCCGCGCACGCTGCTGGTCTTCCTGCTTCCGCTGCAAGGCCTCGGGTTCGAGGACCTGTGCCATCAGCGGTGCGGCAGAACCGCAGACGAAGATTGCTGCCGAGAACACAACGTGTCGCCAGTCACTCGCAGACATGTTCGAACTCCCTGGTTTCAGAAACGGCTTGATTTTTGATTCAACCACAATTGGGTCCGGATGGTGTTCAGGTCAGGTCGAAGGCTCATTGGACCGAGGAATCCTCGACGTGCCCTTGTCATCTCTTTTAGATTGTCGTCTCGGATACTTCGTCGTTTTTTTACTTCTTTTCGCCGCCGATCCCGAGTTCACGTCTCAGGATTTCGTCGAGTTGTTTGGCGGACTTTTTATCTTCTTCCCCCGTCTGTACGAGGATTCCATTCAGGTCGGTGACGCTGAGTGTATTCGGTTCGCCAAATCCCTGCTGACCGACAACCTCGCCGCGCCAGTCGGTCACCTCCAGCACAATTTTGACTTCGTCCCCTTTGGTTAATTCATAGGTCGAGAGGGGGATCGCAATCTGACCACGCAAAATCGGCTGCGGCTGCTCTCGTTCCGAGATCACTTTCGCCACCACTTCATGCCGTGATGTCCGGCCATCTTCACGGGAAAGATGAACGACCGCGACAATTCTGGCGACGCCAAAATCGTCCCCGGCAGCATAATCGATTTTCGGCTGCGCGGTGGGCAAGACCTGTCGTGTCACCGCCGAAGCGACGATGCGTGGTGCCCGATCGACTTTCAGCCGAATCTGTCCGGCGATCGGCGATTCGAGTGAGAGACCGTCTTGGTCGGTCACCTGAATTTCGTATTTCAGCCCTTCGCGAATGGAATCAAACGGGGTTCCAGGGGGTAATGTCCAGCTGGCTGTTCGTCGCGAATCCGAATTGACGGCGAGAAAGGTGGTTTCACCGATCGTTAATCGGACCGAGGCGAGTGGTTTATTGGCACAAACGAGTCGCAAGCGGGCTTGTGAACCTTCCAATACCGAAAATTGACGACTCCCCCCATCGAGTTCTCCCGGCTTTAATGTCGCGGCCGCGTACTTCGGCGGGGTGACATCCCAGGCAATATCCACCAGGGGGAGCGGAACAATCACCACTTCGGCCGGGTCGGAAATGACATCCCCAAAGTGAAATCGGACCTTGAACGAATCGGTGAGATGGGCCATCTCGCCGACGAAAAAATCCGACTGGCCCGGTAACGGCTGCAGATCGATCTGGTTCGACGCATCGTTGTTGATGCCAGACAACCTGGCCGACCCGGCGGCAGGAACTTCACCGGCACATTTGACTTCCACCCGAATTGGTTCACCGTAAGGAATTCGAACCTGAGCAATCGCACCCGTGCGATACACCGGAATCGTCTGGCCGCTCACGACGATCGATTCAATTTGTGTCTTCGTCGGATAATGGGCGGTTCCCAGCAGAAACCGGTTCCAGAACGCCGAAGCGTGACCCGGAAACGCCGTAACCGCCCCACCAACCATCAACAGCGTAGCGACCAGCGCCAGCACCCGCTTTGGTAATGGCTGATACGAAAACCCTTCAAATACGTTTAATGAGGGGCTGAATTCGGCCACGTAATCAATCACGGCATCGGCCAACCGTGACGAACCCCAAGTCTTGGCCTGCGGGCTTTCAAACTGCAGGGCCGCCACCAGATCGCTATCAATTTTGTTTTGACGTTCGACGATCAGCGCGACATCCTCGGTCGTTTCACGGATCGACACCACCGGCCAGACGTACGCCCGCAGGGCAGCCAATCCGGCGAAAATCCAGGCCACTAAGAGGGCTGTCCGTCCGCTTGTCGGCAAGTCGAATGACCAGTCCCCCAGAAATGCCGCCACCAATAACCATACCAACAGAGCCAGTAACGCACACAGTGCGCTCCCCCAGCGGACGAAGCCGCGCTTCCGCCGCAGTTGGCCCAATTGAGATCGAAGTATGCCAAGTTTTGATTGCATTACATTAAGCCAGATTCACCAGTTTTCTCACAAACCATTCCACCAGTAACAGTGTGATCACCGACGCGAACGTGAGCCAGGTACTCCAGAGCGGAACAATTTCGAGACTCGTCTCTTTATGTCGTGTCGGCTGAAAATCGTCCGGAAACTGCTCGACATCCAGCAGTCCATAGCTCTTGGCCCCCGTATCGACCGCGATATTCTTTTGCAATGCCACATTGCGGACGGGATTTCGCCGCTCGATCGAAATATTGGCCACATCAAAGTTGATTTCGACCACGTCATTGGCGATCGGGTCCGCGATCCGCAAACGGTATTCACCCCCGCTGAATACATTCACCCGAGTTTCAAACACACCCGGCTTGAGCTGAGGAATCCCAAACACCTGCGACCGATTTCCCTCGGCATCCCGATCCGGACGGATGATCTCGGCCGTGAGACGACGGTCAGGAATCTCTTTTTCATCCAGCGGATGAAACTCTTTATCGTACGCCTCGACGGTCACCAGCACCTGATCGTTGGATCGGTATCGGGATTTGTCCGTTCGGACGACAAACCGCTTATGACTCCCCAACGCGTGGCTGAGTCCCAACCGATGAATCAGCTGACCCCAGAACTGCCGATAGTATTCTTCTCCATAGATTCTGCGCAGACGCCACATTTCATCAAAGGCGACGTAGACCACTTCTCCACGACCATATTGCCGGATGGCGATCAGTGGCTGAGGTGTTTTGCCATCAACGCACTTTTCGGTGGGATGTTCGGCCAAAACTTGTGTCCCGCGGGTTTCGACACGCCGGACCGGTTGATACCACGGCAGCTTGCTGAGGTTATTCCATGCCTTCACATTGTCAGCCTCGGTCTGCCCCAGACGCATAAAATCGAATTGCGCGGCGACCGGAGTCAGCGTCAAGCGGAATTCTTTTTCGTCACGACGCTTGGCATCAGGATCAACCACCACCGGTAACATGTCGGCCAGCGGAGTTTCCGCCAGTTGACCAGGCCCAAATCGTGGCCCCGCCATGATGACCAACCCCCCACCAAATTGACTGACAAACTCTTTCGTCATTTCACAAAAACGGGTACTCAACGCCGATGTGGGCATGTCCCCGAGAAAGATCACGTCGTTCTCAAAAAACTGACTGCGAGGCAAAGTCAGGGTCGGCAGAAACAGCTCGTTCGTCTCACGAACCACGGGATCCGCAGAACGCAGAAACGTGCGAAATCCGCGAGTTCCCACCAGTTTATCGCGATGAAAGACTTCTTTCACGAAACGCCATTCCCAGGTCGGTTCGTATTCGACAAACATCAGTCGCAAAAAGTCGTCAATAATTTGGACTTCGCGGTCCGCCTGATTGTTTTGTGTCACCACTTCACCCGCCACCGGGTCGACTTCCGCCGTAAAGATAAATCGGCCGGTCCCTTCGGGAGTGTATGGGAATTCGATCTGCGAACTTGCCCCGGCAATCGTCAGGGATTTTTCACCGATCAGCGTTCTGACAGGATCTTCCCCCTGACCACTCCCCCCCGGTTGATGCGCATACAATTTGACGGTGACGGCAGTATTGTCGAGTTCCCGCTGCCGGACCGTGACACTAATCGTGGACGATTCGGCCTTCTTCATGGTGGGAGGAGCCAGCAGATCGATACTCAGGTCAACCGCCGTCAAAGGTCCGACTCCGACGGTGAAGACGGGGACCCCCAAGCGTTTTGCCGCCGCCAGCGGTGCCGTTCCCGAGTTGTGATCAAAGTCACTAAAGACCAGCAATCCAGCCAAATTGTCAGTGGCATGCTGACGGGACAGGTCTTCAAAGGCATCACCGAGCGCGGTGACGGTTCCCTTGGTCTGCCATTCCTGCACGAGTGATCGCGGCGACTGGGTTTCGGCGGCGCTGAGCACCCGGACCCCTTCGGTCTCACCAAAACTGAAGAAACGGAGTCGGAATTGATTCGAGAGACGCTCGATCAAATTTCGGTCAGGCTTTGATAACAGCGACCGCACATAATCGGCGCGAGTCGGTTGGGTGGAGGTCGGTTGGGGTGCGGAACCGGAATCCCGTTCCGGGACTTTGCCACTGCCAGCACGAGTGGCCTGATAACCCGACAGGTCGACAGCCGTCCCAAGTTCTTTTCGGTCGACTTCGGGGATTTCATCCGGAATCGACATACTGTCGCTCCCATCCAGTAACAGCCAGAGCACCGGCTTGGGAATACTCACCAGTGTCAGTTCGAGCATCGGGTCTGCCAAAATCAGCAGCAGCAAGGAAAGTGCAATCGCCCGCAACGTAGCGAGGAGATAGCGGCTGGTTCGATGTCCAGCCCCTTGCCAGCGCAGATAAAAGCCGAATGCCAAAATTGCCAGCGCCAGGCAACCGAGCAGGACCAATGCGGGTGATGCATGCCCCCAGGCCGAGCCGAAAGAAACCCTTGCGGATTCGATGTTCGAGACATCTTCGTAGCCCAGTAGTCGTCCAATCAGGCCTGTCCAGCTCATGCTTGCACCCCCTGAGCTTTCTTCCGACCGAGCATGGGCCAGGCGAGAACCAGCATTTCCAAGAGTAAACAACTGAGAACTAACCAGCCGAACAGCTTCCAGAGGTCTTGACCCCGCCGCGCTCCCCCTTCCAGCCGAATCGGTTCGTCTGCCCCCAGAATCCGGACATCATCGTGCCCCAGTTTCTGCTGCAGATCGCTGATCGAGATGGCGGACAGCAGGGATTCACTCTCGGCACCATTCACGGCGAACGGGATTTCATCGAGCAGATTCGCGGCGGATGCCGCGCTGGCAGACTCGGCCTGTTCTGAGGTGATCACATACGAGCCCGCCATCAGCGGACGACGCAGAGTGACCCCCGAAACATTGGCACCAATGGCGTCGACACTGAGGGGCTCTTTGACACCTGAAGGACGTTGCACCCAGTACCGGACATCCCCCCGGCGTTCCACCGGTAAGGTGATCTTCTGCCCCGCGATCGAGTTTCGCAGCGGCAAGGTCCCTTCCATTAACTGACAACTGGCCCGGTGGAACAGATACATCGCACCGGATCCTCGCAACAGATTCCAGGGGGAGGTGACACCACTGGTGAAGAGCACAATCCGCCCCGCTCCAACGCGCCGCTCGACAACAAACGGGCCACGGTCCCCTTCGAACGCCGCCAGTACGCGTGGTTGGCTTTGCTTGGCCAGTTGTTCCGGTGACAAAGCCCGATCCACCAAGGGTAAAGGGGAACGCCAATTCCACCAGACGGGTTCGAGGTGACGAAACCGGCGATCTTCATCATCCTGGGGACTGGAAATACTAGCCTGATTCTGGCCGGAAACCGATTCCTGGCCGGAAAGATGGCGTGCCGCATACTGATCCAGAAACCGTTTTTCCTCACGAAAACGTGCCGTTTCGGCTTGAAGCTGTTCGTCGAGCAATCCCGGGCTGAGATCCGCTTGAACAGCCTTAAAGAACGGCGTGGTTTCAAACAGCGAAGCGAGAACTTGAGCATCTTCTCCCTCGACCAGAAAGAAGTCATGCTGCATTGAGCGGAACGAGGCGTAGAACGGCTGTACGAACTGCGGTGCCTCGTCAGGTGTCATCCCAATCGGCTTGGGGTCAAGCGGCGCGGGGAGAATTCCCTCCCCTGCCAACCAGCCTTTTTCCATCCAGGCAGCGGGATCAAATGGACCACCCGCCAAAATCATCAGTGGGCCCACTTGTTGCACATAATCATGCAGCAGCGGAACAGTTGCCTCGTCCGGTTTTTCCAGTCCGGCCATCACCACCAGTCTGGCCGTTTCGAGCGATTCTTGTGTCACCTGATCGGGTCGAACATGTTCGACATGGATCAAACGCCGCTGGGATTTGTCGGTACTGGAGCGGGGAGCCATCAAGTGCCGCAGCGCATACGTTTCACCAATCTTGTTCTGTTCCAGGTTTTCTTGATCACCGTATTGATCAATAAAAACGACGGGCAGTGAGGCGACGATCGGCACCACAATCTGCTGACGATTATCGGCAGGCAACTGGTCCGTCGAAGCGAGTTCCGATTGCACCACCAGCGTGGCCACGGCCGAGGCGGGCTTCAAGGGATCGGCCAGCAGATCGAACTGGTGGGTCATTTCGATCTCTCGTTCCTGCCCCGGTGTTAACTCGATGGCCTGGCTGGAAACCTCGCTCCCATCAATCAGCAGCTTGACCTGTACTTCAAACGAACTGAGATCGCTGGCGGGGTTCGAGGACGAGTTGGACCCACTCGCATGCACACGGGCCAGCAAACGACACGGAACCTCGGCACTCGTCAAACCATCTTCAATATGAAACCCCGAAACCCAGACGTTGTGAGCGGGACTGGTCGCAAGATTGACAACCTGCAGTCCGGAAAGACGCCGCAGCAATTCGGGGGTGACCCCCGACTGCCAGGCATTGGCCTGCAAATCAGTGAGCAGAACCACTCGTTTTGACGGAAGATCGACGGTCTGCTGACAGGCTTGCTCGGCCTGCTCCAGACCGGCCCGTATATTTCCTTCGGCATCGACCAGCTTCACACGTTCCAGCGCCCGCCGTGCATCATCTTTATTGCGATAGGCGTCCAGGGTAAACGGGGTTTCCGAACCAGCCAGTGGAATCACCGTGATCCGGCTTTCCGGCGGGAGCGAATCAATAAATTCGGCACCCTTCCCTTTGGCGCGATCCAACAGAGTCCCACCCAACGATTCGACCCCGAGGCTGCGACTGTTATCCACGACGAGTACGGCATGAACAGGAGCACGGGTGCTTGCCCGTGATTCGCTTGTTTCGCTCGACGTTCCCGCCAACCCCGACAACTGATATCCGGCTGCTCCTAATCCCGCGAGCAATCCGACGGCGAGCAACCCTTTGCTGCGTCCCTTCGGAGCGGTCACCCAACCGATGGCAAACCCAAACGCCGCCAGCAGACTGAGCCCCAGCAGCAAGCCCTGCCACATCGCACCCGCAGCCGCCCCTTTAAAATAGGGTCGCGACAAAACCAGGCCGAATAGCACCACTGCCAGCACCCGGAGCGCCAGCAGCAAAATATCACGCAGATGCAGGACTTTGCGGTTTCGTTCGAGCGCTTCTCGCAAAAAATCCATCGCGGCCCAGTTCACCGTTTTGAATCGACGCCGATTCAAAAGATGGATCAGTACCGGCCCCGCCGCCGCAACGGCTCCGGCAATCGCAAATGAACTGGCGTCAAAACTGAGCATAAAAAACGTTTCCGCGAGTGACTTCGTGATCAGTCGGGGTCAGT
>Ga0114978_10002506_pt1 | contig 15108 bp, 23 predicted proteins | sample S_140212_EF_Meta_FD_87027 | JGI IMG/M metagenome (GOLD analysis project Ga0114978, IMG submission 87027) | Freshwater microbial communities from Lake Simoncouche, Canada to study carbon cycling - S_140212_EF_MetaG | ecosystem: Environmental > Aquatic > Freshwater > Lake | place: Lake... | reverse complement strand
TTGGTGAGATGGAGTTTTGGATTCCTAAAAACCAAATCAAAAAGTGGAACGGAATGACTGAGAGTATTCTAAGAAGTATGTAAAAATTAACCCCGAAGCTTGTTGAAAGTCTCGGGGTTTTTTATTAATATTGGTTATGGATTCAAAATTATTAACTATAGAGGATGAAATTATAACTTATAACAAAGTTAAGGACTTGGTTATGAGAAAAATTTGTAAAGAAGGTTACATGACTGATGATGAGGCTAAGGAGTTCAACGAAAGAAATCAAGTATTGGTTTATAAAGGTAGTTGGTTTTCTGATTGGTTTGAAAAAAATGTATCAACTATTTCAAAAGAAAAAGAAAAATATTACATTAGAATCGTTGAGCTTAATGATAAAGAATTTGATTTGGATGATAGTGCGGTTCGCAATAGAAAAATGAAGATGGGTGTATACAAGACAGTATTCAAAAGGATGATTACTAAGACCTTCCCTGAAATTATGGAGAAAAAAGATTTTGATATCAACGAAATCACTTTCCACTTTACAGACGAAGATATTTTAGATTCAATGCAGTTAATGTTCCCTGATAATGATTTGAAAATAAAGTACGAGAAGGAACATAAAGAATTTTTGGAGGAGGCACATAACCTTGCTCAAAGTATAGGATTCGTAAAAGGAATACTCTTATCTATTGAAGAATAAAATTTACAAATAAAGAAAAAGTGTTATGTTAATTAAGGGCGAACAAAAAATGGTGGATGAAATCATTGAGAATTTCAACTTTCAAAGGTGTTATGATGTTATGAAACATCTGAAATGGAGTTGGGCATCAACTGGTGTACCTTCTATTGAAGAATTAAAAGAATCTGCAATTGAACGATTAGAACGAGCAATTGAATATGCTAAGACTAAAGAAGTAAAAGACAGTTGTTATGTTTCAAGCGGAGGAATAAAGGCAACTGCTTATAAAAATAGATACGGGCGTATTATAGCGTTACATCTTGAATTCGTATTAACTGAGTGGAATTCTGATGGTGATTAAAAGAATTATATATTAATGAAAACAAAAAAACCTAGAGCAATAGTTTATAATTGGGATAAAGAAGGAGAGGTTTTATTAATCTCTGACGTATATTTTGAGGAACATCTTTTTGATGAAGTTATTGTTTATTCATTACCGTATACTAATGATGTCGTTGGGGATTACTCAAAGTATAAACCCGATTTGATTATATCTTTCGGGGAACCGATTGAGGTTCCTCATTATCATTTAAAACAAATCCATATCCATCATTCTGAAATGCATCAGGATAACATATTGGCAAACATTATTGTATGTCAAACTGTTTTCAGAAGTTGTAAAGTTAACCGACCAAGGTTTTCAATTTTTACTCCCGTTTATCAGACAGGTGAAAGAATCCGTAGAACTTATCAAGGTCTTGCCAATCAAACTTTGGATAATTGGGAATGGGTTGTTGTTGATGATTCACCTGAGGGTGATACAGAAACTTGGGACATCCTTCAAGAGATTGCCAAGAATGATTATCGGGTTAAACTTCATAGAATAAGTCCATTATCAGGTGGTAATATTGGATTAGCAAAACATAGAGCGGCTATGTTGTGTGATGGCGATTGGTTAGTTGAGTTAGACCATGATGATACTTTAACAAATGAATGTCTTCAAATTTGTAATGATGCCATCTTAACTTATCCTGATGCTGGATTCTTATATTCAGATGTATGTGAGTTATATGATGATGGTGAAATGAAAACATATGACCATGATTGGTCAGGTAATTGGTATGGAAGGGAAGATAACTTCTTTGACTTTGGTTATGCTGGACATACTTGGGTAACAGTTGACGGAAAAGATATTTTAGCCCACTGGTACCCTGACATTAATCCATTATCAATTAGATTTAATATTAGTATGCCTGACCACGTCAGAATGTGGAAAAGAGAGTTATATTATGAAATTGGTGGACATAATAAAAAAACTCCTGTTGCGGATGACTTAGAAATTATCATCAAAAGTTTTTTACATACAAGAATGATACACGTAAAGAAAGTTCTTTACCTACAATATAACAATAGAAATAGTACGGTTGACAATAACTCAACAGATATAAACCGAAGAGCCAGATTAATCAGAGATTATTATGATAAGGCAATTCATAATAGAATTATTGAATTAGGATATCACGATTGGAATTGGATTGAAGAAGATGGAACTTCTCAAAAATTACAAAACAGAGCACCTATTAGAAAATTCTTTGAAGAAGAACAAGTAATGAATTACATATATGAATAAGAAAACAAAAATTTGTTTGAATGCAATGGTTGGGAATGAATCTTCAACCATATTAAGAATGTTGGAATCAGTAATTCCATACATAGATTATTGGGTTATTCAATGTAACGGGCAAGACAATACTGAAAAAGTAATTAATGATTTTTTTACAGAAAAAGGAATTCCTGGTTTTACTTATCAATTTGAATGGAACTATCCAGGTTTTAATAGAGACCATACACTTCAGACCTGTCTTAAAGCCAACCACGGATGTGATTGGATTTTAAGAATGGATGCAGATGAAAGACTTCATGTTGATGAAGATTTTGATTGGTCAATTTTTGAAGATACGAGAATTGATAGTTACAATATGGTTGCCCAAAATGGTGATTTATTTTACTTCAGAACTTGGTTTTGGAATGCGAAATTACCTTGGTTCTTCCAACATGATAAAAGACATGAGACAATTCACTTGCCTGAACTTGGGGAGAACTTCCAACGATTGAATTTACCAAAAGGGTTTAGACATTTGGTTTCTCAGGATGGTGATACTTGGGCTGCTCCAAGAAAATTCTTAAGAGATGCCTTAGAATTAGAAATTGATAAAGTAGTTGGATACAAAGTATTAGAAGACCATTACCATTTATGGTATATTGCCAAAAGTTATATGGACTCTTATGGTAATCCTAATGAGCTTCCATTTGGTAAATTACATTCAGATGAATATTGTAGAAGAGGTATATGGTATTTTGAAAGATTCTTTGAGGTTAGTAATGCGTGGGATGAAAATAAAGTTGCTAAAAAATTAGATGAGATGTGTTATTTCGCATTAATTATAATGGCTCAAGGTTATAGATTTTTAGGGGATATTGAAAAAAGTGTTGAACATTATAAATTAGCGGAACAATTTTCACCTGAAAGAAATGAACATTTATTACACTTATCGTTTCTATTAAATGAACAACAAAGATACGAAGAATTATCTGTAGTATTAGAGTTTATGATGCAACCTGAAAGGGTTAATCCATTTCCAAAATATTCTTTTTTAATTGAGGGTAGAGCGTATTATGACACAGGGACATTACTTCAAGAATTAAAGGATAATACCTTAAGAAAAATTGAAGAACCCATAATTGATATGGAAAGTGTTAAATTTGATTTCAAATGATATCACCGTTAAAGACTAAACCAATATTTGATTATCTTATTGTGGGTGCAGGCGTATTTGGTTCTGTCTGTGCTCATGAGTTGACTAAAAAAGGTAAGAAGTGTTTAGTCATTGATAAACGTGATGTTGTTGGTGGAAACTGTTATACAGAAGATGTTAATGGAATACATGTTCATAAGTACGGGGCTCACATATTTCATACCAACGACAAAAACCTTTGGGATTATATCAATCAATTCGCTGAGTTTAAACAATATACTCACAATGTGATTGCCAAATATGATGAGGAAATGTACACACTTCCTTTTAATATGTGGACATTTAATCAACTATGGGGTGTTACAGACCCTGAAAAGGCCAAACAAATTTTGGAAAGCCAAACTTTTAAAGGAACGGTCAACAATTTGGAAGAGCAGGCGTTATCTATGGTTGGCCAAGATGTTTACGAAAAACTTATTAAAGGTTATACGGAAAAACAATGGAACAAACCTTGTAAAGAATTACCATCATCTATCATTAAGAGATTGCCTGTAAGATTTAATTGGGATAGTAATTATTTCAATGATAAATATACAGGAATTCCTGTTGGAGGATATACTCAAATATTTGAAAAAATGTTAGAGGATTCTATGGTAAACTTAAACACGGATTATTTCATGAACAAAACTTACTATGATTCTTTGGCTGAAAAAGTTATTTATACAGGTCCTATAGATAAGTTCTTTAATTATAAATTCGGTGAATTAGAATACAGAAGTTTAGAGTGGGAAACTAAAATTCTTGAGACTGATAGTTTCCAAGGTAATCCTGTTGTAAATTATACTAAAGAAGATGTCCCTTATACTCGTATATTAGAACACAAATGGTTTGACCATCAAAACCAAAAAGGAACTATTATAAGTTATGAATATCCTACTGATTATAATGGATTTAACGAACCATATTACCCTATCAGAGATACAGAAAACACAAAGATATACGAGAAGTACTATGAGTTAACAAAGTCCCTTAAAACTCATATATTTGGTGGTAGATTGGCCACTTATGTCTACTATGACATGCATCAAATCATTGCTCAAGCGTTGAAAAAAGTATCGGAGATTTAACCTTTACGATAGTTAAATCCAATTTGTTATATTTATTAACAATGAATGCATGTTTCAAAAATATCAATAAATTTACAACACCTGAACAAATTGAGGTAGTACAAGAATTTACTAAATTCTTACAATCAAATCTACCTTTAAATCGAGATGTTTATATTACTTTTGTTCCTGAAAGAAGTGAGGAAATGACTACTGGTGTAAGAAAAGCTAATAGTCAAATATTTGTTCTAGCGGGGCAAAGATTGTTAATTGATGTTTTAAGAACTTTGTCACACGAATGGGTTCATGAATACCAACATCAAAAGATGGGGTTGAAAGATACTGATAAAATTCAAGATATTGGTGGACCTGAAGAAAATATGGCAAATGTTCTTTCGGGTATATTCCTTAAAAAATTTAACAAAGAATATCCACAATACACTAAAATTATATTTGGAGAACAAAATTAATTATGAAATATATTGTAACTGAATCTCAATATAAGATACTTGTTGAAAGCGATATTCAAAAATTGAAAAAGATAATGTTCAAATATTGGGACACGCAACAAGAAAAACTTTCCAAAAACTTTTATAAATTTTTTGATATTAACCCATATATTAACAACAATACAGATGAAGTAGAAGAATTATATCTTGAATGGTTAGGAGGTATCGAAAAAGTTTATGAGTTAATAAAAAATGTTGAGGGTAATACAATAGTTGCTCAGGGAGGAACTTATAATTTCCGTTTTAAAATTTTGAATGTTGAAATGGGAAATGAAAATACAGAAGTGTTCTATGATGTATTAATTGATGGTGACGGTGAAGTTGAAATTAACATCGGAACCGACTATGAGCAGGAAATAATTGATAATATATACGATGGAATAACTAATCCTGACATTGGATGGGAAGTAAAGAATGAAATATTAGATTTAATAAAAGAAGTGGTTAGGGAAAAAGTGGTGGATTATCCGTGTGAATTAAGTTCTTTTGAAATTGGAAACAAAAGAGATTTTTAGATAATTATAATATGAAATTAACAGAAGAAGTATCAAGAATAAAACAGTTAATATTTGAGCTATCACCAAAGACTGCAGGAGTGGAAGAGTTTCTTAAATTTGTAAAAAACAAGCCAGAGTTAATCAGACATTTACGATTCAATTCTTTTGAAGATTTGGAATATTATATTCTTGATTCAACCTATGAAGATTTTGTTGAATTACAAAATGAATTAGATGAATTTTATAAAAATAAAAAAGAATCTATAAATAACGAAATAGACGAAATTCAAAGAGCATCTCAAGATTTGAGTAGAAATGAAGGAATTGAAGTATCAGTAGATAAATTAGTTAAACTTTTTCACAATGCAGATGAAGTTATTTTAAATGATAATGTTTGGAAAAAACTTGAGAACACTGAGTCTAATGAAATTATGAAAGGGGAAATGAAAAAGGTAGAAGACATTGCTAAAAAATATAAGAAGACTCCACCTTCTAAGTTAAAAAAGGCTTTACTTAAAAACGAATATGATAGACCACTTATTATTAAGTTTGGTGATAGATATCATTTGGTTGCTGGTAACACAAGATTATCAACCGCCGCGGCTTTGGGATTCAGACCTAATGTTTTAATTGCCGACACAACGGATTTATTGACTTAGTTTAAACTCTCGGGACAATATAATAATGTTGGATTTTTTTTCTGTACATCAGGAACAACTTCACCTCGTTCTGTTAAACGTTTAGTAAACTCCATCACATCAAATCTTTTAGTAATTAAATGAATACCATTCTTTGTTGGAATAATAGCTTCAATTTTACTACCGTCATCTGTTGGTCTAACACCATCAATTATATTAATCATCATATTTTTAATATGAATTGATTGTGTATCAATATCTATAATCCATCTTTTCTCTTGAGTTTTAATTTGTCCAACTACAGAATCAAAAACATGTTGTTGGTTGATTTGACCTGATTGAATACGACTAACGATTTCTGTAATCATATTCATGGCAACATCTTTATGATTTTGCTTTGTGACATGAATGTATGCTCTTGCCTTAAAAGTTTCACATAATATTTTAATCTCATCATATCTTTTTTCAAGATACTCGGTAGAATTTACGCAATATGATTTAATAGTTCTTACTGACTGATGGTTATCTCGTTCTTCTTCAGGTTGGTCTTTTTTACGTTTGAATACGTATAACATATAGAAGTCGCCCTCATCTTCAAAGTTTAATAATGGTTTGATTAATTCTATATTATCTATCATCGTCAGTAGGGTTTCTTAAGTGAGTAATTAACACTATGGAAAAATAAATTATAAAAAACACATACAGACAAAATTTGTATGTTGGCACATTTTCAAGACTGTGCATGTTCAATGTGATAAATACACCAAGCATAAAAGAGTTCAGTAATATTAACAGTAAATAAAGTATAGTTCTCATAGATATATGTTTATCCACAAATGTAATTATTTTATTTGATAAAACAAAAAAAGAGTTTATATTTGTGGTATATATTAAAAAAAAAGATATGGATTTTATTTCAGAAAATGGTGCTAAGTCAAGAAATGGAGGAAGACTCCAAAGACTTTTTACTGAAGCTACAGGTGTTGAAACTACCAAAGAAGAAAATAAGGCAACATTCATCAATATTCACGGTGATGAAGAGTTGATTGATTATGACTTCTTTTTACAGATAGATGGTATTGATGTATTAATTGATGTTACAACAACATATAGATTATGTAGATGTAAACAAAAATATTATAGTGGATTAGTATATCGTATGTATGTACCTAGGCCATCATTCTATATTGTTGGAGTAGAAAACTTTGAAAATAAAACTCCTGTAGTTAAACACGGGGCTGACTTGTTAATTGACACTCAAACATTAATTAATCATATTAATAATGGTACATTGGCTGATGTTATTCATGCCAAACTTGACAGTTACGAACTAAATGGTAAGACTAATATTGTAAGGGGGGTTATTTAATTCATGAGTTATAATTTAATAACATATTCGGACAGTCATAAGTCCATTTTGTGGACTCCAATGAAAACAGGGAGTTCTCATGCAACATTTATGTTTACTCATTTTGATTTCAGTACAAAAAGTTTTGATAAAGAAACATTTGAATTGGTAAATTCTAAACTTCTAACTAAAATAGTTCATCACCATAACTGTTCCATAATGGAACAGTTTATTGACTATGATGTAATTTGTACGACAAGGAATCCATATGCTAGAATTTTATCTGCATTTTTTTATATGACCAATATGAGACAAGAAGAATTAACTGTCCAAAACTTTAGAATGTTTTTTGCTAAAGAAATGGATAAACCAGTTATGTTACACGAAGCTTATTTTGGTTATCCAAAAATACCAAAGTATTTTTTAAGAATGGAGAATTTATATGAAGATTATTTAAAACTCCCATTTGTTAGAGAGTCCAATATATTTCAGTGGGGATTATTACAAGAATTATGTGATATGAAAGTTAATAAGGGTAAAAACTTGATTTCTACTTCAGAATTTTTCACAATGGACATGATTGATTATTTTTACGATAATTTTACGAACTTGTTCGACATAAACGGATACGAAAAAGATTCATATAAACAATTTAATTAACTTCTTTAACAGGTAACTTGTAAGATTTAAAAAACCAAGCAGAAACAACAGATTTCAATACTTTTTCCATATAACCTTTCCCGTACTTTTTATATAGGAATTCTTTGACATCATCCGAGACAAACATAACTCCTGTTTTAATATCAAATAAAAAAAATTCACTTGCCCAAGTTTGTTCTTCTCTACTGTAATCAAGGTATGGGAAACCATATTTATTTTCAATAGTGTCTATAATGTGTTTCTCAAGTGTTGTCATATTGTAATATTATAAATGAATAATTTTGTGATGTCAAATAACTCTTGCTTTATTAATTAATACTTTTTTTTATATTTTATTTATGAAAGATTTAGTGCTCATAACTGCTTACTGTCCAACAAATGAACAACTTGATGCTTTAGAAAAGTGTTTAGAATCAGTTAAAAAAACAGGATGTCATATTTTATTAGTTTCACATACTCACATACCAATTCACATTCAAAAAAAATGTCAGTATTATGTTTATGACTATTTAAATGAGATTTCAGAAGATTACAATTTTTTTGGGAATAATTTTTTTGCTACAGATGATATATGTATTCATTCAATATTTTTCCAAAAGTCTTTTTATGGGTTTGCAATTTACCGCATGTTTTCAATTGCAAGTCAACTCGCAACAAACTTTGGATACAAAAAATTACATCATATAGAATATGATTGTGAATTATTAGATAAAACTCTAATATCTGAACATAGTAAATTATTAGAAACTTACGACTCAATACTTTATACTAATACTGGAAACAAAGATGGGTTTATGTTTGGTTCATTAAAATCATTTAATGTAGAATTTTTACCTGATAATTTTAAAAACTATAATAAAGATTTTATTGAAAGTGAAATGAAAAGGATTGAGACAAAACATTTAGAGACATTTACAAAAAGTCTTTTTATAAATTCAGGGAATGTTTTATTCAAGCATGATAATGAGTTAACTGAACAAAAATTCAAGAAGGGTCCTAAATTTGATGTTGTTGGTAGACATTATACATTATATTATAATGATAAAGATAAAACATTAAATGTTTTATATAGGTCATTAAAAGATGAACCTGAAAATATTGTTGTAATTGTCAATGATAATGAAATAGTTCGTTTAAACGTAAGTCCGAGACATTGGTATATTAAACCATTAGGTATTTTTGATGGAATAAATTATGTAAGAATAGATAATTCGAAAAAGACATTATTTGAAAAACATTTTAATAAAGAATTTAGAGAAATATTCAAAAAAAAATCTTATATCACCTTTTCATGAAAAAAATAATTAACTTTACGCCAACAGGAACACAAACTACACGGGGTAATTCTTTGGCGCCATTATTACCAAATGAAATAATTGAAGAAGTTCATCAAGCAAATGAATTGGGTATTTCTGTGGTTCATTTACATGCTAGAGATGAAGTTACATTAGAGAATACCTATAAGAAAGAAACATATCAAAAGATTATAGAAGGAATCAAAAAGTATTGTCCTGAGTTATTAATTTGCGTTTCATTAACAGGAAGAAATTTTCATGAGATAGAAAAACGTACAGAGGTATTACAGTTATATCCTGATATGGGCTCATTAACCATGTCATCTTTAAACTTTCCATCAGGGACATCTATCAATCAACCTGATACCATCTTATCATTAATAGAATCTATGGATAATTACGGGGTACAGCCTGAAATAGAATGTTTTGATTCGGGTATGTTAAACTATACAAACTACCTTATTTCAAAGAACATATTAAATCCGCCATACCACATCAATATTATATTAGGAAATATATATAATGGTCAATTTGACTTTGGTACATTGGCATCAATCAAATCAAATTTGGTTCCAAACTCATTTACTTGTTTAGGTGGTATAGGTTCACAGCAACTAAAGAGTACGGTCTACGGACTATTAGATTTTGACGGAATCAGAATAGGTTTGGAGGATAACCTATACTACAAAGATAAGGAAAAAACAACGAACATTGACTTATTAAAAAGAGTTCATAGAATAATGGAAGAACTAAATGTGAGTTATTATAAATCAAGTGAACTAAGAGAATTAGGATATGGAAACAAAATTATTAATAGTAGGTAAAGGGGATAATATTGTAACGATGATATTAGACAATCTATATTCTAATGACATCAAACCAAAGGTGACGGTTTACAATAACCTAAGTTTACCTATTACCAATCCATTTCATCACGATGATTTCAAAATACAAATATTATCTAATATTAATTTAGATGATTATGATGTATTCACGCTCGGAGTTTATCAACCTAAACTAAAAAAACAAATTATTAAAAACTTAGGACTAACAACAGATAAGTTTATCAACATAATTCACAATGGTTTGGATATTTCCAAAATGAGTACAATAGGAAGTGGTGTATTAATCAACTCCAAAGTTTCCATCGCCGCACACACAACCATAGGAAACTTTGTAACAATTAACAGACATGTTTCCATAGGACATCATACAGTCATCAGTGACTATTGTTCAATAAATCCTGGTACAAACATTGCAGGTAATGTCACAATAGGGGAAGGAACAACCATAGGTATGGGGACGAACGTTATAGACTCAAGAAGAATAGGTAAGAATACCATAATAGGTGCGGGTTCAGTAGTAACAAAAGATATTCCTGATAATGTTATTGCTTATGGTAATCCATGTAAAGTAATAAGAGACAATGAAGCATAATCCATATAAAATAGTAAAGATGTTTGAGGAGGAGATTGCCGAATATACAGGAGCTCCATACGCAGTTGCATTAGACAACTGTACTGACGCACTATTCTTGTGTTGTACTTACTTAAAGGTACAAGATGTTACAATACCAAAGAAAACTTATTTGTCAGTTCCACAGGCTGTAATGGCATCAGGGGGTAAGGTATCATTTGACGACACAGAATGGAAAGGACTATACCAATTAAAGCCATATCCAATATATGATTCTGCAAGAAGATTTACTTCAGAGATGTATATTCCAAATACATTTATGTGTTTATCATTTCATCCCAAAAAAATATTAAAGATGAGAAAGGGTGGGATGATTTTAACAGATGACAAAGATGCTTACACTTGGTTCAAGAAAGCAAGACACGAAGGTAGAGATGAAATTTCGTATACACAAGACAATGTAACATTCATGGGCTGGAATATGTATATGACACCACCTGATGCTGCTGAAGGACTATGGATGATGACATCTATGCCAAAATACAATGAAGATACAATAGAAGATTATCCTGATTTAAGGAGAAATGATTTATTTAAGGATATGTAAAAAGTTATTGTATTAACTCCCATTCATTTTCTGTAGTCAGAACAAGAGCTGAAAAATTCTCAACCCAATCACCCGAATTATAATATTCAACATCGTCAATCATTTTAATAGATGGGATGTGAATGTGTCCACAAATTACTCCGTCACAGTTAATTGTCTTTGCGTAGCTACAGGCATTTATTTCAAAGTCATTAATGAATGATAGAGCTTTCTTAAAGTTTTCCTTAATTACTTTAGAGATACTATAATATGGTTGGTTTGTCCATTCTCTATATTTGTTGTACCAAGTATTAATACGAAGAGCAACATCATAACCAATGGAGCCAATCTGAGTAAGTAATTTATATTTGGTTGTTACATCAATTTTATCACCGTGGAATACAAGATATTTTTTGTTTTCAACTTCATAGATATATTCATCCATGAACTTAATGTTTCCAAGTATAGAACTATATAAATCTTTTACCTCATCATCGTGATTACCTCTGATATATATAACTTCAGTATGACGGGAGATATCCAATAACTTAATAAGGACTTTCATATGTTTATCTTTCCATCTGCTCCCACGACGCATCGCATCAATATCAATGATATCACCATTAAGGATTAACAAATCAGTTTTGATTGTATCAAGGAAATTAAGAATGCGTTTAGGTTTGCAGTCATTCATTCCCAAATGTAAATCAGAAAGGACAACACATTTATACCCAGTAGTTGTGGTCATTTTTAAAGAAGTCAGGATTGTTTTTATTTACATAAGATAGGAAGGATAACTTAAGCATATACCAAAGTCCTTTCTTTTTAAATCTTCTATCAGTTGTATATATTTTGTGAGGGGACACAAGGAATCGTGATGGTTCAACTTTCATGCTAAGATGAAAGTCTTCAGCAAACTTGTCTTCATCATTAAATCTGCCAAGTTTATTAAACTTTTCCAAATCAAATAACATATAACCACCAATAGCGCATGGGGATTTTTTAATACCTAAATCTCTAACAAATTCAAAGATTGGAAAAACAAAAGAATAAAATCCCTTAACTCTAAACTTGACTGTAACAAGATGTAGACGATTTTTCCTTAACAATTTAAGAGTGTCATATACGGTATGGGTATCAGTCAAGAATATATCGGCATCCAAAAATAAAACATATTCACTGTTAGATAGTTTGGCTCCTTTATTTCTTCCAACACTTGGAAGTCCACCATCAATAATCTCAATGTTTAAGTTTTTATATTTACCTGATGATATAATCTTGCGAGTATCATCATTTGAACAATCGGCGATAATAACACGAGTACCTTTGATGTTGTACTGTTTATTAAGATAAGTAAGTGTTTTATTTATAACCTTACTTTCATTCTTAGAGGGGATTACAATAGTTAAGTTGTCTTTAATCATTCTTATAAATAGAATACAAAATTAATTATGATGATTAATAAATTATTAAGATAATATTTGTGTAAGAAATAATTTATATATATATTTGTGAATAATCAATCACCCTTTAAAAACACATACAATGGCTAAGGCAAAAACAACAACAGCAGCAACACGAGTAGTAAAAGGTAAGACAAGTCGTCCTGGCGTTCACGCTAAAACTAAAACATCTAATAACAAAGCATCTAAGAATTACGCAAAGAAGAGTCGTGGTCAAGGATAAAAATAAACCCTCACTATAAAGGTGGGGGTTTTTTATTTATGAATGGATAATGTTTAAGTGATTCTTGTAATTAGTTGTAATACCAATTATTTTTTTTATATTTCGGTGATGAAGTATACGGTCAATTTCTTCCCAATGTGAAATGTCCATAGTCTTTGATTTATGAATGAACCATTCATATAATAAAACGCGAGCATTAAATAATTCCATATTAAATAATGAAACTATTGTTTTAATAATAGGGTCCCCAAAATAAATTTTATCATTATTAATTTTACAAAATAATTTTCCATCACACTCATATATTTCTGACAGTCTTTCTTCCGTAAAAGAATATGGATTATATCCGCGTTTATTACTTATGGTAATATTTCCCCCATAATTATTATCAATATATAATAAGATAAGTTTATTAAGTTTATCCCCATGTAATGGGCCTATGGGCACCAACTGAATATTAAGATTTTCACCCCAATTGTGATTAAAACACGATAAGATTGGTTTTATTATATTCATAAAAAAAGGGGCTTGGGGTTAAACGCCTCGGACACAATGACAGTTACACATGCTTTATATCCAAACCATCAAATATGGTGAATTTATCTAAAGTGGTACCGCACCTAAATTTAACAACACGGCCATCCCATTCAGGTAGAACACTCTTAAGTAAATCTGTGGAGTTCTCAAACAGATAACGATTAATTAATTCATTGACTTCATTATCAACTAATTCACAATAATGAATAGGGGAAACGCACATATCAAGGTATAGTGGATTAGCACCAAATTCTTTGCGTGGCTCCAAAGTAAAATTAACCACCTCAATAACAAAGGGGAACATCTTCTTAAAGTGTTTATTCAGTATATTCAATTCACTATTCATACCACAAAGATAACCATTTAATTTCAAATAATCTTTGTATTATAGAACATTTTTATTATATTAATGTTATGAAGAAAATATACAGAGTAGTTAAACATACGTACTACGAGAAAGGTAAGAAACAGAAAGACCATTATACGGTACAATATCAAACAAAGTTCCTGTGGTGGAAACTATGGAGTGATATAACAGAAACTGAATGTTATGGGGGGGATTGTTATAATAACCCAATTGTGTTTAATACTGAATCAGAGGCAATCTATATGATTAAGAATTTACAACAGGGTAATAAAATACAAGGATGGGATGAAGAGGTTACATTAGAATTTCCTATATAAGTAAAAAATATGTGTGATAATTCAGAATTATTTTATATATTTGTTTTATGTCTACTATAAAAAAGTCACTTCATATTAAGTCAAGAACCACAGGGTTTGCATCACCTGCAGAGTCCTATGTTGATAGGCGATTGGATTTAAATGAGCTTATCATTAACAACGTGCACACCACATTTTATTTCAGGTACATGGGTCCTGATTCTTTAGGAGTAAAGAAGGGGAACATCCTTGTTATAGATAAAGCTGTTGACCCTATAGAGGGTGACCTTGTTGTTTTAACGGATAAGGATTGTTTCAAGATAAGGAAATACGATGGGCAATCAAATCTATGGGGAAAAGTTTCATGGGTATTAAATAAACAATAATGAATAAGAAGATTGGTATTGTTGACTGCAACAATTTTTATGTTAGTTGTGAAAGAGTATTCAATCCTATATCTATAGGAAGGCCAACCGTCGTGTTATCTAACAACGATGGATGTGTAATCGCACGTTCCCAAGAAGCCAAAGCACTTGGCATTAAGATGGGTGAGCCATTTTTTCAGAAAAGAGAATTTATGAATGAACACAGATTTTGTGTATATTCTTCTAACTACAATCTATATGGTGATATGTCAGATAGAGTAATGACAACCATAAAGAAGTATGCAAACGAGGTGGAAGTATATTCCATAGATGAATGTTTTGTGGACTTCTCCAATATTCCTGATGAAGAGTTAGAGGA
>Ga0114978_10002505_pt1 | contig 15108 bp, 13 predicted proteins | sample S_140212_EF_Meta_FD_87027 | JGI IMG/M metagenome (GOLD analysis project Ga0114978, IMG submission 87027) | Freshwater microbial communities from Lake Simoncouche, Canada to study carbon cycling - S_140212_EF_MetaG | ecosystem: Environmental > Aquatic > Freshwater > Lake | place: Lake... | reverse complement strand
TATTGCCAGACACCAGCGTCGGCATGATGGAGGCGTCGACCACGCGCAGGCCCGCCACGCCGTGCACTTTGAGACGGGTGTCCACCACCGACTGCGCATCGGCACCCATCTTGCAAGTGCCGACCGGATGGAAGATGGTGGCGCCGTAGCTGCGCACGAACTCGAGCACCTCGTCGTCGCTTTGCACGCTGTCGCCGGGACGATATTCGTCGCCGATCAATTCAGCAAGCGCACGCGTGCGCGCGAGTTTGCGCGCAACCTTGACGCCCTCGATCATGGTGCGGCAATCGATTTCGGTCGACAGATAATTCGGCCGCATGGCCGGCGCCGCCAGCGGATCGCGCGACTTGATCATCACCGTGCCGCGCGACGTGGGCCGCAACTGGCACATCGAAAACGTGCAGCCCGGCCACGGATGGGTCTTGGCGCCCGCCATTTCGGCCGACAGCGCAGCAAAGTGAAACTGGATATCGGGCGTGGCCGCCTGCGGCAGCGCGCGCGCAAACATGCCGCCGTAATTGATGCCGATGGCAAGCGGGCCCGTGCGGTGCGCGAGCCATTTCCAGCCCATTTTCGCGCGGCCCCACGCGCTCTTCAGATCATCGTTAATGGTGATCGGTTGCTTCACCTTGTACATGACGCGCGCCTGCAGATGGTCCTGCAGGTTCTCGCCGACGCCCGGCAAATCGTGCACCACGGATATGCCGTGCTCCTGCAAAAACGACGCGCGGCCGAGGCCGGACAACTGCAGCAACTGCGGACTTTGCAGCGCGCCCGCCGCCAACACCACTTCGCGCCCCGCGCGCGCCTCACGTTCAACACCGTGCTGAAGATAGCGCACACCGACCGCGCGCTTGCCTTCCATCACAAGTGCGGTCGCCCGCGCCTCGGTTTCAATGCGCAAATTGGCGTGCTTGCGGGCAGGCTTGAGATAACCGACCGCGGTCGAACAGCGCCAGCCGTTGCGCGTAAATAACTGGTAATAACCGACGCCTTCCTGTTGCGCGCCGTTGAAGTCGTCGTTGCGTGGCACGCCCAATTCGCCGGCGCCATTGATGATTGCGTCCATCAGCGGATGCGTCTCTCCGATGTCGGAACATGCGAGCGGCCCGTCGCCGCCGTGAAATTCGCTCGCGCCGCGCGAGTTGCCTTCGCACTTGATGAAATACGGCAATACGTCCTGCCAACTCCAGCCGGCATTGCCGAGCTCCGCCCAACGGTCGTAATCCTGGTGCTGGCCGCGAACGTAAATCAGCCCGTTGATCGAGCTGGAGCCGCCGAGCCCGCGGCCGCGCGGCCAGTAAACCTGGCGGTTGTTCATGGCGGGCTCCGGTTCGGTGGAAAAGCCCCAGTTATAGACCGGGTGAAACATGGTCTTGGCATAGCCGATCGGCAGGTGGATCCACAGCGAACTGTCGCGCGGCCCTGCTTCAAGCAGCAGAACCGAATGCCTGCCGCTTGCGCTCAGGCGATTGGCGAGCACGCAGCCGGCCGAGCCCGCGCCGACGATGATGTAATCGTAAGTCGTCATTTGCATGACTGGCATTCTGGCAGGTTAAAAACTTTATTGCATGAAGATATGCAGGTGCCAGGCCTGGCGGAGGTATTGGGCGGTTTTCGCCAGCGACGCGGGGTAAAATGACTTATCGCCGGGTTTGCTTCCCGCTTTGGAATGACAAAGGCATTGCTCATGTTCGCTACCGCAAGTGCCCGCTACCGATGACGGCTCTCGAATCGCTTCCGCTCGCAGTGATCCTGTGGCTGACGCTCGCGATCGTGCTGGCGGGGTTCAGCCAGGGCGCGCTGGGATTCGGCTTTCCCTTCATCGCCACGCCGGTGGTCGCAATGGTGGTCGACATGCGCACCGCCGTCATCCTCATTTTGCTGCCGACTCTAGCGACCGTGGCCGTCACGCTTCTCACCAGCGGACCGCTGGGGCCGGTCCTGAAACGTTTCTGGATGATGCCGGTCTATGCGACGCTGGGCGCGCTGGTGGGAACCTGGGTCTTCGTCGCCGCGCCGGATGCACCCTACCAGTTGCTCCTCGCACTGAGTATCGTCATCTATCTCAATCTCGACCGCTTCACGCGCGGCGAGTGGCCTTTGATCAAACGGCACGAGCGGGCATTCGCGCCAATTGCCGGCACCGTGGCGGGGCTTTTTGAAGGCACCGCCAATGTCGCGGCGCCGCCGCTCATCATCTACTACCTGGCACTCGGCCTCGGTCCCGCACTGATGGTGCAGGCGATGCAGATCTGCTTTCTGGTCGGCAAAATGTCGCAGTTTGCCGTATTGACACTGCACGGCGGCGTGACTTCAGCGCAGTGGCTAACAACACTGCCCCTGTGCGCCGTGGCGGTTGCGGCGGGCTTTGCCGGCGTGCGCGTGCGTAATCGCATCGACGCCACACGGTTCCGCCACTGGGTGAAGCGCGCGCTCGCATTGATAGCGTTCGCGCTGCTCGCGCAATACGTCTATCGCTGGTCGTCAGCGTAACCGCAACAACAATAAAAAAGGGAGCTGATGCTCCCTTTTCGCGGGTGCACGCAGCGTTTATTTCTGCAGCACTTTCTTCAACTCACCGCTGTCGTACATTTCACGCAGGATGTCCGAGCCGCCGACGAATTCGCCGTTGACGTAAAGCTGGGGAATGGTCGGCCAGTTGGCGTATTCCTTGATGCCCTGGCGGATGTCCGGATTTTCGAGGACGTTGACCGAAAAGAAATTCTCGACCCCGCACGCGCGCAGAATGCCGACCACGTTGGAGGAAAATCCGCATTGCGGAAAATCCGGCGAGCCTTTCATGTACAGCACCACCGGGTTCTTGGTGACTTGTTCCTTGATAACGTCTTGAACGCTCATGCTTACTCCTGAATACTTGAGTGAATTGATATGGTATTTTACAGGCTAGTGTGCGTCTGCGTCAAGGCGTGCGCCACTGCCCGCCGCTGATCCGCTCAATACCTGCCAGATCTTCACGCGAAAACACCTCGTAAAAACCAGCGCCACGGAGCAATTCGCGGCAGCGCTCCGCCTGATCGTAACCATGCTCGATAGCGAGCCGGCCGTCGCGGTTCAAATAGCGCGGCGCAGCTTGAACGATCGCGCGTATGCAATCCAGCCCATCGGCTCCCGCCACCAGCGCGGACACCGGCTCGGCAGGCAAATCCCCTTCGCTCAAATGCGGATCACCCGCGGCCACATAGGGCGGATTGGTGACGATCACGTCGAAGCGCCGGTCGCCCAGCGCAGAAAACCAGTTGCTGACAAACAAATCGAGGTTGGTGGTGCCGTGGCGCGCCGCATTTTCGCCCGCGATGGCAAGCGCGGCAGCACTTTGTTCGACCGCGACCACTTTTGCGCGCGGACAATTTTTTGCAATGGCGATCGCTACGCAGCCGCTGCCGGTGCCGAGATCGAGCACGCTGCACGCACGTTCGACATCGATGCTCTCCAGCGCAAATTCAACCAGCAGCTCGGTTTCTGGACGCGGAATCAGCACTGCCGGCGTCACTTTGAATTCGAGACTGAAAAACTCGCGCGTGCCGACAATGTAAGCAACCGGTTCGCCGGCAGCACGTCGCGCGACCAATGCCGCGAACGCAGCGCTGTGCTCGGCGCTCAGCTTGTCATCGGCGTGGGCGATGAGATAGGCATCGTCAACACCGCAGGCGTGACGCAGCAGCACGCGCGCATCAACGATATCGATAGGCATACTTACTGACAGGCGCTCAGGCCGCCTGCGATGCCTCACCCAACGCGGCAAGCTGCTCGGCCTGGTGCTCGGAACTCAACGCGCCGGTCAGCTCATCGAGATCGCCGTCCATGATGGAGGCAATCTTGTAAAGAGTGAGATTGATGCGGTGGTCGGTGACGCGGCCCTGCGGAAAATTGTAAGTGCGTATGCGCTCGGAGCGGTCGCCGCTGCCGATCAGCGATTTGCGCGTGGCGGCGGTTTTCTGGTTCTGCTCGCGCACCTGTTGGTCCTTGATACGCGCGGCCAGCACCGCCAGCGCGCGCGCCTTGTTCTTGTGTTGCGAGCGGTCGTCCTGGCACTCGACCACGATTCCGGTCGGCAAGTGGGTGATGCGAATCGCGGAGTCGGTCTTGTTGATGTGCTGGCCGCCCGCGCCAGACGAACGGAAAGTGTCGATGCGCATCTCGGCGGGATTCAGCACCACGTCGGCCACCGCATCGACTTCCGGCAACACCGCCACCGTGCACGCCGACGTATGGATGCGGCCCTGCGTCTCGGTAGTCGGCACGCGCTGCACGCGATGGCCGCCGGACTCGAATTTGAGTTTCGAATAAGCACCCTGCCCCGCGATGCGCGCGATGACTTCCTTGTAGCCGCCGAGCTCGCTCTGGCTTTGCGACATGATCTCGACCTGCCATTTCTTGCGCTCGGCGTAGCGCGTATACATGCGGAAGAGGTCGGCCGAAAACAACGCCGATTCGTCGCCGCCGGTGCCGGCGCGGATTTCGAGAAAGATATTACGCTCGTCGTTGGGGTCCTTCGGCAGCAATTCCTTTTGCAATTCCGCCTCGAGCTGCTCGAGCCGCGCGCGCGCCTCCTTGATTTCGGTCTCGGCAAATTCGCGCATGGCGGGGTCTGCGACCATCTCCTGCGCCGCACGCATGTCGTCTTCGCTTTGCCGGTACAATTTGTAAAGTTCGACGACCGGCGTGATTTCCGCATGCTCGCGCGTGAGCTTGCGGTAGTTGTCCATGCTGGCGGTGGCGTTCTCCGAGCTCAGCAGGCCATTCAGTTCTTCAAGCCGCAGGGTGATTTGCTGGAGCTTGGCGGCGATGCTGTCCTTCATTCGGCTTGTTTCAACTGGTAGAGCCGCCTCAGCGTGTTCAGCAATTGCTCGCGGTCGTCGTCGTTGGCGTGGTTGAGCGCGTGCGTGGGTGCATGCAAAAACTTGTTGGTGAGCGAGTGGCTCAACTGTTCGAGCACCTGCTGCGCGTTCTCGCCGCGCGCGAGGCTGCGCACCGCGCGCTCGACTTCGCGGCGGCGCGCGCGTTCGGCGTCGTCGCGCAGCGCGCGTATGGTTGGCACCAGTTCCCGATTATCGAGCCATTGCATGAAGTCGCCGACCTGGGTTTCGATGATGGCCTCGGCCTGCGCCACCGCCGACTCGCGCACACTGAGTCCTTCGCGCGCCATCTTGCCGAGATCATCCACCGTGCACAGAAATACGTCGTCGAGCGCCCCGACTTCGGCTTCGACGTCGCGCGGCACCGCGAGGTCGATGAGAAGCAAAGGCCGATGCTTGCGCGCGCGCAGCGCGGACTCGATCAGCCCCTTGCCGATGATGGGCAGCATGCTCGCCGTGCACGAAACGATGATGTCGTGCACCGCGAGCTGCGACGGCAGGTCGTTCAGGCTGATGGCGCGGCCGCGGAAGCGCTCGGCCAGGTGCTGCGCGCGTTCTACCGTGCGGTTGGCGAAAGTCATGTGGCGCGGATGGCGCGCGCCGAAGTGGGTCGCCGTCAGTTCGATCATTTCGCCTGCGCCGATGAAGAGCGTGCTCTGCTCGGCGATGCTCGGATAGATGCGCTCGGCAAACCGCACTGCGGCGGACGCCATGGATACCGTGCTGGCGCCGATGTCGGTTTCGGAGCGCACGGTCTTCGCCACCGAAAACGTGCGCTGGAAAAGTTTGTTCAGCAGCAGCCCAAGGGTGCCCGCCTGCCCCGCGGTGCGCACCGCATCCTTGAACTGGCCGAGGATCTGCGGCTCGCCCAGCACCATCGAATCAAGTCCGCTGGCGACGCGAAACGCATGCTTGACCGCCTGCTCGTGCGGCAATTGATAGACGTGCGGCTCTAGGTGCTGCGCTTTTAGCTGATGGTAGTCGGCAAGCCAGCGCAAAGCCTCGCGCGGTTCCGCCGTATCGCAATAGATTTCGGTGCGATTGCAGGTGGAAATGATCGCGGCTTCCTTGACCGGGTTGCGGTCGACCAGGTCGCGCAACGCCTGCACCAGATTTTCGGCGTGAAAAACCACCTGCTCGCGCAACGCGAGCGGAGCTGTCTGGTGGTTGATGCCGAAGGCGAAAAGCTGCATGGCTGCCAAGTTACTGAATGAACGGGCGATATTATAGACCCAGGCGGTCTAAACGGAGGACTGCAGTGGTAACGCGATCCGGCTATTCGCGCTGCTCGTTCTGCAGGGTCTCGCCGCGCGCCCATTTTTCGAGATTGGACAGGAACATCTCGAACGCCCGGCCGTCGTTGCCCGCCGATGCGGACGCATTGTGCGGCGTCAAAATCAGGTTTGGCATGTCCCACAGCGGCGAATCGGCCGGCAACGGCTCTTTTTCGAACACGTCGAGATGCGCGCAACCGAGTTGCCCGCTTTTGAGCGCGGCTATCACTGCCTGCTCCTCGACTACGCCGCCGCGCGCGACGTTGATCAGCCCCGCGCCGCGCGGCAGTTTTTCTATCATCGCGGCGTTAAGCATGTGGTGAGTCTCCTTGGTGTGCGGGCAGGCCAGCACCAGCCACTGGCAGCGCGGCAACAATTCGCCAAAGCGCGCCGGCGGATGGATTTCGTCGAGCGGCTCGTTTGCGCTTTTGGGCGTGCGGCGTATGCCTATCACGTGCATGCCGAGCGCCTGGCAAAAGCGCGCGATCGGCATGCCGATGACGCCCAAGCCCACCACCATCACCGTCTGTCCGCGCAGGTCCGCGGGCACGCTCTCGCCGCGCATCGGTTCCCACGCGTGGCGCCTTTGCGCGTCCAGCCACTGCGGAAACCGGCGCGCCAGCATCAGCAAGCCGGCAATTGCAGTTTGCGCGACCGGTTCGCCATTCGTGCCGGCGGACGTCGTCAGCTTGACACCGCGCTCGCGCAGTTGCGGCAAGAACGGGTGCTGGTCGATAGCGGTGCTGGTGAAATGTACCCATTTCAGGTTCTTGGCCGCAACCATCGCATCGCCGAACGTTTTGTACAAAGGCGAGAAACGAATATCGCGCGTCAGAAATGCGACTTCGATACGCTCGCAGTCGGCGGCCGGCAGCGCGGTCCCGTCGGCAGGCAGATCCACGATCTCGGGCGAAATCCCGGCGCGCTTCGCCGTGGCGCCCAGCGCCTCACCGGCGGCGGCCATGAATTTTTTGGACAACAGCATTCCGGTCATTTGAAACACCTGGTGATGTGCAATGGGCGATGGGTGATGAGCGACAACCCTGATCCTTACTTCTTTTTGCCTTGCGCGAACAGGCTGTCGAGCTTCTGCTCGTAGACGTGATAGCCGAGATAGTCGTAGAGATCGTTGCGCGTCTGCATGGTGTCGATGACGTTCTTCTGCGTGCCTTCCTTGCGCAGCGCCTGGAACACTTTCAATGCCGCCGCGTTCATCGCGCGAAATGCAGACAGCGGATACAACGCCATCGCGACGTTGGCGCTCTTCAGTTCTTCAGTTGTGAACAGCGGTGTCGCGCCGAACTCGGTGATGTTGGCGAGGATGGGCACCTTCACCGCATCGGCGAATTTCTTGTACATCGACAATTCGGTGATCGCTTCCGGGAAAATCATGTCGGCGCCCGCTTCGACGCACGCACAGGCGCGATCGATCGCTGCTTGCAGGCCTTCGACCGCCAGCGCGTCGGTGCGCGCGATCACCACGAATTCGCGATCGGTCTTGGCGTCGGCCGACGCCTTGATGCGGTCAACCATTTCCTGCTGCGTCACGAGTTCCTTGTTTGGCCGATGCCCGCACCTTTTCGCGCCTACCTGGTCTTCGATGTGCATCGCGGCGGCGCCGAACTTGATCAGCGATTTCACGGTACGCGCGACGTTGAATGCGCTCGACCCGAAACCGGTATCGACATCGACCAGCAGCGGCAACGAGCAGACGTCGGTGATGCGGCGCACATCGGTCAGCACGTCGTCGAGATTGCTGATGCCGAGATCGGGCAGGCCCAATGAGCCGGCGGCAACACCACCACCCGACAGATAGATGGCTTTGAAGCCGACGCGTTCCGCCATGCGGGCGTGATAGGCGTTGATGGTGCCTGCGATTTGCAGCGGTTTTTCGGCGGCGACGGCGGCGCGAAAACGTGCGCCGGCGGACGCGAGTTTCGGCGTGCCTGAAGACAGGTCGGTCATGATGCTGCTCCTCGATAGGGTGGGGGATAGCCCGCGCCGCTTGCAAACAGGCAGGGCTCACGGTGACAGGTGCCATTTTAACGCACGCGGCGACAACGCGTACAAGGCGCGGCCGGTGCATTGCACCACCGCATGTTTGCTGTTATGTTTTCGCCCTCCCTGCTTCGCCAAACTCAAGCCCGCATGAAAAGCGCATTGCCCAAAAAATCCTACTCGCCCGACGCCAAAGGCGTGCTCGATGGCGTGCGCATACTCGACATGTCGCGTCTCGTCGCCGGCAACATGCTGACACAGGTGCTCGGCGATTTCGGCGCCGAAGTCATCAAGATCGAGCCGCCCGCCGGCGACACTTTGCGCGCCTGGCAAACCGACGGCATCGCGACCAACTGGAAGATCTACGCGCGCAACAAGAAAAGCCTCGCGCTCGAATTGCGCAAACCGGAGGCGCGTGACCTGCTGCTGAGCATGGTGCCGAAAGCGGCGGTGTTCGTCGAAAGCTTCCGTCCCGGCACGCTGGAAGAAATGGGACTCGGGCCGGACGTGCTGCTCGCGAAAAATCCCAAGCTCATCATCGTGCGCATTTCCGGCTGGGGCCAGACCGGTCCGTACAAACGGCGGCCGGGTTTCGGCACGCTGGTCGAAGGCATGTCGGGTTTTGCCGCCATCAACGGCTTTGCCGACCGCGAGCCGGTGCTGCCGCCTATGTACATGGCGGATTCCTACGCCGGGCTTTACGGCGCGACCGGCGTGATGGTCGCACTGCGTGAAGTCGAACAGAACGGCGGCCAAGGCCAGGTGATCGATCTGCCGCTGCTCGACCCGTTGTTCGCGGTGCTCGGGCCGCAGGCCGCCAACTACCGGCTGACCGGGCAGTTGAAGCCGCGCACCGGAAGCCGCTCGACCAATTCCTGCCCGCGCAACGTCTACCTTTGCAAAGACGGCAAATACGTGGGGCTGTCGGCGTCCATCCAGAAAATGGCGGAACGACTGTTCCGCTCCATCGGCCGCGCCGACCTCATTGACAACCCGCGCTACAAGATCAACGCCGAGCGCGTGAAGCACGCCGCGGAACTCGACGCTATCATCGGCGCGTTCGTCGCGCAGCGCACACAGGCGGAGAATGTCGCGTTTTTCGAAAAAGCCGAAGTCACCATCGGGCCGATTTACGACGTTTCGCAGATCGTTGAGGACCCGCATGTCATCGAGCGCGAGCTGCTCGCCGATTATCCCGACGCCGATATGGAGCAATTCCCCATGCATCACGTCGTGCCGCGCATGTCGGGCACGCCGGGTTCGATACGCACAGTGGCGCCGCAAATCGGCGAACACAACCGCACGCTGCTCGCCGAACTCGGCGTCGATGATGCGGCTTACGCGAAGCTGCTGGCGGCAGGCGTAGTGTGCGAACAAGCACCAGCAGCAGCAGCAAAGAAAAAAGCTTAGCGTATCCATGAAACCGGCATTGCTTGTTTCGCAGAAAGTCGTCACCGATTTCGGTGCACGCCTCAACGATATCCTGAACGCCGCGCCGCGACAATTCGAAGTTCTGTCGTTTACGCCAACCATGCAGGTTGCTCCGGCACAGCTCGACACTATCGCAGCCGCGTACTATTCACGCGACATCTGGGAAGGCACGTCGAAAAGCGCGGTGAGTCCCGCCGGGCGCGTCTTCTGGGACATCACAGAGCGCTCGCCTAACCTGCAGTGGATTTCCGTTTTCTCGTCGGGCAGCGATCAGCCACAATATCAAAAAGCAATGCGGCGCGGCGTGCGCGTCAGCACCGGCGCCGGTGCGCAAACGGATGCGGTCGCCAACGCAGCAATCGCTGGTCTGCTTGCGATGGCGCGCTGCCTGCCGCAATGGGTGGCCGCGCAGCAGCGCGCCGAGTGGGCGCCGTTGCGCGCCGCCGACCTGCCGCCCGATTTGCGCGGCCAGACCGCGGTGATCGTCGGCGCGGGACTGATCGGCAGCACCATCGCACGCGTGCTGCAGGCGTTCGGCATGAAAACCATAGGCATCCGCCGGCACGCCACTCCGGCCCCGCACTTCGATGAAGTCTTCGCGCCGTCCGCGCTCGACGCGCAACTGCCGACGTGCGGCTGGTTGATACTTGCCTGCCCGCTGTCGGCGGAAACCCGCGGCATGATAGACGCGCGGCGGCTCGCGTTGCTGCCGCCAACGGCGGGGTTCGTCAATATCGCGCGCGGCGAAGTCGTGGATGAAGCAGCGCTCACCGACGCTTTGGCCAACGGCCGGTTGCGCTGCGCTTATCTGGACGTGTTCGTGCAGGAACCGCTGGCGCGCGAATCGCCGTTGTGGCGCCTGCCTAATGTATTGGTCTCGCCGCATAATGCCGGCGCATCGCCGGGCACCTATGGGCGTGGCGTGGAGATTTTTCTGCGCAATCTCGACGCGTACCTGAAGGACAAGCCATTGGAGAACCAGGCATCCATCGCTTGACGGCGCGCCGCCCGTAAAATATCCGATGCAGTAACCCGTTTGCCCAAAGCTGCCGGCAATGCAGGCAGGCACCGCCCAACCCAAGAGGAAGAAGAATGACCACAGCTCGCGAACTACCTGTATGGCGCTCCCTGATGTACGTGCCGGTCAACGTCGACAAGTACGTGGACAAGGCGCACACGCGCGGCGCCGACGTGATCCAGCTCGACGTCGAAGACAGTGTGCCGCCGGCGGAGAAAGAAAAAGCCCGCACGCTGGTCGAAGCAGCCGCCAAAAAGGTGCGGCGCGGCGGTGCCGACGTCGTCGTACGCATCAACCGCCCGCTGTCGCTCGCGGTGCGCGACCTTGAGCACTCGATCTGTCCCGACGTCGACGGCATCGCCTGCACCAAGGTCGACAGCGCGTCGCACATCAAACTGCTCGATGAACTGGTGACCGAACTCGAAGAAAAGCGCGGCATGACCATTGGCCACACCAAGTTCATCGCCATGGTCGAGACCGCCGACGCGTTTTTCCGCATCCACGAAATCGTGCGCGCCAGCCCGCGCATCGTCGCCACCTGCATCGGCGGCGAAGATTTCGCGCTCGACAACAATATGCAGCCCAGTGGCGAAGCTCTGTTCTATCCCAAGCAGCACATGATCATAGCCGCCAATTCCGCCTCAATCATGCCGATAGGCTTCATAGACAGCGTCGCGGGTTTCGGTGACTGGGACAAATTCCGCAAAATGGTGCGCCGCTCGCGCGACTTCGGCTTCATGGGCGCCGGCTGCATACACCCGGGCCAGGTCACCATCGTCAACGAGGAATACACGCCGACCGCCGAGGAAGTCGAATACGCGCGCAAGATCATCAAGCTCGACAAGGAAGCCGCCGCTGCCGGCCGCGGCTCATGGTCGCTCGACGGCAAGATGATCGACATCCCCATCATCGTGCGCGCGCAAAAACTCATCAAACGTTATGACGCGATCAAGGCACGCGAGTCTAAAACGCTCGCTGCCGCGAAAGGCTGATGCGGGGGTGAGGCGTAAGGAGTGAGGCGAAAAACCAACTAATTCGCCCTCTCCCCGCTCGCGGGGAGAGGGCAGGGGTGAGGGGCAAGTCTTAGGAGGTTTAATGAACGACCAAATACGAAGCATCGAAGAACGCCTCGCCGCGCTCAAGATTGTAATTCCCACCGCCCCCACGCCAGCGGCGAATTACCTGCCGTGGACCATCACAGGGAACCAGTTATGGATCGCGGGCCAGGCGCCGATCCGCGATGGCAAGTACGATTACCTCGGCCGCGTCGGCGAAGCCGTGACGCCGGAGCAGGCGCACGCCGCGGCACGGCTGTGCGGAATCAACGTGCTGGCGCAAGTCAAAGCAGCATGCAAAGGAGACTGGTCACGCCTGGTCAAAGCCGTGCGCATTTGCGGCTACATCAGCGCGGTGCCGGACTTCTTTGAATTCCACAAAGTGCTCGATGGCTGCTCCGACCTGATGTTCGAAGTGCTGGGCGACGCCGGCAAGCACGTGCGCACGGTGATGGGCGTCAGCGGGCTGCGTTTCAATGTGCCTATAGTCGTCGATGCGGTCTTCGAAATACGCGCGTAACACAAAACTTCACGCCTGATGGCGGCGCACGAAATCCCAGTCGATCTCGGTGCCGAAGCCGGGCGCTTCGCCCAGATGCACATGGCCGTCTCTGACCTCCGGCCGCTGCGAGTACATTCCGTACCATAGCGGATCGTGGTCGGGGCCGCCGTTCGACTCGACGCCGAAGCTCGCATCCTGAAACGCCAGGCACAGGTGAGCATGCAGCTCCGGCGCCTGATGCGGCGCGATGCGGACGTCGTGCTGCTCGGCCAGCGCCGCTACGCGCAACGCTTCCGTAAAACCCCCGTGCCGCGTCGAATCGAACTGCACGAAATAAATTTTTCCCATGGTAATGAAATCCCGCACGGTGAAGCGCGTGAGTTCGCGCTCGCAGTGCGCGAGCGGAATGCTCGTCCGTTCGGCGAGCCGCGCAAAGTCCGCGGGCTGCAAATACCAATGCAGAGGCTCCTCCAGCCAATGAATGTCGTAAGGTTCCACGGCCTGCGAGAACTTGATGCAATCGTCGACGTCGTAAGGCGCATTCATGTCGAGCATGAGCAGCGTATCGCGGCCGATCGCCGCGCGGCAGGCCCGCACGCGTTCGACTTCCTCGCCCATGGTTTCGCCGCCGGTTTTGATCTTCACCGCCTTGTAGCCTGCCGCTACGAACGATGCGACCTCGTCGGCGCACGCGTTGAGCGCAACACCTTCCTGATAATGGCCTCCGGTCGCATACGTGAAGACCGGCCGGTTGCTGCCACCCAGCAGTTTGTACACCGGCAGCCCTGCCGCTTTGCCCTTGATGTCCCACAAGGCGATGTCGATGCCGCCAATGGCCCCCAGGATGTGCGGCCGCTGCAGCCGCGACAATGGCGGCGGCAGTCCGCCGCTGCCACGGATACCCCCGGGACGCGGACTGGTAAGCGCGAATAATTTGTCCCATATCTCCAGATGTGCAAGCGGATCCATGCCAATCACGATGTCCGCGAAGCGCGCCACCCACTCGCACAGCTCTTTCATCTGGCGGCCGTGGATTTGCCCGTAACCGACCAACCCTTCGTCGGTCCGCACTTCGGTGATGACGACGTCGAATGATGTCGACTGCTCGTGCGCCGAGTAGCGCGGCACTGCCTGCGGCACGGTGACTGGATGGGTTTTAACCGACGTAATTTTCATGTCTGCTTTTCCGGAAATCGAAATCCGCGGCGCATCAAGCGCGCCGCGGTGAAGTTTGTCCGACCGATTGCAGGAAAGCGACGGCGCCGCGCTTGACGAAATTCCGCGCGTGCACCGTGATCCAGCGTACGCCCAGCCGCAGCAGATCGGGTGCTGCGTCGAGATCGTTCTGCACATTCATGCCGACCGCACCGCCGGCATCGACGATGCGCTTGATCGTATCAGTGACGGCCGCCTCTACCGCGGGATGTTGCGGATTGCCGCGATGGCCCATCGATTCCGCGAGGTCGTTGGTGCCGATATAAAAAGCATCGATCCCGCGGATTTTCAGCAGCGCGGGAAGATTCTTCAGTGCCTCCGCAGATTCGATCATCACCAGGAACAGCTTTTCTTCGAAGTTGCCGTCGCCCCAACAGCGCAGGCCGTCGAGAATACGGTTCGCTTCGGCGGCATCGTGGACGTGCGGGACCTGCAGGCCGCCGGCGCCGCAGCTCAGATAGCGGTTGAGCAATCCCTCCTCGTTGGAGTACGGCCGCAGCACGGAATCCATTCCGGAAGCGCGCGCGGCGCGCGCCAACTCCTCGACTAGCCGGAAATCGGTACTGCTGTGCTCGCAATCGATGAATACCGCGTCGAAACCGATGGTGCCGATGAACTCCACCAGCTTCGGCGTCGGAAAATCCGGGTCGCAGACCGAAACGGCCTTGCCTGACCTGAGTTGTTCTTTTAAGCTGGTGCCCATCGAGCGCTCCCGGTTGGTTGGCAGGAAATACCGGTGCGCATGCATGACATGCCGGCAGTGCTGGTAGTTATGCGATTCATCATTTCAATCAATAAAGAGCGGGGGAATATGGCGACGTTTCGCACGTATGCCGGATTTTTTGCGCGGGCAGGAATCGCTGCGGTTTTTGCGGCGGCGTTCACTTGTCACGCGCAGAGCGGCGCCGCCCAATACCCCGCGCGCCCGATCCGTTTCGTCGTCCCGGTGCCGCCGGGCGCCGCGCAGGATGTGCTGGCGCGTGCCGTCGGACAAAAACTCGGCGAGAACTTCGGGCGCTCCGTCGTCATGGACAATCGCGCCGGCGCCAACGGCATGATAGGCATGGACATCGTCGCCAAGTCGCCGGCTGACGGTTACACGATGCTGCTGACCTCCAATGCGCTGGCGGTCCTGCCGAGCCTGTATCCGAAAATGACTTTCGACGTGTTCAAGGATCTCGCGCCGGTGTGTTTGATCGCCCTCGTGCCAAATATCCTCGTCGTCCATCCCTCGGTGCAGGCGAAAACCGTGAAGGAGTTGATCGCGCTGGCAAAAGCGCGGCCTGGCCAGCTTAATTTCGCGGCGACGACCGCCGGCGGTTCGGTGCGCCTCTCCGGTGAATTGTTCAAGATCATGGCCGGCGTCGACATCGTAACCATCCCGTACAAAGGCGGCGGACTTGCGCTGATCGACCTCATCGGCGGACAGATGCAGGTGGGCTTTCCCGACGCGCTGGCGGCGATGCAGCACATCAAGGGCGGCAGGCTGCGCCCGCTCGGCGTGACCAGCATAAAACGGCTTGCCACGCTGCCAGATGTGCCGACTATCGCGGAAGCAGGCGTGCCCGGCTACGAAGTCACGGGTTGGTACGGCGTGCTCCTGCCGGCAGCGACGCCCAAACCGATCCTCGCCAAACTCAACGCGGAGATCATCAGAATCCTGCGCGCGCCCGATATGGCGGAAAAACTCGCCGCCCAGGAAGCCGTGGTGATGGCCAGCACGCCGGAGGAATTC
>Ga0114978_10002503_pt1 | contig 15121 bp, 10 predicted proteins | sample S_140212_EF_Meta_FD_87027 | JGI IMG/M metagenome (GOLD analysis project Ga0114978, IMG submission 87027) | Freshwater microbial communities from Lake Simoncouche, Canada to study carbon cycling - S_140212_EF_MetaG | ecosystem: Environmental > Aquatic > Freshwater > Lake | place: Lake... | reverse complement strand
GTCGGCCCCAAGGGTGACATCCCCTGCTGCGACTGGGTCGGCCCGCGCGGCGCCGGCAACTACGTGAAGATGGTCCACAACGGGATCGAATATGGCGACATGCAGTTGATCTGCGAGGCCTATTCGCTCTTGAAGCACGCCGCCGGGCTCTCCAATGACCAGCTCGCCGGCGTCTTCGACGAATGGAACAAAGGAGAGCTCGACAGCTATCTGATCGAGATCACCCGCGACATCTTCACAGTCAAGGATCCCGACAGCGGCGACTTCATGGTCGATCGGATCCTCGACACCGCCGGGGCCAAGGGGACCGGCAAGTGGATGAGCCAGCTCGCCCTCGATCTCGGCGTGCCGAGCACCCTGGTCACCGAGGCGGTCTACGCCCGCTGCCTGTCGGCCATTCAGGCCGAGCGCGTTCGGGCAAGTAAGGTTCTCGCCGGCCCCGATGCGTCGGCTGTGAAGGTCGATCCGAAGGTGTTTACGGAGCAGGTCCGCCAGGCCCTCTACGCCTCGAAGATCGCCAGCTACGCGCAGGGATTTGTGCAGCTGGCCGCGGCCGCGAAGGAGAACGACTGGAAGCTCGACTACCGCTCGATCGCCATGCTGTGGCGCGGCGGCTGCATCATCCGCGCCCAGTTCCTCGAGCGGATCGCGGAGGCCTACGACGCCCACCCCGACCTCGAAAACCTCATGCTCGCCCCCTACTTCACCAAAGCCCTCGCCGACGCCCAGGCCGCCTGGCGGCAAGCGATCGCGACGGCGGTGGCGATCGGCCAACCGGTGCCGGCCCTGATGGCGGCGCTCTCCTATTACGACGGCTATCGCCAGGCCCGCCTCCCCGCCAATCTCCTCCAGGCGCAGCGGGATTACTTCGGCGCCCACACCTACGCCCGCACCGACAAGCCGGGCACCTTCCACACCGAATGGATCCAGCTTCGTCGCCCCGTCACCGGCGCGCAGGCCTCCCGATGAGCGGCCACGCTTCAGCCGCTCCGCAGGGGGCATACCTGGAAAGACTGTTTGGCCTCGCCGGCCGGACGGCCGTCGTCGTCGGCGGCACCGGGGTGCTCGGCGGAGCGCTCGCCGAAGGGCTCGCTGCGGCCGGTGCCTTCACCGTCGTCGCCGGGCGTGGTGAGGACCGGGGGCAAGCGTGCGTGGAACGGATCCGGGCAGCCGGTGGCGAGGGAATGTTTCTCCCCGTCGACGCCACCGACCGGGCGAGTGTCGCGGGGCTTCTCGAGGCGACGCTCGCAGCCCGCGGCCGGGTCGAGATCCTCGTCAACTGCGCCGGCGTCAATTCATCGGTGCCCTACTTCGAGATCGCCGACGACGACTGGGATCGCGTCCTCGACACGAATCTCAACAGCACCCACCTCGGCTGCCAACTGTTCGGCAAGGCGATGGCCGACGCGGGGGGCGGGGCGATCCTCAACATCGGCAGCGTGTCGGCCGACAAGCCGCTCTCGAAGGTCTTCGCCTATTCGGCCTCGAAGGCGGCCGTCGTCAACTACACGCAAAACGTCGCCCGCGAGCTCGCGCCGAAGGGCGTTCGCGTCAACGTCCTCTGCCCGGGATTCTTCCCGGCCGAGCAAAACCGGAAGATTCTCTCGCCGGAGCGGACAGCAACGATCATGAGCCAGACGCCGATGAACCGGTTCGGGAATCCCGACGAGCTCGTCGGCGCGGCGATCCTTCTCTGCGCCCCCGTGGCCGGCCGCTTCATCACCGGCACCGATCTCTACGTCGACGGCGGTTTCACCGGGATGCGGCTGTAGCCCTTCGTCCGGCCTCCCTGCCCCCAGGCAAAAGCGACCAGATTCATGCCGCACTCGATCGTCATCTTCGGTGCCTCCGGCGACCTCACCAGCCGGAAGCTCGTCCCGGCGCTTTACAACTTGTTTCGGGGGGGCTCGCTCCCCGCCGACACGCGGATCATCGGCTACTCGCGAACGCCGATGACCGACGACGCCTGGCGGGCGTCGCTCCGCGAGACGACGGCGAAGCATGCTGAGGGAGAGCCGTTCGACGAGAAGGCCTGGGGAGAGTTTGCCCCGCGGATCCACTACCAGCCCGGCGACATCGGCAGCAGTGCCGACATGGAGCAACTCAAGGAACGGCTGGCAGTGCTCGAAGGGGCCGCGGCCGTGACGCGCGTCTACTACCTCGCGACAGCGCCGCAATTCTACGAGCCGGTGGTGGGGGCGATCGGCGCCCTCGGGATGGCGAGCGAAGAGAACGGCCCGCGGCGGATCGTCGTCGAGAAGCCCTTTGGCACCGATCTGGAAACGGCCAAGCGGCTCAACGCCCACCTCCACACCGTCTTCGCCGAGAGCCAGATCTACCGGATCGATCATTACCTCGGGAAGGAATCGGTCCAGAACATCATCGCGCTGCGGTTCGCCAACACGATCTTCGAGCCGGTCTGGAATCGGCGTTACATCGACCACGTGCAGATCACTGTCGCCGAGGAGGTGCCGGTGGGGCGGCGCGGCGCCTACTACGACGGCTCGGGCGTCCTTCGCGACATGTTCCAGAATCATCTCCTCCAGTTGCTGATGGTGACGGCGATGGAGGCGCCGGTGAAATACCGGGCCACCGCCGTCCGCAACGAGAAGGTGAAGGTGCTCGAATCGATCCGCGCCTACGAGCCGGCCGAGGTGGCTGCCGCCGGCACGCGCGGGCAATGCCGCGGCTATCTTGCCGATCCCGGCGTCGCGCCGGGGAGCCAGACGGCGACCTTCGGCGCCATCCGCCTCGAGATCGACAACTGGCGCTGGCAGGGGGTGCCGTTCTACCTGCGGAGCGGGAAGGCGATGTCGTGCCGGACGACGCAGATCGTCATCGCCTTCCGCCAGCCACCGCTGGAACTTTTCGCCGAGGGGAAACGCGGCATGCTCCGCGAGGGAAACCGGCTCGTGATCCAGATCCAGCCGGCCGAGGGGATCCAACTCCACTTCCACACGAAGGTGCCGGGGGGGGGCATGAAGCTCCGCCTCACCGACCTCGAGTTCAGCTATTCGCGCGAGTTCAAGGGGCGGCTCCCGGAGGCCTATGAGCCGCTCCTCCTCGACGTCATGAGCGGCGAAGCGAGCCTCTTTGCCCGCAGCGATGAAGTGGAGAAGTCGTGGGAGATCATCGACCCGTTCGTGCGGGCCTGGAGCTCTGGGGAAATGCCGCCGATCGATCTTTACGAGCCGGGCAACTGGGGCCCGGCGTCGAGCGATGCCTGGATCAATGCCCAGGGACGGAGTTGGTTCGACATCTGCCCGGTGCTGTGACTTCGTGGGCGCCGCAGCCGGCCACGCCGGCGGGGGATCTTCCTTGGCTGACTCTGTCCCACTCCAAGCACCGCCACCGCGGGCCTTCCCGGCGCCCTCGATCGGCCATGTGCAGCTCGCCTCACCGGTGCTCCAGGCGGCCCTCTCCGGTTACAGCGATCGGGCGATGCGCGTCCTCGCGCGACGCTACGGCGCGGCCTACTGCCTCGGAGAAGTCCTCCTCGACGCCTTCGTCATCACCGCCGACCGCAGCAAGCGCAACAACGCCCGGCTCGCCCTCTCCGCCGAGGAGCATCCCGTCGGCGCGCAGCTGATGGGCTCGAATCCCGACGACTTCCCCCCCGCAGCCCGCCGACTCGTGGCCGAGGGCTACGACGTCATCGACATCAACTTCGGCTGCCCGGTCAAAAAAGTGCTCGGCCGCTGTCGCGGGGGCTATCTCCTCAGCGTCCCCCAGACGGCCCTCGAGATCGTCGCCCGGGTGCGCGACGCCGTGCCGGCCAACATCCCCGTCACCCTCAAAATGCGCCGCGGTATCGACGACTCAGAGGAGAGCGCCGAGAGATTCTGGACGATCTTCGATGGCGCCTTTGAACGCGGGGCCGCCGCGATCACTGTCCACGGCCGCACCGTGCAACAAAAATATGTCGGCCCGAGCAACTGGGAGTTTCTCGCCGCGGTCAAGCGCCATGCCGGCAACAGGACCGTATTCGGCTCAGGGGACTTATTCAGTGCCGCGGCCTGCCTGGCAATGCTCGAACGGACGGGCGTCGACGGCTTGAGCATCGCCCGCGGCGCCATCGGCAATCCGTGGATCTTCCGTCAGACGCTCGCGCTCCTCGCCGGCGAGCCGGCGCTTCCGCCGCCGACGATCCACGAGCAGGCCGACGCTCTCCGCGACCACTGGAGCCTGGCCGTCGAGCTTCATGGCGAAAACCTTGCCGGCCGGCAGATGCGGAAGTTCGCCATCAAGTATGCCCGGCTCCACCCCGAGCACCTCGCCGTCCGCGATGCCTTCGTGAGCGCGAAGACCAACGACGACTGGCAGGGGGCGATCGCCCGGCATTATGCGGCCGACGGGCCCGGGCGCGACCCCGCCGCTGACATCGACGAGACGGCCAGCTGCGACGAGGGAGAAGGGTGATGCCGACCGGCGCGGGAAGCTGGCTGCCACCAGCGGCTGTCGTTTCCCGCTGTCGCCGCCGGTCACTGCTCACCGGATGGATCCCCGGGGCGCCGGGTGCTGCCGTGAAGCGCCCCCTCGATCTCGCGGCGGACGTCTGCGTCGGTCTCGTGTTGCAGCCGGGCGTTGAGCGCCGCCGCGGCCCGCCCGGCACACGCTCCCTCCGCAGCGAGCCACCGCCCCAGCGCCCAGGCGACCGCCCCGCGGACGGTGCTGTCGGCGTCGTCGAGCGCCGCGACGAGCGCGGCAGCGGCCGCAGGATCGGGGCGGTTGCCAAGCGCGATCGCCGCCGACCGGAGCAGCCCCGACCGCTTCGCCCGGAGGATCGCCGAGCCACGGAAGCGTTCCCGGAAGGCCGTGTCGTCGAGGCCGAGGAGGCTCGCTAGCTCCAGGCCACCGGCGCCGTCACGGGGCTGGAGCGCCGGCTCCGCCGAACCAGGCGCGCGACGATTCCAGGGGCAGACCTCCTGGCAGACGTCACAACCGAAGACCCACGTCCCCAGCGCGGGGCGGAGCCCGGCCGACACCGGGCCGCGCTGCTCGATCGTGATCCCGCTGATGCACCGGCCGGCGTCGAGGATGCGCGGCGCGACGAAGGCGCCGGTGGGACAGGCATCGAGGCAGGCGGTGCAGGTGCCACAGTGGTCGACGCGGATCGGCTCGGCCACCGGCAACACGAGATCGGTGAGGAGCGCCGTGAGAAGGAAATAACTGCCGGCAACGGGATCGATGAGGAGGCAATTCTTGCCAAACCATCCCAGCCCGGCGAGCCAGCCGAACTCCCGTTCCGAGAACGGCGCGGAATCGACGACGCCGCGCGTTCGGCAACCGGGCACGCGGGCTTCGAGCCAGGCGCCGAGGTCGTTGACGCGTCGGCGGAGCAGCGGGTGGTAGTCGTCGCCGCGGGCATAGGCGGCCACCCGGCCGCTCCCGACCGCCGTCGCCGCCGCCTCCGGCCGGGGATGGTCGGTGGCGAGCATCACGACGCTGCGGACGCCACGGAGCATGCCTTCGGGATTGCGACGAAGCGGCTCGTGCCCGGCGAGCCAATCGGTCATCGGCCCGCCCAAGCCCCGTTCCAGCCAGCTGCGGAAGGCCGCATGGACGAGCCCGTCGCGGTGTTCGCTGGCCGTCGATGCCACACCGAGCCTCGAAAATCCGATCCTGACCGCCTCAGCCCGGAGGTCGTTGAGCAGCCCGTCCGGGTCGGCCGTCGCACCGCTCAGAGGGGGAGGAATCGGGGGCACAGTGAATGGCGTGGTGGAAGGGAGTCGCGAAAACTCGGGACACTGGCGAAGGAGGGGCGTCTGTCAGACGTGCCCCATGAACGGAGCCGACCGGCGGTGGACAAGCCGACTGGAGTGTTGGGGGGGAACTGCTCTGGACCGGATGGGGGGATTCGCTATTGTCCCGCCGCCTTGAACGTTTCCCAGCCCCCCGCCCGTCCGCGGAGACGCCGTCGTGTCCCACGCCATGCCCCTTCGACGACCGTTCCACGGACTGCGGCCCGTCGCGGCCTCCGCGTCGACGCCTGCCGACGATCGCGGCCCCGATTCCGCACCGAAAAGCAGGGCGTCTGCACCGGGAATGCTCGCTGCGACGGCCTTGGCCTGCGTTCTCATCGCCTCGGGATGCCAGACGCCCCAACAGACCGCGGCGATGCCGATGGCCTACCCGACCCACCCCTCCGCCTACCCCGCGCCGATGACGGTCGCGCCTCCCGCGACAGGCATGATCGGCCAGCCGGCTCCCTACGGCAACTTCGCCGCCGCCCCGATGGCCCCCCAACCGACGACGGCCCTTGCCCCCCCGTCGCTCCCCGCTGCGGCCGCTCCTCCGGCAGCGCCGACAAACAACTCCTGGACCTGGGCACCGAGCAGCCAGCCAACCGCCCCGCCGAACATCCAGCAGTACGGCAACCAACTCCAAAACCAGACCAATCAATACGCGCAAGGTCTCAACAACCAGGCGCAGCAGTACGCTAACCAGCTCCAGCAGCAGCCGCAGCAAATGGCCAACCAGATGCAGCAGTACGCCAACCAGCAGGGGCAGCAGATCAACAATCAGCTCCAGGCCGCCGGCAATCAATACTCGCAGCAGTTCAACAACCAAGCGCAGCAATTCAACAACCAGACCCAGGCGGCGCTGCAGTCGCAGCAGCAGGCCCTCTCCGGGCAGCTGCCGCAGGTCCCGCAGCAGCAGACCGCCAACGGCAACTGGTGGCCGTTCACGAGCCCGGCCGGGATGCCGCCGTCGCGCTCCACGCCGGCCCAACCGGTCAAGTACTGACGCACCGCCGCGGCGTCACTCGGTCGCAGCGCCCGCGGCTGTCATCCCCCGGATGATGCAGTCCTTCACCGCAGCCACGTCGCAGCCGGTCAGCAGGTCGACGTTCGGCATCCCGCGGCGCGTCTGACGGCGGTCGACGACGAGCATGCCGGAGGTCAGCCGCCCTTCCGTCTCGACATCGGCCGACACCGTCGAGCGCTCGAACAGCTCCGGATTCGTTGCCGCCACGAGGGCCACCACCTCCGGCAGGCAGATCCCCTCGCTGCCGAGGAGTTGCCGCTGGGCCCGGAAAGCATGGGGAAGAACCCGGCGGAAGAGCTTGCCGGCGCGGGAGAAGGCATCGGGGAGTTGGTCGAGGAGTTCGAAGCCGAGCACCACCTGGCCGGCGGTATCGACCGGCAGGAGTGTCTTGGCGACCGGCTCGAGGAGCACATGCCGGGCCGCGGCCGGGTCGGCATGGAAGTTGAAGTCGGCCACGGGCGTGACGGTGCCGGTGGCGGTGGCCGAGCCACCACAGATGACGATCCCGGCAATGATCTCGGCCAGCGACGGATCGCGGCGGAGGACGCGGGCGATGTTGGTCAGCGGCCCCAGCGCCAGGATCGTGACCTCGCGGGGATTGGCGCGGAGGGTTTCGGCGATCACCTTCTCCGCGGCATGCTCGCCATGGAGCGGCACGCGCGGCAGATCGAGGCCGCCGAGGCCGTCGCCCCCGTGGAGATTCCAAGGATTGTCGATCGGGGTGGTGTCGGTCGGCGCCGCGCCGAGCCGGGGCAACTTCGGGGGGTCGAGGAGGGCGACGAGCGCCTGGACGTTTGCCGTCGCCTGCTGGGGCGCCACGCTTCCCCCGGTGGCCGTCACCGCCAGGACATCGAGGCGGGGGTCGAAGAGGGCGATGGCCAGCGAGATGGCGTCATCGATGCCGGGATCAATGTCCAGAATCAGCTTGCGCGGCAAGGGTAGGCATCCCGACTGGGGGCGGCGGGGGAAGACCTGGTGTAGTCTTGGATATGAATCCCGGCCCGCCCGTGGACGAGTCAATCGTACCCCGACGGCGGCCCGCCGACACGCGCGGTCCCCCGAGAGCCTTTCCGCCCCATGCCCAGCCCGGCCGACTCCTCCTCCCGACACGATCCCCATTCCCCACCACCGGCGGAGCTGCCGGTCGACCGGCAGATCGCGATTCTCCACAGCGGCGGCCACCCAGCAGCGGCCGATGTCGAGACGCTCGTCAGCGCGGTGCTCGCGGGGGACGTCGACCTCGACACCTTCGGGAAGTGGCTCGTGGCCCTCGCCGAGGCTGGCGAGACCACGGCGGAAATCGCCGGCGTCGCCGCGGCCCTCCGGGCGAGGATGGTGCGCGTGCCCCATGCCTGCCGAATCGTCGCCGATACCTGTGGCACCGGCGGCGACGGATCGGGATCGTTCAACATCTCGACAGCGGCGGCGATCGTCGTCGCCGGGGCCGGGCTGCCGGTGGCGAAGCATGGCAACCGGGCCGTCTCCAGCCGCACCGGCTCGGCCGATGTCCTCGAGCGTCTCGGCGTCCGCATCGATGGAGCCCCGTCCCTCGCGGCCGCCTGCCTCGCCGACGTCGGCCTCGCCTTCTGTCTGGCCCCCACCCACCATCCGGCCATGGCCCGCGTCGGCCCGCTGCGGCGCTCCCTCGGGAGGCCGACGGTGTTCAATTTCGTCGGCCCGCTGTGCAACCCGGCTGGGGCGACGGTGCAAGTGATCGGCGTCGGCCGGGCCGCCGTCCGTCACGCCGTGGCCGAAGCGGCCGTCCTCGGCGGAGCCCGCCGCGTCCTCGTCGTCTCGAGCCCGCTGGCGATTGCAGGGCCCGGCGCGCCGGCCGCCGGATCGGCAACGCTCGACGAAGTCAGCCTGTTCGGGGTCACCGACGTCATCGATGTCGGGCCCGAAGGGACGCGACACCATACCTGGACCGCTGAAGACTTCGGCTTGTCGACGCGCCCGATCGCCGATCTTGCGAAGCTCGAGGTGAATGGCCCCGAGGAAAGTGCGGCGGCGATCCGCGCCGTGCTCGCCGGGGAGTCGGGGCCGCGCCGTGATGTCGTCGTGCTGAATGCCGCGGCGACCCTGTGGGCTGCCGGAGTGGCCGCATCGCTCCCTGCGGCCCGCGCCCTTGCCGAGCGCGCCATCGATGACGGCTCCGCCGCCGCGAAGCTCGCCACGCTCGCCGCGCGGTCAAACGCTCCTGTGGCCCCGTCGGTCGATGCCTGATTCCCGCCCACTCAGAAGGCCAGCCCGATGGAATCCGATCTCATCCGGATCAGCCTCCTCCGCTCCCCATCGGCCACCCCCCCCGGGCTCGACGTGCTCCCGGACAATGCCCCCTCCGCGGCGGAGAAATCGTGCTGTGGAGGCGGAACGTCGCCCACCCCGGTGACGCTCGTCCCCCTCGGGTCGAGCAGCACGACCGCCGCCGGTTCCTGCTGCGGAGGCTCTGGCAGCAAGCCCGCCGCAGTATCGTCGGCAGCAACCGTCAGGCCGTGCTGTGCCAAGGCCGACATCGGTGAGCTCGGTTGGACCTGCCCGATGCACCCGCAGGTGACGAGGTCCGAGCCAGGCGCCTGTCCGATCTGCGGGATTCCGCTGGAGCCGATCGGTGTCGACGCGGCCGAGGTGGCGACGGTTGCCGCCGAACGGCGCCGGTTGTGGATCTGCGGGGCGCTGGCGGTGATTCTCATGGGAGTGGCGATGGCGGGGATGGCTGGCCACGGCGCCGGCCACGCCGCCGAGGGACTTTTTCCCCGGTTGATCGCCCTCGCAGGGGGCGCCTGGGGGAACTGGCTCCAAATGGCACTGGCCACACCGATCCTCTTCTGGGGAGGGACAACGATCCTCTCCGGGGGGCTCGCCGGTTTCCGCCGGGGCCGGCCGACGATGTTCTCGCTCATTGCGCTAGGCGTCCTCGTCGCCTGGAGCGTGAGTGTGCTGGCGACGGTGTTCCCGTGGATCTTCCCGGAAGCCTTCCGCCGCCCCGACGGCAGCGTGGCGGTGTTCTTTGAATCGGTGGGGATGATCGTCGTCCTCGTCCTCGTGGGCCAGCTCCTCGAGACCCGCGCCCGGCGCGGCACGACGGCCGCGATCCGCGCGCTGCTCGACCTCACGCCGCCGACCGCCGAACGCGATCCCGGCGGCGAGGTCGTACCGCTCGCGGCCGTTCACATGGGGGACCGGCTCCGCGTCCGCCCCGGCAGCCGCATTCCCACCGATGCCCGGATCGTTTCGGGGGAGACGACCTGCGACGAATCACTGCTGACGGGTGAGCCGCTACCGGTGGCCCGCGGCCCCGGCGACCGCGTCCTCGGCGGTGCGATCAACGGCCCGGCCGTCCTCGTCATCGAGGCGATCGCCGACCCGCACGACGCCCTCGTGGCCCGGATCGCCAGGCTCGTCCGCGATGCCCACGCCAAGCGGGCGCCGATCGAGCAGCTCGCCGATCGGATCTCGGCAGCCTTCGTGCCGATCGTCCTCCTCGTCGCCCTCCTTGCCTTCGCCGGCTGGGCGATGTTCGGGCCGCAGCCGCGCCTCGCCCTCGGTCTCCTCTCGGCGGTGAGCGTGCTCGTGATCGCCTGCCCGTGTGCGCTCGGCCTGGCCACGCCGCTGTCGATGACGGTGGCGATCGGCCGCGGCGCCTCGGCCGGGATCCTCGTCCGCTCGGCTGACGCGATGGAGCGCCTGGCACGGGTACGGACAGTCGTCCTCGACAAGACCGGCACGCTGACCCTCGGCAAGCCGCGGATCACCGCCGCGGTCGCCATCGCCGACGGCCGCATCGACGAGGCCGACTCGCCGGAAGCGCTCGAAAGCGCTGCCGGAAGCAGGGCCCAGGCCCATCCGGCCCTCCACCAGCTCCTCCTTCACGCGGCGAGCCTCGAGGCCGGCAGCGAGCATCCCCTCGCCCGGGCCTTCGCCGAAGCCGCGGCCGGCCTGTCGCTCCCCTCGGCCAGCGACGTCCGGGCCGTTGTGGGGCGCGGGATCAGTGGCCGGGTTGCCGGCAGCGCGACGCTCCTCGGCAGCGAGCGGTTTCTCGCTGAGCGTGGCATCGATCCGGCTGTGGCGCTTGCCGGCGTGCCCGCGGCGGCCGCGGCGCTCGAGCGGGCCCGCGAGGCGGGGGCGACGATCATCGCCGTGGCTGTCGAGGGAAAGTTGGCCGGGTTCTTCGCCGTCAGTGATCCTCCCCGCCCCGAGGCGGCGGGAGTGATCGCCGGCCTCCGCCGGGAGGGGATTGCCGTCGAGATGCTCTCCGGCGACACCCCGCAAGCGGCCCGCCACGTCGCCAAGCTTGTCGGCATCGATCGGGCCGAGGGAGGGCTGTCGCCCGAGGCCAAGGCGGAGCGGGTGATGCGGCTCCGCGATGATCTCCGCGGCGCGGGGAGCGTCGCCTTCATCGGCGACGGCGTCAACGACGCCCCGGCCCTCGCTTCGGCCGACGTCGGTGTGGCGATGGGGAGCGGGGCCGACGTGGCCATGGAGACAGCCGACCTCACGCTCCTCTCCGGCGGCCTTGCCGCAGTGCCGCGGGCGATCACGCTCGCGCGGGCGACGATGCAAAACGTCCGTCAGAATCTCCTTCTCGCCTTCCTCTACAACATTCTCGCCATCCCGGTGGCAGCGGGAGTCCTCTATCCGCTCCTCGGGCATGTGACCAGCCCGATGCTCGCGGCGGCGGCGATGAGCCTCTCCTCGCTCTCGGTGATCGCCAACTCGCTGCGGCTCCGCTCGATCGATCTGTCGGGCAATCAGGCCGGCAACGACGCTACACAAGCCCATGTTCCGGCGTCGGCATGAGGCCCCGTCGGCCCCCCACGTCACAGCCCCGTCAGTGGCACCGTCAGGCCGTCGTAGGCAAGCTCCACTCCCGGAGGGAGCTGGGCTGAGACGGCGCGGTGGGAGATTTCGTGCGAGAAGTGGATGAGGAGCGTCCGCTTCGCTCCCACGCGCCGCGCCACCGCGAGCGACTCCTCGAGGGAGAAGTGTGTCGAATGGCGGGAGTGCCGCAGGCAGTCGAGGATGAGGATGTCGAGCCCCTGCAAAAGCTCGTAGGTCTCCTCCGGCACGCCGTTGGTGTCGGTGCAGTAGGCGACGTTGCCGAAGCGGAAGCCGAGGACGTCGAAGACGCCATGGCGGAGCCGGAGCGGCACGACGCGGGCCCCGAGGAGGTCGAACGGCTCGGTCGTGATCCTTTGAAAAACGAGCTTCGGCACGCCACCGCCGGGAAGCGGCATCGGCAGGAAGGCGTAGTCGAAGGCCCGGCGGATCCGTTCCTCGACCATCGCTTCGCAGTAGACCGGGATCGGCCCGCCACTGGCGAAACAGAGCGGCCGGACGTCGTCGAGGCCGTACAGATGGTCGACATGCTCGTGCGTGTAGAGCACCGCGTCGACCCGACCGATCCGCTCGCGGAGGAGTTGCGAGCGGAGATCGGGGGTGGTGTCGATGAGGAGCGTGCCCCCCGGCAGACCGAGGAGAACGCTCGTTCGCGTCCGCCGGTCACGCGGGTCGTCACTCGTGCAGACCGGACAAGCACACCCCACCATCGGCACGCCGACACTGGTGCCCGTGCCGAGGAAGATCATCTCGCCGGCAGGATCGCGAAACGGGGATGCGGCCATACTTGAAAAAACTCTGGGGTGACCCGGGGCATCGTAGCAGCCCGTTCACGGGGCGGTGAGCCGGGCTTCGAGCCAGGGGGCGATCGCCGCGAACCAGGCTTCCGCATGGCGGCGCTGCCCGGCACCACTGAAGTGCACCCCGCGCCCAGCAGAGTCGCGGAGCAGGCCCGTCAGGGCGTCGGTGTCGGGGCCGGAGAGGGCGAGGCCGTCACGGCAGACAGCTGCCTGCGCCGCCCGGATGTCGGTCGACGATTCATCGCCGGGGACATGGTAGGTGGCCCGGGCGACAAACCAGGGAACTTCACGGCCGATTTCGGCGCGAGCAGCGAGGATGACGCGCCGGAGCATCGCTTCATAGAGCGGCCCTGGCAGCGTGCGCGACCGGTCTTGCTGATTGGCGTCGCTCTCCCCCTGATGCCAAAGCACCCCTCGGAAGCCGGTCGGCTCCAACTGCTTCATGCGGCCAACGAGCATGGCGAACGCCGCGCCATCACTCTCAAAGCCTCCGCCGGCCACGGGGCGGACCCGCGCGGTGAGCGTCGGCGGAGCCGGAAAGGGGATCCCCTCCGGAAGCCATTCGCGGACGCTCGTCGCGCCGATCCCGCAGGCCACTAGGCCGATCGGAACATCGAACTCGGCCTCGAGCCTGTCACCGAGCGCCGGCAGGAAGCTCCCGCCGTCACCGCTGGCCCCCGGCTGCGGGTCGGCCGCCACGCGCCACACGCCGTCCGGGGCGAGCGTCACGACTCGGTCATCCGTCGGCGCGAGTTTCTCCTCGCCGTGGTTGGCGGAGTTCGATTGGCCGGCGACGACGAACACCTCGCCGACCCCGACCCGCTCCACTGTCGCTTTTTCCACAACCACGGCCGCGACAACCGCTCTGACTTCGAGCCGATGCCATCCCCCCGCCGGCGCGGCGAGGAGGCCGGTAAACGTCTCCCCGTTCCGCGCCAGCGACTGCCACGGAGCATCCGCCGCCAGTGCGACGCGGGCCTCGATCGCTCCAGCCACGGGGAGCGACGCGCGAACCGCGACGGGAATGGCCCCTTCGGCGCGGCTGTGCCGCTGTACCACGGCCCACTCCACCGGCCGGACGACCTGCAGGGCCGCGCTCCTGGGCTCCGGCGGGGCGCCATGGGCCATCCAAGGCGCGACCACGAGGGCCGAAAGCAGGGCGAGCCACGGCCACAGCCGGAATCCGGGCCAACGCCCAGCCGCTCCTGAAGCCCACGGGAAACAACGGCCGATTCCGTTCCATGGTCGTGCCATAAAAGACTCCTCGAGCCCGTTTCGCCTTGACCGATCGCGCGGGATACCGCGACAATCCACCGGTGGCGGCAACGGAATTCGCCCAGCTTACCCGGTCCACCCGCTGCTCCCGGGCCCCCACGGCCCGGCGGAGAGCTGTCTTTCCCGTTCGGGCCGGTCACCGGCCGAAGGGCGTGGACGGCCTCCGATCCTCCCTTCACCCGCTCCGGACGATCCTCTTTTCCGCCCCGCCGAACGAAACGACGCACGATGGAACAACTCGAACAGATCTGGGACGCGGTCACGAATACCGCTGCCGCAGCCGGACACCGCGTGGAGCGGCTCCTCACCGGCATGTTCGGCTCGTCCAACGCGCGTTACCTGCGACGGCTCGAGCCGCAGATCGAGGCGATCAACTCGCTCGAACCCCGCTACCAGACGATGACCGATGCCGAGCTTCGCGGGCAGACGGCCGAGTTCCGCCGCCGGCTGGCTGCCGGCGAGACGCTCGACGACATCCTCCCCGAGGCCTTCGGTGTCTGCCGCGAGGCAGGGCGCCGCTGGCTCGGGATGCGCCACTACGACGTCCAGCTCATCGGTGGCATGGTGCTTCACTCCGGCGCCATCGCCGAGATGATGACCGGTGAGGGGAAGACGCTCGTCGCCACCCTCCCCGCCTACCTCAATGCCATCGAGGGGAAAGGCGTCCACGTCGTCACCGTCAACGACTACCTCGCCCGCCGCGACATGGAGTGGATGGGGCCGCTCTACATGGGCCTCGGCCTGTCCGTCGGCGCGATCCAGTCGGGGATGGATTCCGCCGAACGGCAGAAGTCGTATGCGGCCGACATCACCTACGGCACGAACAACGAATTCGGCTTCGACTACCTCCGCGACAACATGCGGATGGCCTCCCGCGGAGACGATCGCTTCCCCGCCCACCAGCAGCAGAGCCAGGGCGTGCTCAACTTCGCGATCGTCGACGAGGTCGACAACATCCTCATCGACGAAGCCCGCACGCCGCTGATCATCTCCGGTCCGGCCCATGACGACGTCGCCAAGTACACCCGCGCCGACCAGATCTCCCGGCAGCTGCGCCCCGAAGAGCACTTCGAGGTCAAGGAGAAGGAGCACACCGTCAGCTTGACGGAGGCGGGCGTGCGCCGCGCCGAGCAACTCGCCGGCGTGGAGAGCTTCTACACCGCGGGCAACATGGAGTGGCCCCACCTCATCGACAACTCCCTCAAGGCCCACCACCTCTACAAGCGCGACGTGAACTACGTCGTTCAACAGGGGGAAGTGGTGATCGTCGACGAGTTCACCGGGCGGTTGATGCCGGGCCGGCAGTGGTCCGACGGGCTCCACCAGGCGGTCGAGGCCAAGGAGGGAGTGCGGGTCAAGGAGGAGTCGCAGACCCTCGCCACCGTCACCCTCCAAAACTTCTTCAAGCTCTACAAGAAGCTCGGCGGCATGACCGGCACGGC
>Ga0114978_10002499_pt1 | contig 15136 bp, 18 predicted proteins | sample S_140212_EF_Meta_FD_87027 | JGI IMG/M metagenome (GOLD analysis project Ga0114978, IMG submission 87027) | Freshwater microbial communities from Lake Simoncouche, Canada to study carbon cycling - S_140212_EF_MetaG | ecosystem: Environmental > Aquatic > Freshwater > Lake | place: Lake... | reverse complement strand
TTCAAGCCTTCAGGGGTATTAGTATCAAACTGTGATGCCATTTGACGAAGCATTGTAGCTCTCTTGATAGCTGGATCTTGTACGTCCACACCCATAGCACCAGCTAAGCCACGACCTAAGTTACCTGTGTTCTTATAGATGTTATAGGATGTCTGTTGTTGAGGAGTCATCTGAGAGAACTGCAAAGCCTTCTGCTCAACCATTTGACGTTGCATTTCCTCAGGAGTACCCATGCCTCCAAATAAACCTTGAATTGACTGTGTAGCCATTATCTCTCCTTAAGATCTCTGAAAGTATGGATTAACTGTTTGTTGATAGTTAGAACTACCTCCAGATAGACCACTAATTAACTGACTAATAGGATCTGTTAAGCCACCTACTACAGCGTTGTTACGTTGCAACTGCAGAGCTGCTGCTTGTTGTGCTGCAGCATTCTGAATGTTAGCCGCTGCTGTAGAACCTGCTGTAATAGATGAACCCAATCCTAAACCTTGAGTCAAAGCATTTAAGCCTTGGTTCTCTAGGTTAGTAGCACCCTGCATATAGTTTGTATACGGAGCCAGAGCTTGTGTCTGCAAACCATAACCAGCACCTTGTAAGTTCAACCCACCAGTCATTAATCCTTGACCAAACTGTACTTGTTGATTACCGTAAGTCTGAGCATTAGCAGCCAACTGAGCATCTTGTTGTGCACGAGCATTCATTGCTGCTGCAATAGTAGGATTAGTAGCTTGTAAGCCGGGAGCACCTGCAGTGTATCCAGCCATCGTACCACCAGTAGCTAGACCCATACGTCCTTGCTGTTGTTGTTGGTTATACAACTGAGCCATCTGCTGTTCACGACCGGGAGCAAGTAATTGCTGTTGTTGGTTCATGTACTGCTGAGCTACAGCTTGAGGATTCTGACCAACATAGGATTGACCTAAGTTAAATAGTCCTTGACCAGCTCTAGTAATACCGGCTTGTTGTGCCTGTGCAGCTTGAGCTTGACCAATACCCACGCCACCTAATCCCATCAAGCCTTCACGCATTGCAGCTACGTCAGGAGCTACTTGATAACCTGCACCAGTTAACTGTCCAGTTGCAGGGTCATATTGAAAGCCTGACTTACCAAACCTTGTAGTAACTCCTACAGGACGGAACTGTGCAGCCTGTGCAGCAGCGTTAGCAGCGTTAGTGGTAGCATTAGAAGCTTGATTAGAGCTATAGATACTACCCGCAGTGCCCAGAAGAGGGGCAATTAAGTCTGTCCAATCAGGCATTAGTATGTTCCTCCGTCAACTGTTGCTGTAAAAGTACCAGAGACAGTAAGGTTTACTGCAGTGGCTGTTCCTGTTAATGCACCGTTATTAGCATCAGGTTTAGAATTCACTGCTGAAGCAATGTTATCAAACTCAGTGTTAATCTCAGTACCTTTAATGATCTTGCTAGGATTACCTGTATTTAGGCTATCCTTGACTGCAAAGTTAGTTGCTTTTGAATAGTTGCTCATTATCGTGTCTTCCCTGTCTTAACATAGACATCAAGTTTCTGAATGGATATTGACTTATTAAATACACTGGTTTCAAAGCCAAGTTGAATAGTTTTGCCTGAACCACCAATGTTAATAATCTTATTGTCGAAGGCTGAACCACCATACTCACCAATGTTATATTCAGCTATGTTGTATTCAGCTATAGAAGCATTGGCTAAGTCAAACTGTCTAGTGTTTAAAATATCACTGTAATCAAAGCCAAATTTTAAAGTAATTGAATAGCCACCGCCACCAATAATTGTTACGCCTACCTTTTTCATAATCTTAATTACAGTAGGTGACTGGAAGTCAAAGTAGTTGGTATAGTATCTCATCAAGTATGTGTTAGCATTGTCTTTGTAGCCATCATACTTACCAATGTAACCAGACCTGCCCACTAATAAGTCTCTATTACGAGTATACTTAAAAGCTGTTGGAACTAATCCATCCCATGTTGTAACTCTATTAGCTCCGTTGGGTAGTGGTGCTCTCATGTCAAAACAGTACACTAACTGACGAGTTGGTAAAGTTAATAGATAAAAAGCTTCCTTATCTGAGTATATGGCTTTAATATCAGCTGCAGTCTCTTGACTAACTTCCAAGACAATATCATCACGTACATTGGCACTGATGTCTCTCATTGGTGCTGACTTCTCTTGAATGGTACGCATCAATGAACGTACACCTGAGTCAGACAAGAAGATTACATCACCACCTGTGGCTACTACTGAGTCTCTAGCTACACAACCAATACCTGTAATTGCATCTGACAATGTAAGATTATTAGGGTCTGTAGCATTAGAATAGATAAGAATCTGCCTACGACCAAAGACAATCAAGAAGTTATTATGTGCAGCCAGTGAAATAATCTCATCAGCACCGTTAGGCCACACTTGAGATACATCCAATGTACCAGCTGTACCTGTACTTAACACATGACCTGATAACAAATCTGAGAACTGTATAGTACTCTTAACTGTAGCATTATTAGCACTCCATGTACGACCATAAGCACTGATAACTGTGTTGTTATTGGACACTGTAGCTACATAGCCAGCCTTCTCAGATACACGCCTAAATGTAGTTGAGCTAACTGCAGGATCAAACACTAAAGGATCATGTCCAGCTTGATAGAGGTATAAGACACCATTCAACGGAGCCATCTGCCAGTTACTGTCTGTGATTGTAGGGGCTGTACCGCCACCTCCGTAGGTTAACAATGATAATGTTGTACCTACCAACTTAAACAACTTATTGTTACCAGCAGCAATAATGTATGAATTACCTGCATTATCAATTAGCTCACCAAGAGCTTTAACGTCAGCAGTGCTTAAATCACTATTAGCAACGTGAGATGTAGTCCATCCCTTACGAGCACCAATACGTCCAAACTTATCAATCACACAGTTATTAGCCACAGTAGCATAGCCAGCCTCTAAAGAGACTGAACTATCCTGTGTATTCAACCCCATGAATCCCGGAGCTGCTACAGTTGTGGTTAAGATTTTAGCTACCATCAGACATCAACCCAAGTAGTTTCTTCATCATATCTGTTACGCTCAATAGCTACAGCATCTGCCAAAGCTAAGCGATATTGTTGATAAACCTCACTAAACCCTGTTCCACCATCTTCACCTCGTTCACCAACAGCTTTAGCGTAGGCTAACATCTGTACCAAGTGTGCTGGAACCTTTAAAGTATCAGAACTAGTTGTTAAATCAGCTTGAGGAATAACTAACTCAAATCTTAATGAGTACTCACCGTCTGGACGAGGCCAAATATCTACCTGAGTATCATCACCAGAGATACCACTGTAGTTGTAGTACACTGGAGCTGCACTTTGTACGTTACCTAAGTAATACTGTCTATTCATCCAGTTAGTAGCTACAGCTCTCATAGGTACATCTTGAGTATCATTTAAGACATCTAAAGTACGGAACCTCTGACCTGAACCTGTCAGTGTATAGTTACGAGTACTAGCCACTGTTGGGATTACAATAGTCTGTGTGAGGACATTCCAATCGTAGGCATCCTCAATCTCTCTCTTAGCATCATTAACAAAGACACCTATAAGGGAACTATAAGGAGTATCACTAACTGACGATACTTCAGTTTCCCTCAAGCGTATCAATACGTTGTTTACCAACTGTAGATATGTCGTAGCCATTAATATTCCTTATATCTTTGTATACTATAATAACACACTTTAGTGTTAATGTCAATACTTTTTAGACTTCTTTTTAGCTTTATTAGCTTCTGACATGGCAATAGCAATGGCTTGGTTACGAGACTTCACCACAGGGCCACCTTTACCACTATGTAGAGTACCTTCTTTGTACTCACCCATAACCTTCTTCATCTTGTTCTTAGCTGTTCTCTGACCACGTGTAGGCATAACCATAATTATTTTCCTATCAATAAAAGATTTTAACTGTAATAGAACCTGATGTAAAAGCTGTTACGTTAGCTCGTATATAAGGTGTTGGTGTTGCAAGCGTTACAATACCATCAGCTGTTAATGCTGTAGCGATTGTAGCCCATGTTGTACCGTCTACAGAGCCTTGAACAGCCACTGTACCGATAGTAATACCTGAAACTTGTATATGAGATGGTACTGCACCATCTGTACGAATTCCAAGTGAAGCACCTGTGGCAGATACGCCACTTAAAAGAGTTGCCAATGCCATAGTTATTTTACTCCATGAAATTTATTGTCAATAGCTAAGTAAATAGCCCCGAAGAAAGCACCTATAATAATGATAGGTTTCACAGCTTTAGCGATCCATTCAAGTACCATAAAAGCACCTGAAGCAGCGTTAAAGGCTTTGATTACGTGTTCTGTATTCTTCTCTATGTTGTCTACCTTGGACTCTACAGCCAGTAGACGCTCATAGATGTGTTCGTGAGTTACTTCATCTTTCATCATGGTGCATTAGTTACTTCAGCAACAGTAGGCCAAGGAACTGGTAATTGAACCACTAAAGGGTTAATTTGTTCTTGTAACGCATTATTAACTGATGCTTCTGTTGCATTTTGATCTACACCACCAACATTCCAAACCCACCCCAAAACTTGGGTTTCTGTCAAATCAACGTAAGAAATGTAGTCGCTTTCAGGCTCTGGAAAAGCAGAAATTCCAGACATTGATGCCACAAAACCATCTTGAATTCCACTGCAAAGCCATTTAGCGGAAACAACAATCCCCGTGTTTGGTTGACTTTCTAGTGAAGTAATAGTCCATTTAATCATTTTAATTCCTTAAGCAACTGATATACAACGCCATTTTGAAGTGGCTGCGTTCCAGATAAAACTAACATCAAGACGGTTGGTTGTTACTGTTGTAGTTGGTAACGACACTGTCGATGCTTCAAATGAAGCACCCCAAGCAATAGTTCTTGCTGCAGTACCTACAATATAAATCAACAATCTTTGTCCGTCAGTTGGTGTACCCGTAAGATTGGTTGTAAATGAAGTTATGTTTACAGCCTGTGCAGTTAAACCATAAACATCAGTTGTATCTGTGTTTATAGATGGCGTTGCATTTGATGTAGTTGTTACTACTCTAGGAGTTACACGCTTGTTTGTCAGCGTTTGTGTATCCGTTGTTCCAACAACTGTTCCACTTGGAAATGTTGGCAGAGTAGTCCAAGTTAAAGAAACCCCAGCTCCAGCAGATGTTAATACCTGACCACTTGTTCCAGCAGAAGTACCACCGGGCTTAAAATCACCCCAGAAGCGATTGCTTGTAAGGGATGAATTACCCCATGTTGCTTCATTGGAAACTGTTGCCGAAGATGCTGCCGCTGATGAACCAATAACAATATTATTTGAACCAGAAGTTATTGTACTTCCAGCTAAATAACCAAATGCCGTGTTATTTGTTCCAGTGCTTAAAGTTAACGCCTCTCGACCAATGCCTGTATTGTAATTTCCAGAAATATTGGTAAGGAGCGCAGAATATCCTAAAGCAGTATTTGAATCTCCTGTAGTGTTTGCCTTAAGCGCTTGTGCTCCAACTGCAACCAATGCCGCTTGTGTGTTTACCAAACCAGCTTGATAACCAACTGCTGTACTGTAGTTGCTTGTTGTATTTGCAGGCAACGCATCATTACCAATAGCTGTGTTGTATCTACCAGATGTGTTTGCTGCAAGTGAATTTGCACCTAATGCGGTGTTTCTAAAACCAGTTCCGTTTACCAAACCAGCTTGATAACCAACAAAAGTATTGTTTATTCCTGTTGTTGCATTACCCGCCTGATAGCCTAAAAATGTTTCAAATGCTGTTGCGCTGTTTGTATTGCCATAAACAGCACCCAATGCAGTTGGGGTAGCCGCAGAAGTAGATGCTGTATTAGCAATCGTTATTGATCCATTACCGTTTGTAACTGAAATACCTGTACCAGCAGTCAATGTTGCTTTGGTTAGCGTGTTGCCTGTAGTGTTGCCAATTAGAAGCTGACCATCGGTGTAGCTTGTCTGGCCTGTACCACCGTTAGCAACAGGAAGAGTACCACTAACCTGAGTTGCCAAGCTAACACCTGATAATGTTCCACCAAGTGTCAAATTACCAGAAGTAGTGACAGTTCCAGTCAATGTAATACCATTAACAGTTCCTGTGCTTCCTACACTGGTTACAGTTCCTGATCCACCAGTAATATATTCAACATCTGTTGCACCAGCGTTAACTGCTAAAAATTTACCAGCATTTGAAGTAAAGCTAGGCAATAGGTTTGTTCTTGCACCAGCAGCAGTAGTTGCAGCAGTTCCACCATTGGCAACTGGAAGAGTACCTGTGACACCAGTGGACAAAGGAAGACCTGTAGCGTTAGTTAACGTAGCAGATGTTGGTGTTCCCAATATTGGAGTTACAAGCGTTGGGCTTGTTGCAAATACATTGGAACCTGTACCAGTTTCATCTGTTAAAGCTGCAGCTAGATTAGCACTAGAAGGCGTACCTAAGAATGTTGCTATACCTGTACCAAGCCCAGATACACCAGAACTAATTGGTAAACCTGTGGCATTTGTCAGTGTACCGGATGTTGGTGTTCCGAGAATAGGAGTTACAAGTGTAGGGGTGTTAGCAAACACTAACGCACCAGTACCAGTTTCATCTGTAATTGCAGAAGCAAGGTTAGCACTTGATGGAGTGCCGAGGAACGTAGCTACACCAGTTCCCAAGCCACTAACACCTGTGCTAATTGGTAAACCCGTAGCACTTGTGAGGCTACCAGTTACATTACCTGTTAAGTTACCTGTAACATTGCCTATAACAGCACCCGTATGTGTACCTGTAGTGTTACCTGTGACAGCACCAGTCAAAGCACCTACAAAGCCTGTATTAGCTGTAACTGTTGTGCCTGTAATAGCAGCAGCTGTAGTACCTCCAATAGTAGTACTATTGATTGTACCGCCTGTAATGGCAACTGCTGAAGCCTCTTGATTACCCAAAGAGCCTACAATTTTAACAACTGCACTTGAGTTGTCTTTAGTGTAAAGCTTCTTATCTGTTACATTAACGGCTAACTCACCTTTAGTTAAATCCCCGGCTACAGGTGCAGCAGAAGCTGTACTGCTATTCTTTGTAATGATTGTTGTCATTTAAACTCCGTATAAACTATAGAATTTGTTAAGTGCATCTTCAGAACCTAATTGGTCAATGTTATTTGAAAGTATTTTATTTAGGAATGAAGGAAGTTTTGATGGCATTAAGCGCATTGTACTCAGGGGTATTTATTGTTGGTTGATTAAAAGTACCTAACTTACCTTGTGCATCTGGTAACAATCTTAACAAGTTTTGCTGTTGACTAATAAATCTCTGTATGGCAGCATCTTTGCCAAGACGTGTAATATCACTTGCTAATCCTCTAATAGTCGTATTAAAAGTACCTGCCATTGCAGACTCTGGTGTTCCACCCGCATATTTAGGGTTGACGGAATTGAACAGCATAGCATTAGGGTTAGCCTTATAAAGCTGGTCAATGACAGCATTAATCTCAGGATTATCTGTGAGAATCGTAGCCAGCTCATTGAATTCAGGAGTCATCTGATTCATCTTGGACAACGAAAAGTTAATTGGCTCTGCGTATCCTGTAAGTGGAGTTGGTAAATAATCTGCTGGCTTAAGCGAATAGTCTTGCGCTTTACCGCCCATATTGGCGTAGTTGTAACTACTGTTTGCGTAGCGGTTAGCATAGTCAGAATATAAAGCTCTTTGAGCTTGGAATTCCTGTGCTGTTGTAGGTGGCTTATCTTTAAAGGCTTGTAACTGAGCTGTTAACTGTTCAGGTGTAAGACCAGCTGATTCAGTTGTTATTGCATTTTGAATAGGTTTTGTATAACCAGCTTTTAGTCCACCTTGAACTTGGTAATTGTAGAAGTCTCTACCTGTCATGCCATACTTATTACCTAATGAATCAAGAGCTTGCTCAAATGTTAAACCCTTATCTGTCATTTCCTTTGTAATAGCTGCGTTACTTGTGCTATTTAAAAGCTCAGGCTTAAATGGAAGTTGTGTAACATAGTTTGTAACACCCCATTGAGCAGCTTGTCCGGGTGAATTAAATTTACGACCTGTTACAGGATCAAAGACTGTTTGGAAAACATTTGTACTTGGAGAGGTAGCAGCACCAGTGGCGGTTGCAATAGCTAGACGTTGTGGTGTCATTGCTTGAGAAGCGGGCATTGAACTAAAGTCATTAATAGTTAATCCCGTTGAAGTTGGGGATAACATTCCAGTAGTTGCTAATGGTGCTGTAGGTGCTGTAGGTGCTCTAGGTGCTGGAATAGTGTTTGAAACTTGACCAGATTGCTGTGGAGTAAACGGTATACCTGTGTTTTGTACAGGTGTTGTAGGGGTAGTCCCATAAGAAGAATTATACCACTGTGCCAACGGTGTAGAAACATCACGAGGCATTGCTGGAAGAATTTGATTATAGTTTTGTTGGATAGCGTTGAAGTAATCTTGACTATTAAGTGGAATACCTTGAGTTGGTAAAGCACCTACTCCACCGCCACCTCCACCGCCTCCACCAGATGTAATTGCAGCACCTCCTAAGAGACCTCCAACACCACCTAAAATACTAGCAATTTGAGAAGGTGTTAGATTGCTAAGTATACTTCCAATACCAGAGCTTAAACCTGCCGATGGTAATGCTGCTTCTGCTGCTGCAATTTGTGCGGCTGTTAATCCTGCAGTTAAACTTTCTGCAACTGGCAATCCTGCTTCTGATGCTGCAATATCAGCGGCTGTTATACCTGCTGTTAAGCTTCCTGCAGATGGTAATCCTGCTTCTCCTGCAGCAATATCAGCAGCTGTAATACCTGCAGTTAGACTACCTCCGAGTGATGGTAACGCTGCTTCTGCTGCTGCAATGTCAGCTGCTGTTATGCCTGCAGTTAGACTACCTCCTAGTAAGCCTGCTGCTCCTGCACCAGCACCATAAGCACCAGCACCGTAAGATCCAGCTCCTATTGCTAAATCTCCAGCAGTTAGTGCTGCAACATCAGCGGCTGTTAAACCTGCTGCCCCTGCTCCTGCTCCCGCACCAGCCAATAAACCTGACGCATCTAAACCAAGATAAGCACCACCAAGAATTAATGCAGGTTTTACCCAACTTGGTACATCAGAGCTGGATGCACCTGTAGTGTAGAACACAGGAGTTCCATCAGCAGCAGTTTCTAATCGATAACCTGTGTTACCTTTACCTGTAAACGTACCACCAAAGGCATTACCAGTTTGACGTTCACTATAAGTATTAGGTACTTCTTGACCAGTTACTTTATTGCCAAATGTAGTTATGGTTTGAGTGCCACTATTATAAGAGTTACCATATTCATCAGTTGAATACTGAGGAACTTCTTTTGTAATCTGACCAAACTGACTAATGTCTGTAACTCCAGTTTGAGCAATAATCTTAGCCATATCAGCAGCATTAGCTTGTGCTGAACCATAGCCTTCACCTGTCCATTTTGATGAGTCGCTAGATGCAAGAATTTGACTAGATAATTTATCAATAATTGTTTGGTCAACTGCCATTCTTATTCACCTTTTCTGTATAACTCAAACGTAGCTACGATTGACATTGTTGCACCAGCTTCTGAAAAAGATGTGATATAGTCACCCTCTTCCATTACAAAACATTGGCTATTAGTTAACAAGTCCAGTGTTGTTCTAGCTGCTAGTACTTGTTCAGATACAACCACAATCGTTGTAGCTGTAGAAGCTCTATACCAATTAAAACTTATGTGCTTACTAGGTGATGTATTAGCAGTATGCAATAGGATACACTTAGCGTAATAACCTGTAGGTACTGTATAGACAGTAGTCAGGGTATTAGCTGTTAAGTTAAGACCCGTTGATAGTGTCTTCATCTTGTTTCACTGTTTTCTTAGTTGCTTTAGGTGCTATTACAGGTTCAGCTTGTTCAACTACTTCAGTGTATCCACTATGTTTACGCATCTCAAGAATCTCATGCTCTTGAAAGAACTCTACTGTGTTACCTGATTGAATACATTTAAATTTCATTTGCTGTTACCTTTCTGATGTACTAAAGAGTAATACATTAAAAAGGCTCCCTCCTCGTGAGAGGGAACCCTTAAAGCCTACTTAGACGGGAACCACAAGGGCAACGCCACCGTAGTTACGCAGCTCAGCGCAACCGTACAGAGTATCAGCTGTGAACAATGTACCGAGGTACTCTTGTTTGTACTGAGTCTGTGAACGGACACCAACTTGCTCAACCAGAACCATAGAGTCTTTGTGAGCCATCAAGCACACACGACCCAAGCTAGTACCGGAACCATCAGCAGCAGACTTAGCTGTGCCAGCATTGGACGAAACGTAGACTGGAACACCATAGATGTCACCAATCATGCCGTTACGGATGCTGTTAGCAGAACCAGCTTCACCAACGCTGTTGAAGGTTGTGAACTCAGTCAAACCGAGGATAGTGTTACGTACATTTGGGGGAATCAAGAAGAAGCGGTTGTCCATAGGAACATCGCTGTCATCAAGACGCTGAATTGTACGACGAATACCAGCAGCTGTCAAAGCTGAAGCATTACCAGCACCAGCAGAAGCTGAGTAGTCAAAGGCTGTAGAGCCGTCACCACCAATGAAAGCACCAGCGTAGCGGAAAGTACCTGCACCAGCTGTTGAAACATTGAACTGTTGACCCAAGTTTACCAAGTCAGTATCAACTTGCTTACCCAAAGAATAACCAGCATCATCAGTGTAGAACTGACGTAGGCTAGACAATGCTTGAGCTTCGACGATGTCCTCAATCAAACGTGAGTATTCGTAGTGCTTGTTGATAGAGACAGTTACTTCAGACTCAGTAGCTGCGATGAGTGTAACTTGTGTAGAAGCTGCCTTAGCAGAAGCATTGCCACGTGCAGGGACTGGAATGTGAACTGTGTCACCTTTCTTGCCCTTGAAGCTCATCTTCTTAACTAGGTTAGCTGCAACCAAGCTCTTTTTGTAAGCAGCAGCGATTTCGTCGCTCCATACTTCGGGGATAAACGTATTAGCGGTCGTTACCGTTACGTGATCTGTTCCTAATGCCATTTTAAAATTCTCCTGATGATTAAATTAAATTACTTTACCCTGCCTTCAGCATACGCAGCCATAATTTCAGATTGCAGTGCCTCATAACGGTCAGGATCTTGCATACGTAGCCGGATAAGGTCGGCACGACGATATACTTTCTTAGAAGACTCTCCAGTTCCCCCAACATCGACACCAGCTGCTTTCAGATTCTGTTTGCGAACAGCGTTACCTGCATCAGTAGTTTGTTGTGTCTTAGATGTACGAATCTGTTTGAATGTAGAGAGAAGTTCATCAGCTGCACCAAAATCATAATTAGCATCTGCCATTGCGTAGATGTTGAGCCTCATTGGAGAAGCTTTAACCCACTCAATAAACTCACCATCACGTACAATATCTGCAAAGTCAGGATGCTTCTTGTTGAGCATTGCTTGTGTCTGAATTTGCTTTAACTGCATTGATGCCTGTTTAGCGGCAATTACGTCAGGATGATTCGCTACAGCACGATTAACGTGACTCTGCGGATCTTCAAAGAAATCAATCTCTTGTGAGGAGTTATTTACCTCATTTGGTTGAACTTGTTGTTGATTATTTTGAGCTATGCTTTGCTTAATGAGATCATCAGCTAAACGCCTAACTTCACCAACTTCCTGTGCTTGTCTACCAATTAGCTTTTCAGCCTCTTGGTGCATACGAACAATATCTTCAAGATTCTTCCCCTTGTACTTCTCAGGGATCTCTGGAGTTTGATCTGTAGGTTGTTGAGTTTGTTGTACGCTTGTGGACTGTTTAAAGTCCTCAGCTTCTATCTCACTAATATTACCTAGTTCCTCATTACTATCAATTAAAGCCATACCTAACCTTTCCCTGTCCACGAATGGATTACAGGATAATTTCAAAATAAAATTGGGTTGCCTGAAGCTACTCAGATCCTCTCTTTTGTTCCTGCTTGAGCCTGTCAGCTCTCACAGCAGCCCATTTAGCCGTAGCACCGGGAAAGTCGCCTGATATGGCATCTAACCCAATGGTCGGAGCTGAAACGAGCCTGATAGCGTCCTTACTACATACTTTGCATTTAGCAGTTGTATGATCGCTATCTACCAGCGATTCAGTTATGTGGTCGTTAGAGCATTTGAAGTCGTACAGTCTTTTCATCCCTGCAATTCCTCATATACCTTCTCACACACAGCCTTACGCCCTAAAACCAATTCAAGAATATCTAACTGTCCTTTACGATAATGTAATGTTTGTGTATCGTTGACAGTAGAAATATCGTTTAAACTAGCCTTAATCTCTTCAAAGTCTTCAATTAAGAAGTCCCAACCCTTAGTACTCATGGTATTAAAGGTTTCTTCGTAGTAAACTTGTAGGTCTTTTTCCATTTAAGGAGAACCTTTCTATAAATTAGCTTATATAAGTGTTATTGTATCATAAAAACAACACTTTGTCAAGCCTTTTGTTAACTATTTTGTTATTTGCGTGCTTTAGTCATCATCTGAAGGCTTGCAATACGCTCATTTGAGGCAATATCATCAGCTTTCAGGTTAATTTGCTTCTCTTTAAGCATCATGTCAGCTAGTTTCAGACGCTTTTCAAAGTCTCCGCCATTGTCTAGGTTAGTAGCAGCAGCTTGAACCAACTTAACACGGTGTTCTTCAGGAATTAACTGAGCTTCAACCATAGTTTTTTGAGCTTCAGCTGACTGCTTCTGAGCTTTAGATGTCAAATCTGCCACCTGAGCCTGTGCCAGCTGCATCTGAGCCATCTGTTGCTCTTGTTGAGCCTTAGCAGCTTCAGGATTGGGCTGAGACATCTGATCCAGAGCCTTCATCAACTCACCACGGTTAGACAATGAACTGTTCTGCAGGATACCTTTGAGGATCAATGGCAGTACTGGAGTATTTGGGCCTAAGGTCTGCAACAAGCCAATCATCTGTTGTTGTTCAAACTCTCTAGCTAAGATACCCAAAGTAGCTGTAGGTACGAATGTCATATCAACTGATGGATAACGCTCACTGTCAAACTGCATATAACGGAAGGCAGCCTTGTTAATGAACGGGATCATGAAGTCTTCTTGGAAGTTACTCAAGGTACGCTTGTACTTCTTGATGATGCCAGCCATAGCCATTGACATACCGCCAGCACCTGCATCACGAGGTACATTAGATGGCATACCTGCGCTGTCAACTGTGCCTGTAGCTTGCAGGAGCATACGTTCAAAGTTCTGCGCTGCAGCAGCTGAGCCACCATCAGTCTGACCAAACTTGAATGGATACAAGATCTCAGATGGTGCGCCATTGGTCAGGATAGCCTTACCGGGCTTAATCTCAAACTTAGCACCTCGTGGGAGCCTTGTAGCGTCCATGGCAATCATGGGTGCTGTAGTCAGGGCTAAAGAGTCCATGTGAGCACGAAGCTGACCATCAATAGCTTTCTGCATATTGTAGGCTTTCTCAGCTGTGCCTCTACCCCAGAAGCGTCCGGGGACTGTATCATCTTGGTAGGCAATGACTGGACGATCCTTCATCATGTAAGGATTAATTTCAGCTTTGAGCAAGATTGAGTCATTGGCAATCACAACAATAGCTTCAACCAAGTCTGAGTAGTCTTCAGCTGCTGAGCCTTCAGGGAACAGTTCAGCATACTCGGTTGACTCTTCACCATCTAAATATTCACGAGGAACTAAACCATAGTATGTAATCAACTTAACCTTATCATCTTGATAGGTCTTCAAGTCTTGGGTTACTTCCAAGTCTTCATCCTCTGATGCACTGGTAATGTCGACCTTCTTATAAATGCCTCGCTCAATGCCCTCCACAACCTTGTGAATGGATACATACTTCTCGATAGCAACGCCCAGAGCATCGTCAATGGAATCAGCATTAGGATCAATAAGGAAATTCTTAGGGTTAACTGGTTTAATCTTGACCGCAACTCTATCTTTTTCTTGAACTCCAATAGCGGCTGCATTAGCAATGCCGGGAATCGCTTGAGTAGCTGGAATGTACTCTTTCTCAGTCTTAACAATGATCTCACCAATACCTGTACCATATATTTCAGCCATCAACTCAATCTGGTCAATAGCTTTTTTAATCTTGTCTCTCTTGAAGTCTTCATGCAGTTGAATCTTAATTTGTTCAACATCTAAAGGATTACCATCTACATCTCTAACGTCATCTGAGATGTCAAAGAATTCACCTTGACCGAAGATAGCTTCCATGATCTCAGCATGGCGAGTCTCAATGGCTTGTTGAGTAGCTGGAGAGATGATACGTGAACGCTCAGACTCTCTCCCTTTGTCCTCAGCAGACCACTGACCTCGGAAGATACGCTCGTACTCTTGCCAGAGATCCATGTAGTTAGCATCTCTGTGGTCACGCCAGCGAGTGATGTGCTGAGTAACCCATGAGGTTAGTTCCTTCTCAGACTCTGTGGGTTCTTCCCAATTAGAGTCTTTATTATCATCAAATTGATCTTTAGTTAAAGCCATAATGTTTACATATCCTTTGTTGAATCATCTAAAGAGTCATCGTCTATCTCAACCTTACTGGATGTGATAGGGCCTCCAACTAACCATGCACTGCAAGTCCTGTCAGCTGCACACTTAAAGTCAAATAACTCACAGAAGCCTAACTTAGCTGTGTCTATAACATCTTGAGCAAAGCTATCAGTTTCTTGGTCTATGCCTGAACGGATACACTCCATCATCTCAGGTGTCTGTATAAAGGCTGCACAGTTACCACAGCGCATTGACTTAGCCTGACCAATACTAGTCTGCCACTCATTAGCTTTCTTATTCCAGAAGGCTCCATTGGAGAGTTCAGGATTAGCTGGGCCATAGCCTACGTTCTTAAAAGCCCAATCACGCTTCTTAAGGTTTTCTTTAATGTCATGTGTTTCAATAGGGCATTGCATCTTTAATATCCTGATATTTTATCAAAAACTTCCCACTCATTTTCTTCATAATCAGTGTTGTAGTTAGCTATAGCTAGTTGGTCAATGTAACTTAGAGCATCTACTAAGTCATCATGTACACCAGCTGTGGGGAACATAATCAGTTGATCTCTGAACTCACTCCA
>Ga0114978_10002497_pt1 | contig 15146 bp, 6 predicted proteins | sample S_140212_EF_Meta_FD_87027 | JGI IMG/M metagenome (GOLD analysis project Ga0114978, IMG submission 87027) | Freshwater microbial communities from Lake Simoncouche, Canada to study carbon cycling - S_140212_EF_MetaG | ecosystem: Environmental > Aquatic > Freshwater > Lake | place: Lake... | reverse complement strand
GACGAGTGCACCCATATCGAGCGAGAAGATCGTCTTGTCCTTGAGCCCCTCGGGGACGTCACCACGGAGAATGCGCTGCGCGAGACCCTCGACAATCGCCGTCTTGCCGACGCCGGGTTCGCCGATGAGCACGGGATTGTTTTTCGTCTTACGTGATAGAATCCGAATCGTGCGGCGAATCTCCTCATCGCGGCCGATCACCGGGTCCATTTTCCCTTTACGCGCCAGCGCGACGAGATCGATGCCGTATTTTTCCAGCGCCGCGTAGGTGGCCTCGGGGTTGTCCGTCGTCACGCGCTGCGCACCGCGCATGTCCTTCAACACGGTGAGCACGTTGGCGCGATCAAGCCCGAAACTCTTGAAGAGCTGCTTCAACGTATCAGGTTTCGCCACAGCGAGCAGCCCGAGCAGCAGGTGCTCCACCGACACGAAATCATCCTTGAGCGACTTCGCCTCCTCTTCGGCGCGGGTCAGCATTTCATTAATGGCCTGGGTCACGTATATCTTCGACGTGTCTACGCTCCCCGTGACTTTCGGAATGCGCGCCAACTCCCGCTCGACGGAAAGTTGCACGGCACTCGCCGTGATCGACAATTTAGCGAGGAGCCCGGGCACGATGCCATTCTCCTGCGCGACGAGCGCCGAGAAGAGGTGCCACGTATCGACCTCGGTGTGATTGAGACGACGGGCGATGTTCTGCGCGTCGGTCATCGCCTGACGCGACATTTGAGTGAGTTTAGCGAAGTCCATGGTGGCGGCAGTGTCGCACAGACCGGGCCAGTTGGCGATGGGGTGTTTCCCCACGGTCGGTTCGCCGACGCGTGCGCTTACCGCGACACAGTGCACCGACGTGCGACACGAATCCGCGACAATCTTACGCGAACCACCGCCGCGGCCATGCGGAAGTTTCCGCCGGTGGGCGGGCACGTCCCTGTGCCCGCATTGCTCGGTGCTCCCAGCACATCGTGTGCGCCTGGATGGACCCTGACGCATGACCACGTCCCCCCTAGCCGCGTAGTGCGTCACCCTCAATCTGGTAAAGAGGTCCGCCACCGCCGCAGGGAAAGGAAGCAGCGCATTTTCCTGGTTCAAAATCGGGAACCACGTTGCACCAAACTCCGACCGCAGGCAGGCGTCGAAACCGGATCGTTTCCGAAAGCGTGCCTATTGGGACGCGCCACGTTGGCGCATAGAATCGGCAAGATTAGGGGTTGATCATAGCGCTGCTGGTCAGGGGCTTTTCTTGCGGCAATAGACGTAGTAGCCACCGGCGATTACCTGACCCGAGCCATCAAGAAGTTCAGCTTTGACCGGATAGCGGCGGTCGGCCGTCAGTTGGATGTCGAACGAAACTTCCTTGGCTCCCGGGGCGGCTGGAAGGGTCTGCATTTTCCCGTCCACCGTCAGGCGGACCGATCCCACAGGGAGCTTCTTGAACGTCGTTTTCGCGTTGCCGTAGATCAGACCGGGCTTGGGGCCATGGGAATCCCATGCGTCCACCGTCTTGTGAATCACGGGCACGCCGGCGAGTTCAGCATCGGCCTCGCGCGGCCAGCGACGGACCTCGAAGCGATACGTCCCGGTACCGGCAGCGCGGATTATCCAATCGCCCAACGCGGTAAGTCCATCGGCGACCTCGACGTGATTCCAAGGTGGATTCGTCGGGACGTACCAGTCCGAGGAAGAAAGGAAGGTTTCCGATTGGCGGTCGTCGCCGACAATGAATTCCGCCCGGTCGCGGTCTCCTGGCGTGACCTTCGTCCAATACGACTCGAACTCCTGGCGAATGGTTGCGGCGACATCCGGGTGCTCGGCCAGCACGTTGTTCGTCTGTCCCGGGTCCGCCTTGATGTCATAGAGTTCCTTGTTATCGACGAGCCTCCAGCGTGAAGTCATGCCCACCGCCCCGCGCCACTTTTCCGCCGTGAAGCGCCGCTGGAGTTCGACGAACAGGGTGCGTTCGGGAGTCGCCGCCTTGGGATCAAGCAACTGCGCCCGGAAGCTCCGGCCGTCGAAATCCACGGTCCGGGGAAGCTTCAGTCCGCAGAGATCGACCAGCGTGGGCAGCAGGTCGAAGTTGGCGGTGAGCGTGGTGATGTCCTCGCCCTGCCGCAGCCCGCCCGCGGGCCAATGGACGAAGCAGGGTACCCGGTGACCGCCATCATAGACCTCACCCTTCCTGCCGCGCATGCCGGCGTTGAAGAGCTTCACTCCCTGTGTTCCGCCGTTGTCGGTCATGAACATTAGGATCGTATCGCGGTCGAGCCCCTCTGCGGCCAGAGTGGCGCGCAGCCGGCCGATCTGGGCGTCGATTTTCTCGATCGCCGCGAAGAAGAACGCCACGACAGGATCGACCTTCTGCTTATATTCATCCGCCCAGGAGGGATCCGGGAGGGTGACCGGATGATGGGGCGAATACGTGGGGAGATAGATGAAGAACGGCTTCTCCATTTTCTTGCTGCTGCGAATAAAATCGATCGCGGAGTTGAAGAACACCTCCTCCGCCCAACCTTCGATCGGCTGGTCGCGTGCCCCGTTGTGGATGAAACGATCGTTCACGCGGTCGTTGAGGAAATAGTCGTCGGTGGTGCCGACACCACCATCGCCTTGGCCAAGCCACTCGTCGAAACCGCGGTCGATCGGCCGGTAGGGCAGGTTAGAGCCGAGATGCCACTTGCCGAACAATCCCGTGCGGTACCCGTTCGCGCGGAAGGCGTCGGCCATGGTCAGTTCGTTTGCTCTAAGATGGTTTCCTCCGGCAATGGTGGACCAGACCTTGACGTGATGAGAATATTTGCCGGTCATCAGGGCACCGCGGGTCGGTGAACAAGTCGGGTCGACGTGGAAATCGGTCAGGCGTGCCGACTCGGCGTGAAGCCGGTCGAGGTTGGGAGTGTGGATGACCGGGTTGCCGTGAGCCGCGACGTCACCGTATCCCATGTCATCAACGAGAATGATGATGACGTTGGGTTTCCCCGCGGCTGAGACAGCCTGGGCGAAAAGGAAAAGACAGAAGATTAGAGCAGTGAGGTAGGGTTGCATCGTGTAGTGCTGGCAGGAATCTCGGTTTTCAGAGGGATCGGTTCCGGGAAGACATTAAGGGGAGGGCGACGGGCGGAAACGGAATCGCCTCCCTGTAGAAATACGGCGCAGAATTCGAGCGTCTTCATCAATATTATGGCGCCTTGGGAAGGGCGTTCATCCGTCCGCGCTTTTCTGAGTTGCTATCTTTTCCCGGCCTGGGCTCTTCCGCAGAGCGTTTTGACGCGGAGGAAGTGCGAAACGGGGATGCAGGCAATCCAGCGCGATTATACAAATTACATCCCGCCGGGTTTTCGGCCCACGCGTAGCGCACCTCCACTGGCGACGGGATTTTCGGCGAAGATACGACGACACAGTCCCCGTCGATGACCGCTTCCGCCCAAACAAAGGTGCCGTCTTGTCCCGCGATTTCGAACCACTGCAGCTTGGATCCGACCACCTCCCGGACGGGGTTAAGCCCTTGCTTTTCTCCCACCATCAGCGGGGCGCCCCCGGTGTCGAACGTCACGCGAATGGCGGCGCCTTCAATCACCTGCGAACGAAAGAGGGGCGAGTCGCCGACCACCCCTTTCTCGCCGTATGTTTTGCGCCGCGCCAGCAGTGCGAGACGCTTGCCCACGTCCTGCTTGTTTTTCGGATGGATGGTGACCGTATCGCCGAGGTCGATCGCGACCGCCATACCCGTGTTGGGGGACTTGGCCAGGGCCTGCCTCTGTGCTTCCCGCAAGAGGGACCAAACGCTTTCCTGATGGTCTCGCTTGGTTTCTTTGTAGTTAGCGAGCTGAACAAAATAGAAAGGAAAGTCACCCTCGCCCCAGCGGGCACGCCAATCGGCAATCAACGCGGGGAACAGCGCGGCATAGCGCTCAGCGTCGGGGCCGTGCTGGGCATTCGACTCGCCTTGATACCAGATCGCTCCTCGGATCCCATATCCCAAAAGCGGATGGATCATGCCATTGAACAGCGCCGCGGAGGTCTGGTGAATTTGCGCGCGATTTAGTGTCGGCCGTGAAGCCAGGGCGGCGGGGCTGAGCTGAGGGAGTCCCCGCTCAAGGCAGATTTTCCAAGAATCGTCATCGGTGGGTGCGTCCCGGTACGGCAGATTCAGAAGTTCCTTCGGAATCCTGAGTCCACCCTTCGCGGTGTGAGCAACGATCCGGGCGGCGATTTCGTTTCGACCGGAGTGCACCAGTTTGCCGGGAATCCGGTAGGTGCGCGGCCGGCTGTAGTAGAGTGGCGGCTCCCTGCCGGTGGTGCCCACTTTCTCGCCGTTGAAGTAGACGGTATCGTATTGTTCGGCGAGAAGGCCGAGGTGCAGTGTGAAAGGCAGGCCCGCACTTTCCGGCGGCAGGTCCACCGCTTTTCGGACCCAGAAAATTCCGCCGGAATTGGACCCGAGGGCACTGGCCAGCGTAAACGGAGTCGCCGCCGACTTCCATCCGCTGTCGTCGAAGGATGCAGCCGCCCAAGCGGCCGCGAATCCGATATTTTCGCCGTCGGTCAGACCGTTCGCACTCTCCCAGCGGGTGATCGCAGTGGCGAAGGCCGACTGCTCGGCCGGCGCGCGCTCCATGGTCGCAATTTCGGTGTCGGCCAGCGCCTTGAGATCGGGGTCACGGCCGAGGGCCTCGCGGCTAGTCCACGCCTGGGCTGGCGTGGCTCCCCACGCCGAATGAAGGATTCCGATGGGCACACCGAGGCTCTGGTGAACTTCCCGGGCGAAGAAATAGGCCACGCCCGGAAAGCTGCCGACCGTTGAGGGTGCGCAAACCGACCACGCACCCGCGACCGAGTCGAGCGGCTGGAGCGAGCCGGTTTGTTCCACTTTGAAAAACCGAATGGCCGGAAAGTCCGCGGTCGACTTCTCCTCGTTCGCGTTTGCCGACTGATCTACCGGCACGACCATATTCGACTGTCCGGAGGCAAGCCAGACTTCGCCGACAAGCACATCCCGGATTTCAAGCCGTGTCGTACCTGAGACCACCATCGTCTGCGGCTGAGAATTGGCGGCATGCGGGCGAAGTCTGACCAACCACTTGCCGTCAGCGCCAGCGACGGTTTCCACCTTGTCGCCGGAAAATGCTACCGTAACCTTCGTTCCCGGAACATCCCATCCCCAAATCCGATTGGATTGTTGCTGCTGCAGGACCAAATGATCGGCGAAGAGCGATGCAAGGCGAACTTCCGCGCGGGTGCATGGCAGCAACAAGAGAACGAGTACAAGTGCCCGTGGAATTCTCGCTTTGATCATTGGTGGGAGGGTTTGCGGCGGGCGCCGGTGTGTGGATCAGCCGGCCGATGACGGCCGGGGTCGAGGCCGTGGCATGAAGCCGGTCGGAAATCGGCAACCTCAGAGCTCGGCCAGGAAAATGGTGCTCTAGCCTTCATCGACCGCCCTCAAAAGCTGAATGACGAGGTCAGTTGGTAAGAGCGCGGCTCTTGGTTGAACAGGCGCCGCGTGACGTAGGGCTTTCCAGTGCCATCATCGACCGCCTCGCGGGTTGTGAGATAGGTATCATTCAGGACATTGTAGATATTGAGCTGGATATCCCACGTAACACGGTTTTTCAAAATCTTGGTGGTGTAGCCCGCATTGAGGTCGTATTTCGAAAGGCTTTTGCTTAAGAAAGGCTTACCAATATCGAGCACACTGGCGGCGGTGTAAGGTTGAGAGCGTGCAAAACCGGTCACATATGGCGTTTCGTAGCGGACGTTCCCGCCGATCCGAAAGGATTTCAGCCACCCCTCCGTGAAGGCATAGGTGGCGGTGCCGACGTAGCGCCAATCGCGTATGCCAACCGACTGTTTTCCGATTTGCGAACGGGTGTTGGCCAACTGGAGCTGCGCTAGCGCAATGGCGTCGGCGACCGTGGTGTAGCCGGTGGCATTTCCGCTAGTCAGCGTGACGTTGCTGAATTTCTGCCACTCCGGCAGGCTGGAATCGATGAGTGCTTTCACGTCCTGCGCGGCATCCTCCACGACGATGGTCTGCTTCCCCGCGGTAAGGCGGATGCGCCAGGCTCTCGAAGGATTGGCGACCAGGGAGAACTCGTAGCCGTTGGCCTTGGTGTCCTGATAATAATTCGGTGTGCCCAACTGCGCGACGCGATTCTCCTGCCCGATGGTGTTCCAAATGTTGAGGATCGGAGCAAGCATCGCATTGCGCAGGCCTGAACCGGCGGTATTTTGGTTTTTCTGCACCGTCTCATATCGCGTCAGGGTGCCGGAAAGCAGATTCTCCATCGCATCGAACTTGATGCCATAGTCCTTGGTTTTCCCGGTCGATGGCTGTAGCCGTTGGCCGGTAAAATCATTGGCGAACGGTGCTGACGCGTTGAGTATGTCGGATGTATTATAATACAACCCAATCGCCCTGATGGGACGAACAATGACACTATTGGTCGCGGTATTGCTGGAAGATTTTGTCATGGCATCCAAGGTGCCGTAATAGGCGTTTTCTGCCAGGTTGCCGGGTGGAGGCATCCATTCTCCCGCCGCATTATATTTTGAGGGGTAACTGCGCGTTTGTGCGGTCAGATCATCCCGCCTAAATCCCTCGAGAATTACGATCCGGTCATAGCCGGGCTCCACCGTCCATAAGAACGCCTGTAGTGCCGCGATCTTTGATTCCGTGCCCTGGAGATTGTAGCGGGGTACGTCCTTCACCTGCCGCCGTTCCACACGATATCCGGGGGCTTTGTTGATTGCGGTCGGATCATCCGGCACGGCAGCACTTACTCCGTTGGCGGGGTCGAGGTAGAATCGCCGCCGAATCCGGTTGTCGATGTTGCTTAAATCCGTGCTCGATCCTGGCAAGGGTGTGGTGTTGACCCAGTACCACCCTTGGGAGCGATTTAGTTGGTCGCTTTTCTGAAATAGCGCCGATGCTGTGTAGCGACCGAGCCCAATGTTTCGGACGGGTTTGAACCGATTGAGGTCGAACTGGTACGATAGCGTGGCGCGGCCGGTCTTCATTTCCCGGTCCTCCAAGGTGCCGGAGTCGCCATCCAGCGCCTCAAGATAAGCGCGTCCGACGTTGGGATTCGGCGTGCCGTCCGGCGTCAATAGGTTGGGGTCAGCCCGAAGAATAAGCTGCCCCTGGGCCATGGTGGAATTGTAGTAATATCGCGAATACATGCGATTCCACGCCGCTTCCAGGCTTAAACCCGGTGCGAGTTGTTGCTGCACGGATACGGTCTGGCGATTGTAGATGGTCCTGATCCAGTTGGTGTTGCCGTCAGCATTGGTGCTGGGCGGGACGATCGCGTTTTCCGAAGTGAATGAACGCTGCGCGATCGCGGTATTGTCGATGTTACCGGGAAGGGAGGCGGACTCTCCCAAGGCCGCACCGCGCCAATTCTGCAGCGCGTTGGGCTGCCCGGCGATGGCGAGGAAATAGTTCGAACCCGCGTTGAGGCGGGCCAGGCCGGAGCCCGGAGCGGTATTTAGTGCTGCAGCCTGCGGTGAGGAAGGGAGCGTGCCGTTGGCCAACGGCGTCTTCCAGTTCCAGAGTGGCCTTCCGGCCTGAACCCATGGCGTATACGCGTCACCGACCACGTACGGGATGAGGAAGGGCCTGTTGTAGCTCCCAGTCTCGGCATTCAGCGTGATCGAGGTCTTGGTTCCCGGCTTGTAGGTCAGAGAGCCATAGAACCCATCCCGGTCATAATAATACGGACGCTGATAGGTCTTGGTGCGGCCGCGAAGTGCCGCGATGCGCAGACCCAGCCGCTTTGGTCGGAGCACTTGATCGAGATCCATTTCCGTCCGAAGGCTGCCATAGTCGTTGCCGACAAACTTAACCGCATAGCGATTGCGATCCAGCCGGGAGGTTTTGCTCGCTGCGCTGATGCTGCCGCCGGGACTGCCCACGCCGTAAAGAATTGAATTGGCGCCGCGGACAAGGGTCAGCGACTCCGAGTTGTAACGATCAAGTGGAACGATGCCGTTAGAGAAGAAGTCCAATCCCACCGAACTGGAAGTGAAGCCGCGAACAAAAAAGGTCGTGGAGGAGATCTGCGCATTGTTGACGAAATCGTTGTCCGACGTGCCGTTGAAGTTTCCAGCGTTGGCGGAGTACTGCAGCGCCTCCAGCATGTTGGTCGCTCCCACGTCATTGAGGAACTCCTCCGTGAGAACGTCGATCGAGGCCCCGACATCTTTCAGGGAGGTAGCGAGCCGGGTGCCCGAGAGAGTCTGAGTCGCCAGATAGCCGACTTGGGAATCTGCGCTGACCACAAAGCGGGCGAGTTCGACTGCTTGTGCCGTGGCGGCTCCGATCTTCGCCTCAGCTGCCTTTGGCGCGTTCGGGCGGCGGCCGGTGTTTTCCGGCGCCGCCCTTGGGGCGTTTGGGTCGTCGTCCCTTCGGACCACCATGCCGCCGGTCTTGGCGTCCTCAAACGCGGTCAAGTCGGTGCCGGCCAAGAGGCGGTCCAGTGCCTCCCGCACCGTGAACTGGCCCTTCACCGCCTTGGTCTGGATCGCACCCACGGGGGAAAAGACAATCTCGCGCCCCGCCTGCTGGGCGAACTTTTTCAGGGTGTCCCGGGCTTCGCCAAGAGGAACATCGAAGGCGATGCGGGCTTCGGCCGCGAGCAAGGCGGTAGCAAAGGAGAAGCAAAAGGCGGCGGCGGCCGCCCAGCGAAAGAACTTTGGCCGGATAGATAGAGTCATGGGGGTTAGTCTCAATAACAGAGATGCTCCGGAGCCGCGAAATCCTCTAGCGCGAGTTTAGGAAATCGCGATCCCCGGCATCATCTCTCCGATATTTTCTTACTTACGCCGAGGCCGGTGCAGGGAGATGACGTTGCCGGAACGTTCGACCTCGAGGCCAAACCCACCCTCCAGCAGCCGCAGAAATCCTTCGACATTGTCGGATCGCAGTGAGGCGCTCAGCGGCAAGTCGGCAAGCGACGGATCATCTACGGTAATCTGGAACGGCGCGTTGCGGCGGTTGAATTCAGCAATGATTGCAGGGAGCGGCGCCTCGGCGAAATCGAGCACCGTGGGCTGCCATGCCAGCAGGCGGGCGGTGTCCTCCGGCGTGACGACGACGACTGCGAGCGGCGAATCCGGGGCGAGGGAAACCACACACCGGTGGCCTGCCTCCACCCGCGCCGCCACCGTCGCTTCGCGCTCGCCGGGATGCGCCGGCTTCGGTACCCGCACGTCGACCGTGCCCTCGGTCACCACCACGTCCACGCTGGCGGTCCGGCGCTGAACGTTGAAGGCCGTGCCCACTGCGCCCACGGTGACCGTTCCCGCGCGGACCGTAAAGGGCCGCTTCGGGTCTTTGGCCACTTGAAAATGCGCCTCGCCGCGGGAGAGTTCGATGTGGCGCTCGCCGGCGGAAAAATTCACGCGAAGCTCCGCGCCGCGGTTCAGCTCGACGACGGAACCATCCTCAAGTGTGCGCCGCTCGATCAGGGCGATTTGGCCGGGAGCGATCGCCATCGCCGTTGCCTCCGACGGATTTTCCGGTCGGGGAAAAAACACCCCCAACGCCACGGCCGCCGCCGCCGCGAGCGCGCCGGGGATGAACCAGGTCGCGCGGCGCCGCCAGCGGGAAATCACTCCACGCGTGGGCGGAGCAAGGAGATCACGATTGGGCCGCGCGCCGTGCATGGGCCGCCAGTCCGCGAGGAGATCAAGGCGTGTCCAGCCGGCCTTTTGCTGCGTCAGTGCCTCGCCATGACGGGAATCTGCCCGCAACCAATCCAGGAACGCATCCTGTTCGGCGGCAGTGAGCCCCCGCTCCAGACGCACCACCCAAAGGGCGGCCTCAAATTCGACTTTCTCAGATGCTTTCATGCGGGCGGCGGCAGATCGTGATGGGCGCGAAAATACCGGTTGATCTTCTTCAGTCCAACCGCGGTGTGAATTTCCACCGTATGCTCCGCGATCCCAAGTTCCGCCGCGGTTTCCAGCTGCGACAGACCATAAATTTTCCGCAGGGTAAGCACCTGCCGGCAACGGGAGGGCAACTGTTGGATAGCTTGGGTAAGCATCTCGAGTTCCTGGGTGCGAGCGACTGCCTCCGGGATATCCGTGGCCTCGTCAAGAATCGCCCCGGCATCGATTTCCTCGAGTGAGCCTGTGTTGCGCGCGTGCCGGCTCCGCGCCTTCATGAGGGCGAGATTGCGCGCGACGACATAGAGATAAGCCTTGGGCGAGCGGACCGCGGTGGTCGCATGGGCGTCCAAGACTCGCAGGACGGCCTCCTGCACGAGGTCGTCGACCTCCGAGGTGTCGGGAAACTGACTCAGGAGCCAGGCGCGAAGCATCCCGGTATGCGGCTGCAGCTCAGTCGCGAACCAGCGGGAAGTGTCGGAAGCCAGGGGGGGCATGAATGGGGCGGACAACCTAATGGCTAAGCCATCAGTCGCGGCTCCCGCAAGTCCGGGGCAAGAATAGTTTCCCAAGGAAAAAAGAACTAGAGGAATTTTTCGCGCCGCGCATCCGCACCGTGCACTGACTCCAGCGATGTTCGACACTACCGCTCGGCCGCCCACGAACACTCGCCATTCGCTTTGCCACCGTACCCGGCAAATCAAAGTCTGCATCACTTGGGCGACTGATATAAAAATCTGGAATCTGGAAACCTGCGCGGGGCCGCAGCCATGATTGTTTATGTAGCAGACCGTGACCAGCGCTGACCTTGGAATACTTTCGGCGCTAGCGAAAATATCCGGGATGAACAATTTCAGTTCCTTCGTCAGCGTGATTTCCGTAGGGCACAAGCTCCGACGCCTTCGCTGAGCGCTCAAGGAGGAACTCGGTCGAAATGTCCGCCGTGAGCATTCTGTGGGTGGGCGGGCACGTCCCTGTGCCCGCCCACCTCGCGAATGCGCGAGCCCCCCCCCCTACGCCATAATCCCCGGGATCACTTCGCCTGCGATGCCGGTGAGGCGCACATCGAGACCCTGAAATTTCGTCGAGAGGCGGTGGTGGTCGATACCCAGCAGCGCGAGCATCGTGGCGTGGAGGTCGTGCACATTGACCACATCCTGCACCGCCCGATAACCGAGTTCGTCTGTAGCGCCATAGGTGATACCGGGCTTCACGCCGCCACCGGCCATGAACACGCTAAACGACAAAATGTGGTGATCGCGCCCCGTCCCCTGCCCCATCGGCGTGCGGCCAAACTCACCGCCCCAGAGGATCAACGTGTCGTCGAGCATCCCGCGTTGTTTGAGATCTTTGATGAGCGCCGCCGTCGCCTGGTCGACGGCTTGCGCACCGGACTTCATCCCGTTCTCCAAATCGCCGTGATGATCCCACGCGCGGTGGTAGAGCTGGATCATCCGCACGCCCCGCTCGGCGAGCCGGCGCGCGAGCAGACAGTTGGAGGCGTAGCTGCCGTCGCCGGCTTCCTTCACCCCGTAGAGGTCGAGCATTTCCTTCGGCTCGTTCTTAAAATTCACGAGGTCGGGCACACTCGTCTGCATCTTGAAAGCCAGTTCGTATTGCGCGATGCGCGTGGCGATCTCCGGATCGTGCTGTTGCTCACCGAGGAAGCCGTTCATCCGCGCGATCTCATCGACGACCTGCCGCTGCGTGCTCTGACACACGCCGTCCGGATTGCCAATGTAGTGCACCGCGTCGCCGCGCGACTGAAACTGAATGCCCTGGAATCGGCTCGGCAACACGCCGCTGCTCCACTGGCGCGCCGAGATGGGTTGTTGTCCGGACTTGCCGGCGGATGTGAGCACGATGAAACCCGGCAAATCCTGCGTCTCCGCGCCGAGGCCATACGTGAGCCACGAGCCCATGCTGGGCCGGCCCTTGATGATCGAGCCGGTATTCATGAACGCGTGGGCCGTGTCGTGGTTGATCTGCTCCGTCTGCATCGACCGGATCACGCAGAGCTCATCCGCGAGACTCGCGATGTGCGGAAATAAGTCGCTCACCTCGATCCCGGATTTCCCGTGCTTCTGAAACGCCGTGAACGACCCCCGCGCCTTGAGCACGGCACCCTGCAGCTGCGCGAGTTGTTGCCCTTTGGTGAACGACTCCGGAAACGGTTTATCGTGGAGATCCTTCAACACGGGCTTCCAGTCGAATGTCTCGAACTGCGACGGTCCGCCCGCCATGCAGAGAAAGATCACGCGCTTCGCCTTCACCGGGAGATGGGCCGCCTGGAGCGCTCCGTTCCAGTGCGCCGGCCGCGTCGGTCCGGAGCCACCGACGAGCGCTGCCGCGCGGGCCTTGTTTTGCATCATGGTCAGCGCGAGGCCGCCGAGGCCGTAGGCGCTCTCGGTGAGAAAAGAACGCCGGTTGATGCTCAATGCGTGGGCCGTGGGATCGAAGGTTTTCATGCGAGGCGGGCGGTCAGTAGCGTGTGATGGTTTCGTGAGCGTTGAGCACCACGCGGCAGAGGTTGGTCCAGGCCGCGAGTTCCACCAGATCGGCGGCGTTCTTCGCCGTCAGTCGGGATGCGAAGCCCACCTTCACGAGCTTTTCGGCATCGGCGGGATTGGCGCGATAATAGTCGCGTTGGGTGGCAATAAATTTCGCCAGCGATGAAATTTCGTCCGCACTTGGCTCTCGCGCCAACGCGAGCTGATAGGCCCGCCGGATGTGTTTCACGTCAGTCGTCGCGCGCGTATCCCCGAGCAAGCGAGCCGCAAACAAGCGGGCCGCTTCAACAAACGTCGGGTCGTTTAAAAGGGTGAGCGCCTGTTGCGGCGTGTTGCTGACGGTCCGGAGCGCGGCGCACTCATCGCGCGAGGGCGCGTCGAAGTTAGCCAACATAGGATGGAGAAACGTCCGCTGCCAATGCATGTAGACGCCGCGTCGCCATTGCTCGCCGCCCGCACTGGCCGCGTAAGTACGATTAGGGAACTGCAGCGCCTCATAGTAGCCGTCAGGTTGGTAGGGCTTCGCGCTGGGCCCGCCGATATCCTCCAGGTTAAGGGCACCCGCAACGAAGAGGGCATTGTCGCGCACAAACTCCGCTTCGAGTCGTCGCGGATTTTGCGAAGCGAGGAGTCGATTCGCCGGATCGGCATCCTTCAGCTCCGGCCGCAGGTTGCTGCTTTGGCGATACGTCCGGCTCGTCACGATCAAGCGGATCATGTGCTTCAGATCCCAACCACTGTCGCGAAACTCACTCGCGAGCCAATCGAGCAACTCGGGGTGCGAGGGTAATTCACCCTGCGAACCGAGGTCGTCTACCGCCGCACTCAGGCCGACACCGAAGAACTGTTGCCAGAGACGATTCATGACCGCGCGCGCCGTGATCGGGTTGTCCTTCGACACGATCCACTGGGCGAGATCGAGCCGCGTGAGCCGTTTTTCCGCCGTGCTCTCGCGTTGCGCCGGCAGAAACGACGGGGTCGCCGGCAGCACCATCGCACCGGTCTCGTCTTGCCAATTGCCTCGCGGCAGCACGCGCACCTCGAGCGGCGGGGCCGCCTGTGTAACCAGACTCCACGTACGCCCTTCATTCAAATCCCGCAACGCGGCGAAAAGCTTCCGCGTCGCATCGAGGTCAGCCTGATCCGGAACGGTGCTCAGCCGCCACGCATCGACCACCGCGGCCGATTGGGCGGGCGAGCGCTTCTTCGGCGTCACCGCGAGTCCCGCGATAAAATCCGCCGACGCCACCCCGAGCGGGTCGACCGCCCCGAACGGCGAAAGCGCAAACCGCAACGGCAGCACGTTATCACCCGTGACGGTCACTTGAATCGTTTCACCCGCCGCAATTTCGGCGGGGCGGTCCAGCAACCAGACGGCTTGAAGCGGCCCGGCCGGGTGGGTCCGAGGCAGACGCCACTCCGCACCCACGCCTGGAATTTCGACGCCACCACGATAGGTCGCACGTTTCGCCGTGGCTTCGCCCGTCGTCGCGGAGACTTTACGTTTTTTGCCATCGGCACCGACGATATTCACGGCGATGCCGACGATCCCGCCGAGCGTTGCCTCGGCACCCCCGACGATCGCCTCAATGCGTAACGCCGCGAGCCGCGTCAGATCCCCAGGAGGCAGCGTCACCTCCATCGTGTCGCCCCGAGCGAGCGCCTTGTCGATGACCACTCGTCCATCGTCCCCGATCGCGGCGGCTCGGTTGACCATCAGTTTGCCCGCTTTGAGCAAACGCGCGGTGGGTGTCGGACGAGTCCAGCCGTCCGCATGAACCCCGAGAAACCCGCGCGCCGCCTGCTCCCACGCAGCTAGGGTTGCCTTGGCGGACGGGGCGCGCGACGCCTTTTCGCGCGCGGCCTTGACTTGGTCGTCCAGTCCATCGCGGGCACGCAGAAATTCTTTCCTCAGGTAAGGGCTCTCCACGGCAATCTCCGGAGGAAACGGCGAATCGTTGTCCACGCCGATCAACTCAGGCTCCGGCGTATAGCCGTAGTTCGCATAAACGCCCCATTGCTTCACATCGGCGAAGAATGATTTTAGCGCGTAAAAATCCCGCGTCTTGATCGGATCAAATTTATGATCGTGGCACTCAGCGCAGCCAAAGGTACTGCCCAACCACGCGGCCGATACCGACCGCACGCGCTCGGCACCATATTTCGCGAGATACTCTTTCGGCTGCGCTCCGCCCTCGCGGGTCATCATGTTCAAGCGGTTGTAACCCGTCGCCACGAGCTGCTCAGGCGTCGGATTCGGCAACAAATCTCCCGCGAGTTGCTCGATCGTGAACTGGTCGAAACGCTTGTTCGCATTGAACGCGTTGATCACGTAGTCGCGATACGGAAAGATGCGCTGATTCTGGTCACCGTGGAAACCGACCGTGTCCGCGAAGCGCGCGATATCGAGCCACCACACCGCCATGCGCTCGCCGAAATGCGACGAGCCCAGGAGCCGATCGACGTGCTTCTGGTAGGCGTTGCCAAAAAAATTCCGTCCACCCGCCGCCAGCTCTTCCGGCGTCGGCGGCAGACCCGTGAGATCCAACGACACGCGACGCAGCAAGCGGTTCATCGGCGCCTCGGGCGATAGCGTGAGCGTCTGCTCGGCGAGCTTCGCCGCGACGAATGCATCGATGGGATTTCCCTGCTTCGCCTCCGTCGGCAGCGCCGGACGTTTCAACGGCGCGTAGGCCCAGTGCGGCTCGTAAACGGCGCCCTGCTCCACCCAGCGTTTCATCAATG
>Ga0114978_10002495_pt1 | contig 15157 bp, 35 predicted proteins | sample S_140212_EF_Meta_FD_87027 | JGI IMG/M metagenome (GOLD analysis project Ga0114978, IMG submission 87027) | Freshwater microbial communities from Lake Simoncouche, Canada to study carbon cycling - S_140212_EF_MetaG | ecosystem: Environmental > Aquatic > Freshwater > Lake | place: Lake... | reverse complement strand
GGTAACGTGTCGCCCATGCTCTTGGCGATCGCGTCCACCTCATCACGCAGTGCAGCACCACGTGCTGCGAGTGCACTGGACAGCTCCCAGCCCTTGGGCTGCGGCTGTGTGTACAGCTTGGAGTATCCGGGCATTGGATTGCCCATCTTTGCGTTGCCACGCATGACCCGTGTGAGCCATGCCTTGCGGCGACGCTTGTCGTTTGCCTTAGCCATGCTGAGTCTCCTTGTCCCACGTGACGAACACGGGGTTTGCTCTGCGAGTGGGGCTCATCTCAAAGCGCACAGCCCACTCGATTGCGATTCGCCGAGCCTCACGTGATGTGTCTGCGCTGAATCGCTGACACACACCATTGGCCCAGGTGCACAGATAACTGCGCCTGCCTAGGTGTCCACCTAGCGACTCTTTGATCTGCCAGTCTGTGATTGTAGTGGTCAAAGCATTTCTCCTTGCGGTTAGTTGTGCGCCAAGTCCCCAACGTGGCGATGTGCGCTCAAGTCTGTCTGCGAGTTTACGCAGAAGTGTGGGGATGAGCTTGTGTACGAACTTGTCCATCTCCGCGTTCATGTAACACGGAGAGAATCCGTACTTGTACCTGCGAACGGGTTTGTTCTCAGTCATTGCGTGCACCTCCTAGTGCCTGTCTTTTGTGAGTACTAACGCGATCAACAGCAGTAGTGCGCCGAACACAAATATTCCCTGTGGCCCGGAAAAAATCTCATCAAACATCTGCTTCTCCTTGTGTGTAGATGATGTGATCCCATCCTTCGTGTGGGATCTCTGACATCGACCTGAAGAACATGTCGGTCTGATGACGGATTGTCTTACCCGTGCTTGACCTGTCCTGCGATGCGGCCTGTAGCCGCTTGTAGCACACGCTTGGTGGCGTGCACAGCACGTGCAGCACGGTGCGTTCTACACCGAACTCACGCGCCTTCATGAGGATCTCCTTGCGGCTGTACGACTGTGTGTTGTTGCCGTCAACCACAACGTGCTCGCCCTGTGTAAAGGACGAGTTGATGTCACGGTAGATGTCCTCCCACGCATCGTTTGTCATGCGTGGCCCACCTGACGTGTCCCTGCTGTAGGACTCGATCCCCACAAGGCTTGCGTCATCTGGGATGTTGATTGTCGTGTCTGCGTATTCGGTCTTGCCTGCTTGTGGCAGACCCATGACCATGTGAAGCTGTGGCATGTGCCTACCTCATGTCCTCGGGTTCGCATGCGATCCCATTGTTGTTTGCATCGATGTCTGTTCTGTCGTCATCACCGATGTAGAAAGGTTGTCCATCACTGACGTACTCGCAGCGATCGTGTACCACGTTTGCGGGTGGCTTGACGTACAGGTCTGGCTTGGTGGTGAACTTGCCCCACAGCCACAGAACTGCAAACAGGATTGCCACAGCAAACAACGTGCGCTCTAGCGCCTGGCCGAATGTCATGTTCATACGGCTGCCGCCCGAAGAGCCTCGGTGCACAGCCACTTGAGGTTCAGGTCTAGGAAGTACTTGGCCTCATGTCGGGTGTCGTAAGCACCACCGTCAAACGCACGCTCATCTGTGAGCTTGTCAATGATGATCCACTCAGTGTCTTTGACCTCATGCCACGATTCGTGGCGCGAGCGCCCGTCAATCGCATAGCTCACAGACACCCAGTTGAAACGTGCACGGCTGCGATGCAGCGTGTCGCAGTCGGGGTGCTCGCATGGGCGATCCCATGTCTGCTTGACAACCTTGTACCTGTTGCGGTCTGTCTTTTCCATGTCATGCCTCCTTGGCAATGTGTTGTTGTAGACAGTTGTCATCGCTGTCTCGTATCACAGTCTGATCCTTGTCATCTACAGGACTGTGCATGGGAGCGTACCAGCCATTCTCATCATGGCCATGCCATTCCGCGCATGCCACAGAGCCTTGACTGTCCTTCCACATGTTGGGCTCGCCACCAGTGAGGCTGAACTCCTCAATGATCTCATGGCAGCGATAGCACAGACCCACACTGACCTCGTCTAGGTCATCCTGTGTGGCCTCATGTGCGGTGTAGTTACCACTTGCCAAACGCGGGATCACGTAGTCGTCAAGTGTCCACCCAAGGTTGTCAACACCACAGATGACAATCGCGCCGTCTTCGTGTGTGCCTCTAACCTCGTAGTTGCTGGGCAGGTAAGCCTGCACGATCTCCTGTGTCAGGCCCCGGCCATAGACTTTTGCGTAGCGGGTCATGATTCCACCTCTGTGATTGGGTCCCATGAGACATGGACAGCATCAGTTGGCTCCCACGTGGGAACCGCATCACCCTCGTCCGTGTCCAACATGGCGGGCGTTTGCCCGTTGTACGTTTGGCAGCCAATGAGATCGCGCCACTCGTTTGTGGCCGCTGCCTGTGCCTCTTCCACATTGTCTACAGCCACCTGAAAGGTGTGAAAGACCTCCCAGCGCAGCGTGACTGTGGCCAGCCCGCTCACCACGTCTCCTTCGCAGTCAGAACACGACCCTCAGGTGTGACAAAGTTGATGACTGAGTATCCAATGTGGACAACGTTGTCTTCCACCATGAGCACCCACAGATCACCTGGGTCTTCGCCGCTGGCAGTCACAGTGCCATTCACGATGTGATCGTACGTGAAGTGCGCAAACTGTGGCCCATTGACCCAAGCCTCACTGCCAATGACCTCAAGCTCGCTTGTGACAGCACCGGGCTTCAGGAAGTGTTCGATGATGTAGGACAGCCACTCATCCATGCAGTATGCCTTCTCACGCTCGTCCCACATGATGCGGGTGCCGTCATCGGAGACCGTCCACGCACACCACAGGCTGGGCTGACCCTCAGGCGGGACATTGTAGTCAAGGATATCTGGCTCACTGTCTTGTCCGGCAAAGCCTGCGCCGTCCACGTAGTAGGGGCCTTTGCTCCTGGACATACGGCGTGTGTCGTTGAGTTTGTTGAGGTACTTGACCTCATGCTTGTTGAGCGGGGGCTCGATCGTGAATGCCCCGCCGAATGTAGTTGTGTAACCCATGACTACTGCACCTCCTTGGTGATTGCCTCAATGCTGTGGCTGCTTGTGTGTTTGCTTGCGATCATGTCCAACAGGATCAACAGATCCTCTTCGTCGATGGGATCGCACTCCACGACGCATGTGATGCTCCCCATGTGCACACGGTTGCTAGAGCCCACGGACTCCATCATGTGAAAGCGCTTTTCTGAGCAACAGAAAGACTCCCTGTCCTTGGACAGATAGGGGGTCAGACACTCAACGTCTTCCACGAGCATGTCCAGCCCATTCCTGTGCATGAACATTTCATGATTGACACGGCGTATGGTCGCTTCGATCCTGTACTCGTTCATGTGATTGACCTCCTTGGTCAGTCCGCGTGATCGCGGTTTGCGTGTGTCTCCACGTTCATGTGAACGCGGAGGATTGTGCCGTCCCTGTAGGTCACGTCGAACGAGGACAGGCTTGTGCTGATCCCCTCAACGTCTCCTGTGTAGGGGGCATGCTTTCTGCCCATGTATTCGATCACGTCCCGGAACACATCCTCGGGCACCACAGGGTCATGCATTGGCGCAGGAGCAGGCCGCTCGCTGACAGCCCTGAGGATGTCAACGACCTGTCCATCGTCCGACTGTTCGTATGCCTCATCAAGGCCACGCACGTCATCAGGCATGAGCTCGCTGTGCTTGACAATGATGAGGTCTTCTCTTGCACATGCGCCGTGTGAACAGTCAGCGGCAGAGGCCCAGAATACAACGTCCATGTTACTCATCGAACAAACCCTCCTTGTCTGCACACTCATCGCAGACCACACCGCCTTCAGCCCTCATGCTGTAGTCCAGTGTCTCTTCGTTGCAGGTCTCGCATGTCAGCGTCTGGCACTGAGCACACATGTACCCCACCAGTTCCGGGCTGCCCAGGCCCTCTGACCACCCAGACGGGATGCGATTGACGTACAGGCCTGAGCCCCACGACACGTCGCACCCACAGTGGGTACAGTGCTCGCCGATATCCCAGCCACCGTCAGCACGTAGCGTGCCAGTGACGGGCACACCCTCAGGTGTGGGGATTTGCATGACCGCAGTCACGACTGATCCTCCTGTGCTTCCTGTTCCATGCGCTCACGTGCCACGCGCATCTTGAAGTCATCACGTGCTGGGAAGGACTCGTTGTCTGCCCATCTGATGATCCCCTCTAGGGCATTGCGAAAGTGCCAAGAGTCGTGCCTGCCAAGAGGTGGCATACGCATCTCCATCCTGTACTCACCTATCAGGTTGTTGAACACAACCCACACATGACCGGGTGTGTCACGTGGCGAAATCACAACAACGCGATGTGTCGAAGTTGTGTGATCAGACACGATTGTGTCTCCGAAGTTTGTCTTGTTGTCAGTCATTGTCTTGTCCCTCCTGTTGGGATGTTGATTGCCACTCCATGAGTGTCGTGAGCTCGTCTATGACACTGACGAGTTCACGTCGCTTGTGCCTCATTGCGTCCCATGAGTACTGCAACACGTAGTACGTGTCCCTGGGCAGGCCGTGTGTCTTCACGTCCATGGCACGCAGCCTCTCCACGAGGCTGTCGTACTGTTCCTCGTCTGTCATCTGATGGAACTTCTTGTCCATGTCAGACCTCCTCGTCCGGCTCTGGCGGGTATGTGTCAGTGGGTTCCCTGTCCCACGACGTGGGGTCTGCGCCCAGTGCGAATGCGCTGGGGGACACGCCGTCGTCTGCCCACACAAACTGAACACCATCCGCACAGAGGTCAAGTGCCTCGCCGATGATGTCAGTGTCATTGCGTACCACGATCGTGTACGTCGTGTACTCGCTCCGAGTGTCCTTGCTGTCCTCGGTCATGTCACACCTCCTGTGTGATGTTGGCGCTGAACACAAACGATGTGTCCATGTTGCTGCGTAGTGTGTGCTTGGCGCGAAGCCCGATGATGACCCCGTGAGGGTCAAGGAATCGCAGGTCGTCCTTGTCACCGTCAACCACACTCACGCCGTCCCAGTACGTGCTGGGCAGGGCGTGACTGGGCTTTGTGTCGAACACGACAGCCACGTTGTAACCCTCAGCCAGCGCAGCCTTGCACCTGTCTGTGTTCTCACCTGATGCGCTGTACGTCAGGTGATACTCGTCTGTGCTCGGCCGTGCTGTGCACGGGTACTTCGTGTAGTCGTAGAACGTGATCGTGTCTGCGAACGCATCGATGACAGTCGTGCTTTGACCGTCAATCGTGAGGGGCACACGCTCCCATGGAATGTCACTGAACGTGTTGAGCCGCACAGCGGGCTTGTGTCCCTTCTTCGCAGTCAGACGTGCGAAGTTACGCAGGTCATCTGCAAGGGTCTGTGCGAACGTGTCGCGATCCTCAAAGAACATGCGCGTCTTGCGGATGCGAGCCGCCTGTGCGGCAGCCCAGCGGCCACCGCCAGAGTCAGCCACACAACACAAGCGACACACGCCTGTGCTGTGCTTGCATACGTTGTAGCCAGATCGACTGGCCGGGGACAGCGAAAGTCCCGCGATCATGTAGGTGTGTTTGCCGTTCGACTTGCCGAACTTCTGATTGTTTGTGGACAGAAGCTTGTACGTCATACGCCCTCCTTGGGCTCTGTGTGCATCTGTTGCACACTTTGTGTGTCTCAGAGAGACCCCGCCACCGACGTGAGTCGATGACGGGGCTGTCCTGAGGGGAGATGTTGAGATTATCACAGCGGGACAGCATCCCGCAACTTTGGCTCAACTATGCGGGTCCAGCGACTTCATGATCGCAAGCCGCAAGCCATACGCAAGCGTGGCCACCTGTTCTGCGGCCGCATGTGCGCTGTCCTCGATGCCGTGCTCCCACAGCGTGAGCACAGGCTCACCCTGTCGCACCTCCGCATACTTGCGGTCGTACTCTGTGGGGTCTGTGGGCACGATCTTGTGCATCTCTGCACGGATCAGATCCTGTGCAGTGACATCGCGCTGCCAGATCGCACGCTCTGACGAGTGTGGGTTCACACACTCATCATTCGGGAACCATGCCTCATCGATGCACAGTTGGACTTCGTTGTCCTCTTTGTCCCCTGCCCAGCCATACGCACGTGCCAGTATGTCCTGCAAGCGTAGGCAGGCATGCTCACGAGCGACACCGGGCACAACGAATGCCACAAGGATCGTGTGATTGCTCATGGGCATTGCGTCGAGATTGTCCTCTGTCATGTGATTGTCCTCCATGGACTTAGAAGATGACATGGGGCGCGGTTGTCCATCCGTCGCCCCTGTCGGGGTTGTCGTTGCGTGTCTCTGCGAGGTAGTCAAGAGCCTCCTCCTCTGTGCTGAACACACCGTAAACAGTCATGGGTGCGTCTGCGCCCTGACCCTTGGGGTCACACTCGATCACGACCCACATGATTGTGGCTGCCTTCATGGCGCTCATGCGAGCTGACCCACAGAGGTGAGATTGACCCTGATCCACTCGTCGGACAGGGAAGTGGACTCACCCTCGTCGTCTAGCGGGCCTAGCACGATCATGTCCCCGTTGATTGTGTCACTGGGGTAGATTGCCTCATCCCTGTGTGCCAGGCGTGTGGCCAGTGCATTGACAGGCAAGCCCTCAAGTTTGCCCTCCTCATTGCAGTAGGCAGTGACACCCACAAGTGCCACACCTTCGATCCAGCCCCCGACAGCCTTCCTGAGCGTGTTGTAGTCAGGAACGGTTTCGGACATGAACACGCTGTCCGTGCCATTTGCGTAGATGATTGCGTAAGTGAACATGTTAGTTGTCCTCTCTGTTGATGTTTGCTTCTGTGATTGCGTCCCACACGATCTCGTTCACAAGACTGTTGATGAACTCACAGTCATTGCCCTTGCGCCATGCCACAGTCGAGCGCACAGCGTCCCACTCTGTGTCCGTGATTTCACGGCCGATCTTCTCATCCACATCCTCACGTGCACGTACGAATGTGAGCAGGCCATACTTCTGTTCGATGTGGACAAGATCCTTGATCCACACATCTGGGTTGAGGTCAGTGCTCATGTCATGCCTCCTGTGTGCAGCCCCATGCTGCCATGTCGTGGTCAGTTGCAAAACGCTCTGTGTCGCTCCACGCGGTTTCGCCCCTGAATGTGCGGGTACGCTTGACCCCGCTGTCCTGTATCACGGTGACCTTGTAGGTCTCCCATGACTGCATGTGCTGACGCACAAGCACTTTCTCTGAGGTGTACAGAGTCTTGTACATTAGTGCCACTCCTCGACTTCAGCCTCGTTGCATGCCGCGAACACATCCCAGCCATAGTGTTCTTTCATGCGCTCGTTTGCCTTGTCAATGACCTGTTCTTCGCTCATGCCCTCTGTCTCCGTGACAGTGGTGCGCAGCACGAAGTAGTCACCGACAAACTGAACATCACCTGTCCAGCGCCTGCTCATGCCTTGTCTCCCTCTTTGGTGAGTTGATTTGCCTGTGGGTACATACTGTGCTCAAACCCGTCCTGTGTGGACAGGTCTTCCCAGCCTCTCATGTCTACCAGTTCGTCAAGCGCCTCTGCGCTGACGCTGTACTCCTCTGCGACCATCTTGATGTCATCCACAGACCAGATCACACCACCTCTGTAGTCAGGGTGCACACGCACCTTGCTGCACAGGTCACTGAAGTCTTCGTGTATCTCAAGAACGTCTGCGCCGTGCTCGCGGATGTACCACTGCACCACAGGGCGCGCAGTGTCCTCGATCTCGCCGTCAATCGAGCCCATGTGTTGACCGATGTGGTCAAACACGTTGTAGCCATTGTGAGCGAGGAACCCTGACAGGTCGCTCTGTGCGTATACGTCGAACCCCTTGAGCCACGTGCTGCCACCTAGGTGTAGGTCAAACGTGCCTGTGTCAGGCATGTTGTCCTCGGGCTGGAACGGACTGATGTGCTTGCTCATGATTGTGAGCCTCTCTGCCACTTCTGTGTGGCGATCGTGCCCCGGAGACAGTCATTGCCCCCGGGGCTGTGTTGCATGCCTCAGGCGTTGAGGAATGCGTCGATGTTGTTCTGTGTGGGGTCGTTGTGTTCGCTGTCCCACTTCGTGTATGCATCGGCGTACATGTCGATCGTTGCGTTCACATGCTTGATTGTGAACTTGCCGAACTCGGGGGTCTCACGCATGGACTTGACCCAGCGAGCGCGGGTCATGCTGTCCCAGTTGGTCTTGTACCCGATGAACAGAGACAACATGTACGGGGACAGAGGAAAGCCCTTGTGGGCATCCTCTGGCTCTGTGTAGGTGTCTGTGTCTGGGTCATACTCACCCACGTTTGTGAACATGACCTTCTCGTGGAAGGTTTCCCACGTTCGCATACGGCCGTAGACCTCAGCGATCGTGTCCTGTGTGATCGACGGCATCATCGTTGCCATGTGCACACAGCAGATGTTGGGCACCCACATGCCCACGGTCATGAGGCCGTTGAGCAGTTGGACAATCGGGCGCTGTTCGTTCATGTCTGCATCGCTGTCCCACAGGGGCTTGAGGATGCTGTATGCGGGGGTTTGTCCCCAGTCGCAGTTGAGAGCCATGACAGGCTCCTTTCTGTGCTGCTTGTGCAGCACGTATGCCCCCGGACTTCTGTGTCCGGGGGCGTTGGGTGTGTTGTGTCAGCCGCGCTTGGGCTGCTGTGCTGCGCCGTCGTATGCGTAGTGCAGGTTGCCACGGCGACCACGTACGACGACAAGGCCGTTTGCCCTGCGAGCAAGCGAACGTGCATGCCCGATTGCCTCAGGCAGGTTGTCAAAGCGACGATCGGACAGCATCCGAACGTGCTTGGACAGGGGTGCGGTGTGTGCCACCACATGGATCGTGAGGGGGTTTTGCTTGACTTTCATGTCAGGCTCCTTCTGTTGCTTCTGTGCAACGGGTTACTCGCGCAGACACGCGAGCTGAGGTCAGGTTTCTGTGGGACAGGGCTAGAAGCCCATGTCCTCCATCATGCTTGCGACACCATCTGGGTCGTCAGGCATCATGTCATGCATGGCGATTGCCATCTGTGCCTCCTGTTTCATGGGGAAGCCTCGCTTCCTGTGCCACTCACAGGCCGAACACTCAACGATCCTGCCCTTGTGTACAGTCAGGCCGTATTCGTCTGCGTCTTGCAGACACTCGATTTCGTGTGGCTCTCCACACGTAGTGCAGTGCAGATCCATGATCTGTCTCCTCAGTGTCCCAGTGCGGGCTGCACTGTGACGGGTCGCTGGCTCACGTGTGGGTCATAGACCTTCGACGTTCGCTTCATCTTGTGTGCCTTACCGCGCATGGGTTGCGGGGCTGTGTGCACGGGACTGTCCTCATACACGAACACAGAGAACTTGATGCCACCACGCATGTGCATACGTGTGGACACGACTCGCGATTGTTGCTTCTTGCGCTTTCTACGCACATCACCCTCCTAGGTGATTGTCCCCACATGGGGAATAGCATGTGCTGGAATCGAACCAGCGCCTGTGTCTGACTGACTGAACCACGACTGTGTGTGCACTCCTGGGTGCATACCCTCTGTGGGTAATGTGTGTGTCCTGTCAAACATGTGTCAGTCCTCTCCTTGAGGTCACATGCTGCGTTGTCTTGCCGATGTATGTTCTGACGTGTGCGAGCATGCAGAAAACGCCGTGAGAGACAACAGTCTCACAGCGTGTGTGTACGCACTTCCCTTGTCCTTATTCCCACACATGCACGACGGTCAGTCATCACATGTAGGGATTACGCAAGCAGGCACGGGCTAGCCGCGTCAGTTGGCTTGCGATGCATACCGGTGTATCCGCGCCCTGTCTGTGCTCAAAGACACCACAGACAGCGTGACTAACCGCATGCATGATCCCGATACGCTGCACACACACTGTACACAGCGCCCTCTTTCTCCTGTCATGTGTGGGACAGGGTGCTGGACTACCAGCGGCAGGTCTGAGGGCGTATGTGAGAGTTGCTGCGACAACTCAATCACACACATGAGGCCCTTGTGGGACAACAGCCTGCTCCGCATGTCTAGTGTGCGTCTCTGTCAAACAGAGGACTACCGTAGGTGTGTGCCTACGGTGTGGGGCGGCTCTGAGGCTCGTTCCCCGTACACACGTTGAGTGCGGATTGCCGACAGTCTCACGGGTGCTTAGGCTTGTGTGTAACCGAGCCTCAGACCCCAACCGGCAGGCCAGAAAGGTACCACCACCCGGCAGAGGGTGTCAAGTTTGGCATAACCAAGCCATTCCCAAGGCCTCGCTTCCCCCATGCACGCGACGCACACACGCAAGCGTAGGAGCAACATCTGCATGCATCTGTGTATGTGTGTGCATGTGTGTCTCTCTCTGTGCACACGTGTCCACGCGAGCGCACATCTGTCCACGCAAGCGCACACCTCCACATACGCGAGCGCGCGAGCTCACACGCACATACGAATGAGCCTTTTGTAATCTGGTCGCGCCCGTGGATCACATGCGTACACACGAATGAGCCTTTTTTGATCTGGTCGCGCCCACAGATCATATGTGCCTACATGTGCGATAGTTCTCCGCGCACGTAATGTGGACGCATGACACACGCACATGTGTACGAACGTGCATGCCCGAACGGTGAGCCGCTGTCCCCACACGTGTGCACACACGTACATGGGGGAAGCCCTCGGTGTCGCCGCAAAGATACGCGACGCGGGTATGTGGGCGCACACATGCGGGCACACGTATGTGAAGCACATGCAGGCACACACGTATGTGCATGTGTGTACACACGTACGCACGCACGCACACGTGGGGGAGCGGCAGCCCCGCTTTTGGCTCAACGGAGCGGCATGGGCGAAGTGTGCTACGCTGCGGCGGCTGTCCAGCAACCCGCTGCACAGCACAGCCCAAGGAGGGCACAGATGACCTACACAATGCGACAGCGCCTGAGCAACTACATGAAGCCCGACACTGACCCCTTCATGGGTCTGCCGTACTCGCGTACGTGGAACTTCCTGACCGACGCATACATCGCGTATGACGACAGGCGCTACCACAGTGCCACAGGTGACAACGCTGACAGGGGCAAGCATGACCCACTCGTCGTCATGATCCGCCTGTGGATCATTGTCGCCGAGCGCATACATGCCAAGTGGGGACAGAGCGACCCGTACAAGCGCGAAGTGCGTGAGGCCACATGCAACTACTGTGGCGACACAGATGCACAGTCGCTCATCATTCACAGCGTGTGTGCAGACTGCCACACGGAACTCAACGCCTGACACCCTCACCGTCACACAGCGCACACAGCGCCCGCCCATGTGTCCCCGGACATGTGCGGCGGGCGTTTTGCGTTGTGCCACAGGAATGAGCCTTTTTTGTCATGGTCGCGCACTCGGATCATACGCACACACAAATGAGCCTATTTATTTCTGGTCGCGGGCACAGATCGTGTACACATACACATGTGAAAACCCCGACCGTGGGCATAGGTGCGCGGCGCACACCTGCACACACACATACATGCGTACGTTCTTTGCGCCGGGCACGTGGGCAGCACGTCGGCAGCGGCAGCGCCTGGCATCGGCGGCAGGCAGCCCGTAGGCCGCATGGCGGCAGGGGACTTGCGGATACCCTGACCGTCGTGTATCGTTCGTTCTGTCCGGCAGCGATCCCCGCTACCGGCACTGTCCACGGAGGACACAATGTTCACAGATGCACAGACCACAGAGACCATCGCACAGGCAGCCGCTGACGCGGCATACAACGCTGTGCATGCGATCCTGTCGGCACACACCGCGCCCGGTGTGCAGATCGTGGAGACAGCCCCGGCAGCCCCGGCGCTTACGCTGCCACAGGCCGCGCCCATGGTGATGCCACAGGCAGCACAGGGCACCGGCACCGGATGGGAGGCCGCCGATGCATACGCGGCCTATCGTCTGCACACGGGCATGGATCAGGCCACTTGGAAGGCCGTAGACACGGCAGCGAAGGCCGCCATTCGGGCAGCACAGGTCGCCCCGTTCGATCGCCACACACAGCGCAAGGATGCACAGGCAGCCGCCGCCGCATTCGGGCAGGTGGCAGCCGCACCTGTGGCACAGGCCGCACAGGCACCACAGGCCGCGCCTATGACGATGCTGGCATTCGGGGACATGGTGCTGGGCGACGTGCCACAGGCACAGGCGAAGGCCGCGAAGGTACAGCCCGCCGGGACTGTGGCGCTAAACGCGCTGAAGCGGTTCGCGAAGGCACACGGCCTGCAGATCCCCGCACGTGGGGCAGACGTGAGCCCGGGCACGTGGGCAGCGGTTGTCGCCCACGTGGAAGGGGAGCGGGCACAGGGGCACACGTGCAACACGGACACCGTGTGCGTCTGGCTGTCGGCACAGACGGGCAGGTAGTCCACAGCCCCGCCGGTACAGTCCCTGTGCCACAGATGCACAGGGGCTGTCCGGTCAGGGGTCGCACGGCAGACGGGGGGGGGCAGGTTGTTTCCTGTCCCCCTTTTCTGTGGGGTTTGCGGGTACGAGCATCCCCCAATTCTCAAAAGTACAGAGAGCCCCCCCCGAGGCCGCATGAGTCCAGGTGTTGGCCTTACTATCCCTACTAGAGAAATAGCTATATGGGAATCTGTTAGGGGGCGATTCCGGGGTCCAGGAGCTCCGGCTGTGGGGTAGTACCACCGAGATATATGCAGGTTCTTACGGGGCACGCTAGAGGCCTTAAATGGGCCTTGAAACCTGCACCCCACCCCATAGGTATCAGTACAGCGAGCTTCCTAGAATCGAGGGGGGTCGAAAAATATGAGATATGCAAAATTAGAGTCAGTGCTATACAGCGCTAGCGTATGTCATACAGCAGTCGAATAGAACTGGAACACGTGGTTGCTAACGTTCCAAGTGCGCCGGGTTAGCTCAGTTGGTAGAGCACCTGATTTGTAATCAGGGGGTCATCGGTTCAAGTCCGATACCCGGCTCTTTGTACATTTCAATGAGTGCGATCTGTACATTTCGATGACCTTCTTTCCGGCCATGCGGAAATAAGCAGGACGTGCGTACCCCGTGTGTACAATCTGAGTCATGAACATCGACTCGATTCGACGGGCAGCCTCGATCGCTCGCTACCACGACCGGCGAGTGAATGACTGCATGGCCAGCATCATAAAAATCGTCGAAGAGCACAAGACCAATATGCTCAGCGACGACTACATCGTTGATCTGGAATGCAGCGCTAATAACATCTGGTATCACAGGAACATTGCCGAGCAAGTTCGTGAGGCGATTCGCGAGATGCTCAAGCCAGGGGACTAAGGATGAATAGCGAGAGGGCCAGCGCTGCCGCGTTCTTGATAGAGGTGATCCTCGTCATAGGGATTGCCGCTGCCGCTATTGAAATCTTAGTCTGTTGGTGGAAGGGCAAGCGGTGAGCTGCCATGGACGAAGATAATTACTACGGGTGGTCGGAGTGGGTCTTCCGTTGCGTGTTTGAGGAGGGTGGCAAGCGCGTCTTGCGTATCTTTGCGGCGTGCGAATACGATGCCTGGGTGTCGTTCCGTTTGGTGACTGGCATTTATGTCGATCTTGACGGACTCAAGCATGACTAGCATTTATGTCATTACTGACACAGGGTGAAGCATCGGCGTGGCTAATCGCGCATAGATGCGAACTAAGCTCACTTAAGCTGGCATAGTCGCAAGTTTATGCAAACCAGGTATTGGATAGTATCCACCTGGACGATACTGTCCAAGCTCTAATACACGCTAGACGTGTATTGCGTACGATTTGGGGCGATGGCGCGTAGATAGATAGGGCACCTATCTACAAGACGGTGCAGAAACGTATCAGCCGGATACGCTCCCGCACACAGAGTTGTCCGTAGATACGCCGCCACAACAAGGATCGACGTTGACCCCACATGCTGTGCACTGATAGTGCCCGTGAACGTAGACCCTAGGAGCGGTCGTCCCGCAGGCCGGGCATCTCTCCGAGTCGCATGAGCGCCCTACGAGCGATTTCCCTGGCCTGGTTCTGTCCGACTGCATACCCAAGTGCATAATCGCTGTACTTGTGCATCTCTGAAGGTAGGTCAGAGATACTCAGGAGAGCACTCAGCATCTCCTCGCGCTGGTCAGACCAGTCTTTCATGTTCGATATTCCGTGCGTGTGGACGAAATATCGTTCACTTGCCAGACTCGCTCAGAGCAAGCTCAGCAGTCTGAATCGGATTCTCGATCCCACTCGCGATGCGCTTGAGGGCATTAGTCAAAACCTGATTGATGGCTTCCTGATCCTTCTCGCCCTCAGTCTTGTCAGAGTTTGCTACCTCAACAAGGGAGTCCCAGGCAATGCCAAGCACCTCACGCACGATGCAGGTCTCGCAGCCGCAGTAGACACCAAAGGTCTCAACTTCAACCTCGGTATCCATGTCCTCTTCTTCTCCAAAGAGTTGCTCCTGACATTTCATCAAGTGCTCCTCAGCCTTGCGTTGAATCTCGACCCCTACTTCTTCAATGTCCATTAGAACTCCCAGTAAAGTTGGCCGCCGCATTCCCTCAGGATGGACGTGTTGTGTCCCTTGAGTGACTTGTTGCCCATGACCCAACTCTCCCCACAAGAGCAGACAGTTCGATCGTCAGGACCAACAGACTCAAGGATCTCATCGCACTTGGGGCACGCAACAGAAGCGCGCACCACAGCGTTGAGCGTCTTACTCGTCCTCACCACTATCTGTCCCCTTGTGTAGAAGACCGATCATGGCTCGCCCCTGCAGGACAATCTCGGTCTCGGTTGAAACCGGCGCGTTTGCAATGTACTCAAGAGCGCGACGGTAGCGTGCGTTGTCGCTAAGCATGCTTTCCACATCCTCAGCACCACTCAACTCACTCACGCGGGCGAGGATCGAGTTAGCGTACAGCTCGGGCATCTCGCCTGGGCCAGTTCCATAGGCGCGAACAGCATCGTCTGCTGAGTTGATTGCGCTGATGATTGCCTCACGAATACTCATAGTCCGCGTCTCCGTTTCCATCTTGCAAGAAGATAGCGCATGTAAGCCGTAGGGCTCATTACATGTTCCTCATTTGGTTGGGGAAAGTATGCCCTAAGGCACGGGCGGTCATCTCTCTAAGCTCAACGTTATCGGGAAATGCCTCATGAATCAAAGTCAGACTGCGCCGATAGTGATCGCGCTGCTCGTAAACCTCATCCAAAACCAT
>Ga0114978_10002493_pt1 | contig 15163 bp, 6 predicted proteins | sample S_140212_EF_Meta_FD_87027 | JGI IMG/M metagenome (GOLD analysis project Ga0114978, IMG submission 87027) | Freshwater microbial communities from Lake Simoncouche, Canada to study carbon cycling - S_140212_EF_MetaG | ecosystem: Environmental > Aquatic > Freshwater > Lake | place: Lake... | reverse complement strand
TTAAAAATCTTATTCGTGTTATTCGTGTTATTCGTGGTGCCGCAGGCGTTTCTTCGGTTTTCCGTAGTTGGAACGATTGTTTGTTAAGGGTTTCAGGATTGTCTGTGGCCATGTGGTCGCACTTGCGACTTGAGCCGGGTGGTTCCGGGGCGACATTGGCAGGTGTGTGAGTTGTGTTTTTACGAATGAACCGGCGTAAATGACCGCTTGTGGGTTTGACTTTGCTCGGGCTATTGATTGGAATTCAATCGAGTGATGAAAAAACTGGGTTTGACCACCGGTGCGGCACACATTTGAGGTTGTATTGAAATGCCAATCTGTCCAGGCTGTGATGAAAAAATTGCGTCAAGCGTAAAGGTTTGTCCTTTTTGTGGCGAAGAGATGAACGGCGAGGCTTCAGGAACAAGCCGTGGTCGCGCGGTGCAGAGTGGTCGCGCGGTGCAGCAAGGTTCCGCCGGAAAGCAGAACCGCAGCAATAGCGGGGGGGCGAGCAGCTTTCCCTGGTTGATCATTGCGATCGTCACCTGCGGTGGGTTTTTCGTTTGTGGTGGCGGGCTGTTGGCACTGTTGCTGCCCGCCGTTCAGCAAGCGCGCGAAGCCGCCCGACGGGTTCAGTGCAAGAACAATCTCAAGGAAATTGGCTTGGCCATGTTCAATTATCATGATGTTTATAACATGTTGCCCGCCGCTCATTTAAACGGATTGCAGGGCGAGCCCAAATTGAGCTGGCGGGTTTCTGTGGTCCCCTTGCTCGATGAACCTGCTCGCTACGATCGCTATCAGTTCAATGACGCTTGGGACAGCCCGGCGAATTATCCGCTACTGAATCCGCTGCCACGTTCCTATGGATGTCCTTCCTATGGTTCCCCAGCTGGTGTCAGCACCGCGTATGCGACGATCACAGATGAAACGGCGGCCATGGGGAATGGCTTTTGTGTGCGGATGAAAAACATCTCCGATGGAACATCGAATACACTCATGGTGATCGAAGCGGTGAGATTGAATGTCCCCTGGATGAAACCGCTGGATATCGATGCCAAGACGGTGACAAGGATTGATGAGCCTCACGGCGCGAGCAGCATGCATGTTGGCGGGGTCAATGCGTTGCTCGCGGATGGGAGTGTTCGTTTTCTAAGCAAAGACCTCTCTCCAGACATCCTACGGGCTCTCATCACGATTCATGGCAACGAAGAGGTTGGGGATTTTTGAGCTTCGTCACACTTGAAGCGTGGTCGCTCATTGAGCTTCGTCGCTCATCAGGTTCAGCGATGCGGTCGTGACCGGGGATCGTTCTTCCTGTTCTGGAAACCCACTGACGATGTCCTTTTCGATGGATGCCACACCGAATTCGAATTTGAACGCTGTGATCATCAATCGAGCAGAGCGGCAAGCGGTGGGGAAGGGGCTGCGGGACACGGTGCCGCGTGCGTCACAGGCCGATTGGCAGCCGGTGACTCATCGAACCCAGGTGCTGTCGATGTTGGAGGAATCGAATCGCGATCGATTGCCCGATCTGATTCCGCTGCGGTATGCCCGGATGTTGCAGTCGCCCCTCGCGTTTTTTCGCGGGTCGGCAGGGGTGATGGCGGCCGATCTGGCGACGCTGCCGACGACCAATCTGCGGTTACAGTCGTGCGGCGATTGCCATCTGCAGAACTTTGGCTGGTTTGCGACTCCCGAGCGAAATCTGATTTTTGATGTGACCGATTTTGACGAGAGCCGGACCGCACCCTGGGAATGGGATCTTAAGCGGCTGGTCGCCAGCACCGTACTGGCGGCACGTCAATTTGGTCTCTCGTCCGAGAATCAGCAGGAATCAGGACACGCCGTGGCGCAAGCTTACCGGGAGCATCTGACCGAATACCAACAGTTTTCACCACTCGAAATGTGGTATCAGCGACTGGATGTGCGCGAATTGGAAAAGCATCCGTCGATGATGGCCAGTCGACCGTATCTCGATTCGCTGGTCGAGTCGGCTCGAAAACGGACGATGGAAGCGCTGTTTCCCAAAATGACCTCACGAGTGGCGGGCAAGTTGCGATTCAAGGATCGCCCGCCGCTGATCTTTCATCCGCCACAACAAGAGCGTTATGTCAGCGAGTGCGATGCATTGATCCGGGATTACCGGCAAACGCTTGCGGAGGATCGACGAGTCTTGCTCGATCGCTACCGCGTGGCCGATGTCGTCGCCAAAGTCGTGGGGGTGGGGAGTGTCGGCTTGCGTTGTGGGGTGGTGCTGTTGCTGGATGCAGATGAATCGCCGCTGATGCTGCAGATTAAAGAGGCGCGGGCGAGTGTGCTGGAACCGTTTGTGGGGAAAAGTGAACGGACTCATCATGGTCAACGCGTAGTCCATGGCCAGCGTGTGATGCAGGCGGCGAGTGACCTGTTTCTCGGCTGGGCCTCGGATTCCGACGGGCGATGCTACTATTTCCGGCAATTGCGGGACATGAAGTTCTCGACCACGATCAAAGATCTTTCGCCGAGCGAATTTCGGGAATATGCCAAAATGTGTGGTTGGGGGCTGGCCCGAGCACACGCCAAAGCGGGCCATGTTGCATCGATTGCGGGATACCTGGGGGACGGTGATCAATTTGATGTTGCCCTGGGGGAGTTTGGTATGGCCTACGCGACTCAGGCCGAACACGATTACGAGGTGCTGCGGCAGGGGGCCAAGTCGGGACGGATCCCCGTGGCGACGGATTCGGATCTGTCGGATGGAATTCCCGTCTGATTGTCAGGTCGAAAGAAGTCCCGATCAGATCAAGAAACTCCCGGCCGAAACGGTGCGGCGACGAAAATTCTTAAGTTCTGGATTCATGGCGATTCGCCATTCTTTTTGGTGATTTCAGCCCTACAATCGTTGCTGACGGAATTGCGACATGTCCGAGTGTCGCAATCCGTGATTGAGGCCTAACCCGAACAGCTTGACAAACCAGCCATTGTCGATATGTTGGATTCGTGATTCCCTGCCTGTTTCGCCCGCCTTGGATCCTCATGAGTTTGCCTCAATCTCGTTTTTCGGCTGGCCAAAAAGTGCTCGGACAACTTCGCTGACACCAACCGCATCCCTTTCCGGGAGAGTCTGAATGAAAATGCAAACATTGCCCAATGGCTGCTGGATTCAAGGTTCACTGGCCGCTGTCGCCTTGTTCCTTTCTCTGGCCAGCTCAGCACCAGCGGCCCCTCCGAAAGGTCTGGGAGATCCCGGTCAGTTGGTTCAGTTAAAGCTCGAACCGAACATCGATTCCAAGGGAATCTTGTTGCGTGGCCGAGACGGTCGCCAACAATTGTTTGCGACCGGGATCTATTCGAGTGGTCAGTTTCGAGATCACACCCGTCAGGCGCAGTACACCGTTGAGCCTGCGGGAATCGTCCAAGTGGACGCCACCGGCCACATGACGCCACTACAGGATGGCCGTGCGGTCGTCAAAGCGATCAGCTCGGGCGTCGCTGCCGAATTGCCGGTGGAAGTGACGGGGCTGACCCATGATATTCCGGTCAATTTCCCCAATCAAATCACGCCGATTTTCACCAAGCTGAACTGTAACAGTGGTGGATGTCATGGTAAGGCGAGCGGTCAGAACGGCTTCAAGCTGTCGCTGCTGGGCTTTTATCCCGAAGACGATCACGAGTTTCTGGTGAAAGAGGGACGTGGTCGACGAATTTTTCCCTCGTCACCGGGCCAAAGTCTGCTGCTGACCAAACCTGTCGGCAAGTCTCCCCACGGTGGTGGCAAGCGGATGGAAGTGGATGGGTACGAGTATCGTCTGATCAGTCGCTGGATCGAGCAGGGGATGCCTTACGGTGATGCCAAGGATCCCGTTGTTGTTGGGATCAAATGTGTTCCCGAAGGTCGCGTGATGGACCGTGGTTCAGATCAGCAAGTCACCGTCATGGCTGTTTACAGTGATGGTTCGACTGAGGACGTGACCCGCATGGCCTTGTTTGAAGCGAATGATCCCGAAATGGCCGAGGTTTCGGTCACGGGTCTGGTGAAGACGCTGGATCTGGCTGGCGAAGTGGCGATTATGGCTCGCTATCAGGGTCAGGTCGCGGTTTTCCGTTCGACCGTTCCGCTGGGTGCCGAGATTGCCACGAAACCACCTGTCAAGAATTTTGTCGATGAAGCAGTGTTGGCCAAGCTGGATGTGCTGGGGATCCCGGCATCACCCGTTTGTGATGATGGAACATTCCTGCGTCGTGTTTCGATTGACATTACGGGAACATTACCGACCGAAGCCGAAGTTTCAGCCTTTCTCGCCGACACCGATAGTCAGAAGCGAGAAAAGGCGATCGATCAATTGCTCGATTCCCCTGCCTATGCAGACTACTTCACCAACAAATGGAATCTGGTGCTGCGAAACAAAAAGCGTGGCAACGATCAGCTCGCCCCCACCTATGGTTTCCACAAGTGGATTTGGTCGAGTCTGTACGAAAACAAACCTTATGACCAGTTTGTTCGAGAAATTTTGACGGCCACCGGGAATGCCGATGACAGTCCTCCGGTCGCGTGGTACCGTGAAGTCGATCAACCGAATGAACAGGTTGAAGATGTTTCACAGTTGTTTCTGGGACTGCGAATCCAGTGTGCCCGTTGTCATCACCACCCCTTTGAAAAATGGAGTCAGGACGACTATTACGGCATGGCCGCGTTCTTCAGTCGCGTGGGGCGGAAGAACATTATCAATGGCAATAATCAGATGCGTGATAAACGCATTTTTGCCATCGACAATCAAGGCCCCGCTCAGGCCAAGAATGAACGAACCGGGAAAATGCTGGCACCGACGGGACTCGGCAGCAAGCCGTATCAAGTCACTGCCGAAGACGATCCACGGGCGATGCTGGCTGACTGGATGTCGGATCCACAGAATCCCTTTTTCGCCAAAGCACTGGTCAATCGCTACTGGAAGCATTTCTTCAGTCGAGGAATTGTCGAGCCTGAAGACGATATGCGGGAAACGAATCCACCTGCCAACCCAGAGCTCTTGAATAAGCTTTCACAGCATTTCATTGCCAACAAATTTGATATTAAGAATTTGGTTCGCACGATTTGTCTGTCGTCGACGTATCAGCTTAGCTCGCTCCCTAACGAGTATAACCTGAAAGATAAACAGAATTTTTCACGTTACTATCCGAAGCGATTGACGGCAGAAGTTTTGTACGATGCCTTCCATCAGGTCACCTCGACGAATCAGGCTTACAATGGTCTGCCCGTCGGCACCCGTGCGATTCAATTGCCAGACGCCAGTGTTGGTCCGTACTTCCTCAAAGTATTTGGACAACCCCAAGCGGATACGGCTTGTGAGTGTGAACGTTCACAGGAAGCCAATCTGGCTCAAAGCCTGCATCTGCTGAACAGCAGTGAAGTTCAGAACAAGATTGCGGATGGCAACGGTCGCGCATCGAAGTTTGCCAGCGACAAAGAGCATCAAACCGATGTGAAGATCAAGGAACTGTATCGTTGGGTTTACAGCCGTGAGCCGGATTCCGAAGAAATGCAGATCGCTGCAGCGCATCTGGAAAAACATAAAGAGAATCCGAAGCTCGCCTTCGAAGATATTGTCTGGGCCTTGATCAACTCGAAGGAATTTTTGTTTAACCATTGAGTTGTCCGAAGATCAATTCGGCCTGGTTGCACATTTTTGTGCGTTGGTTTGTTTGGCCTCGCTGGAACCCGCGTTGAATCCTCATCGTGGTTTCCGGCGATGGTGTAGGGCGCGTGTTGATGTTTCACGTCAACATCGTGTCATGATTCGTCATCAAAAAGAGAGTAAATGACGGATGGCGTATGTAAGCCGTTCAAAGTCCATCCGCCTCAGATTTATAGGAAAGGCGAGAGATGAAATTGATCGCCGTCTCATCGTATCGAAGATTGTTCGTCGTCATCAGCGCGGTGGCGACCCTGACAAGTGCGGCGAGTGCTCAGCTCCCCTCGACCCGACTTTCCGCGGTGTTCCCTCCGGGAGCGCAGGTCGGGACCAGTGCGGATGTGTTGATTACCAGCGGGGTCGAACTGGAAGAGATTTCACGGTTGTTGTTTAGTCATCCCGGAATCACGGCCGTACCGAAGACGCAGGTGGTTGGCGGAAAACCCGTTCCGATTGCCAATCAATTTGTGGTTTCGGTCGCTGCCGATGTTCCGCCGGCAAATTACGAGGTGCGTGCGGTCGGTTTCTTTGGAATCAGTAATCCTCGCACGTTTCTCGTCGGGGTGCAAAAAGAAGTGCTTGAGGTCGAGCCTAACAATGCTCGCGAGCAGGCCAGTGCGACGGAAATCAATCAGACGATCAATGCCCGTATCAATGGTGCGGCGGATCTGGATTGGTTTAAGTTTACCGGCAAAGCGGGGCAACGGTTGATTTTTGATGTCGTGGCTCGCCGCTTGGATTCGAAACTGGATGCGACATTAGAAGTCTACAACAGTAAGGGGAAACGCCTCGATTTTGCCCGTCGCAATCTGTTCAGTCAGGACGCGATGGTGGACCTGACGTTGCCCGCTGACGGGGATTATTTTGTCAAAGTCTATGACTTCACGTATGCAGGGGGGGAAGACTACTTTTATCGGTTGTCGATCTCGACGGGTCCTTACATCGATTATGTGACTCCCGCCGCCGGGGTCCCCGGCTCAAATGGACAGTATACGGTCTTTGGTCGAAACCTGCCTGGGGGTCAGCCTGCGGGGATTTCCTCGCATGGGCATCCTTTGGAAAAGCTGGTGGTAAACATTCCGCTTCCGGCGGTCACCGATTTACTCGATCCGAGGCTGTTGCTGGAACCGTTTTCTGCCGGGATTGATGCAGTCCCGTTTTCGATCAATGCACCGACCGGGCCGTCGAATGTCGTGATGATTCAGCTGAGTTCTGCCGTGCCGGTATTGGAAGTTGAGCCGAATGATAAGGGGGCTCAAGCCCAGAAGATCACGGTTCCTGGAGAAATCGACGGACAGTTCCAGCACCGGGGGGACATCGATTGTTTTCAGTTTGAATCCAAAGCCAAAGAAGTCTTCTGGATTGAAGTGATTGCTCATCGGGCCGGGGTCGCAATTGATCCCGTCGTGGTGATTGATCAGGTCAAGGTGAACGACAAGGGAGAAGAAACGCTCGCACGAATCAGTGCGCTGGATGATGATCCCAACAATCCGCTGGTCAATTTGTTTGATACGCTGAACGATGACAATGTGGTCAAGTTTGTCACTCCCGCTGATGGGGTCTTTCGAATTACGCTGCGTGAGCGATATGGTAACGCGAAGCAGGATCTGGGTGTTTACCGGATGATTGTTCGCAAAGAGTCACCTGATTTCCGCGTGGCGGCGATTGCGACGACTCTCTTGCCACCCGGTCAGCGGCAGGCGACTCCTACCGGGATTACACTCCGGCGCGGGGATCATTTTCCGATCCAGGTACTCGCTTTTCGCCGGGATGGTTTTGCCAATCCGATCACGATTTCTGCCGAGGGACTTCCTCCTGGTGTGACTTGTACCGAGGTCAGTCTGGGCGTGGCTCCTTCGAGTGGTGTGTTGGTCTTTTCGTCGACGGAAGATGCTCCCGTCTGGGCTGGGACGATCCGGTTGATTGCCAAAGCTCGGATCGATGACCCGGCAGCGGTCGAAGCCTTCACTGCTGCCGAGGGGGCTGCGAAAGCGACTGCGGATGCGTTGATTGCTGCCGATAAGGGGATCGTCAAGCCAAATGAGGATCATGCGAAAGCGAATGATGCGTTGGCCGCTGCGAAGGTGGAACTGGCCGCGAAGCCGGATGACGAAGCGTTGAAGAAGAAGGTGGCGGATGCGGAAGCGGCAGTGACCGCGACGGCAAACGCATTAAAACCTGTTGCGGAAGCACGAGCGGCGGCGGCTTTGAAGTCAGCGGACGCCATTGCCGCCTTGGCGAAGGCCGAAGCTGCGAAAAACGGAGCCGCGCGAGATGTATCGCACCCGGCCCGTTATGGGACGGTTGTTTGGGGAGCGGCTGCCCCGAACCTGCCGGCGGACGCACGCGTCTCACAATCGCTAGAGCTTTCCGTGATGGACGAGCCCTCACCCTTTCAGTTGTTGACGGATGTTTATCGTGTCGAGGCGAATCACAGCCGACAAATTCTGGTCCCCGTGAAAGTGATCCGTCGTAACGGATTTGATCTGCCGGTGACAGTGACCGTGCTGGGGCAACCTCCCAACGCTCAGGTCGAGAATAAACCGATTCCCAAAGAAAAAAATGACGAAGTCTTCCGGCTGTTCATTCCTCCGAATGCCCCCGTCGGAACGTACGTAACCTATTTGACCGGTCAGGCAGCGGTCTCTTATCGAAAGAATCCTGCGAAAGCGGATCGGACGAAAGCGGAATTCACCGCTGCGGAAGTGGCGGCGAACGCTGCGGCTGAAGGACTGAAAACCGCAACCGCGACCAAAGATGCCGCGATGAAAAAGGCTGCGGAGGATGCCGCCAATCAGAAGAAACTGACCGAGGCCAAGCAAGTGGCCGACAAGGGGCTGGCGGATGCTTTGGCGGCAGAAAAAGCGGCTGCGGAAGCGGTGAAGAATGCAGGTGACAATGCCGACGTGAAAGCGGCTGCCGAAAAGAAATTGGTTGACGCACAGGCGGCAACCAAGGTGGCCACCGATGCACAAGTCGCTGCCGAGAAGGGGCGAGCCGAAGTCGAAGTGATCGCCAAGCAAGCGGAAGAAGCGCGGGTCAAGTCCGAAGCGGATCTGAAGGTGGCGGACGAGCTGAACAAGGGGGCGACGGCAGAAAAAGCGGCTGCCGATCAACGGTTCAAAGCGGCCGATGCTTATGCCAAAGCGGCGAACATCAATTTCCATCCCACCACGATCCCGATTGTGATCACGGTCAAGCCTGCTCCTTACACCGTCACGGCAACACCAGCGGATGGGGGAAATGTCAAAATCGGTGGGAAGGTCGAAGTGAAGTGCGAGGTCAAGCGGCAAAATGGTTTCATGGGGCCTGTGACGCTGACGCTGCCGATTCCTCCCGGTGTAGTCGGGGTCAAGGGTGAGCCAGTCGTGATTCCTGCGGACCAATCTGTGGGGAGTATTTTTGTCGAAGCAGCAGCGGATGCACCGGAAGCGCAACTGCCGAATATGGTGGTGCGGGCGAATGCCCAGTTCGCTGGGGAAGCAGCCGTTGACCAACCCGTGGCCTTGAAGGTTGTGAAGTGAGTGATCGCATGCGTTGAATGAGGCATGCCGGTAGGATCAATCGGACTAGATTTTCGAGCAGAGGCGGGTACCGTGAGTCTGATTGATCAGTGAAATGGATTGAGAAAAAGTTCTGAGGATTGCAATTACAGGCTGAATGGTGTGGCATCGCAGATTCACCCCATTTTACATTTGGTGACATGATGATTCAAAATCTCCGGCTTCAGGGTTCTCCCATGCGAACTCGCGGTTTTTCGTTTTCCACGCTGAGTTTCGGCACTCTGCTTTGTCTCGTACCGATGTTCGGTTTCATACCGACACTGGTGCCGCTTGCCGATGCTCAGGAAGTGAAAAAGCCCGAGATGATCAGTCCGGTTGAAGCCAACTTGGGCCGGCCGGTTGATTTTGAAAAGGATATACAGCCGATTTTGGACGAGAAATGCGTCGCTTGTCATAACGTCGCCATTGCGGAAAGTAAGCTGATTCTGGAAGACGTTCCGGCTATCCTCAAAGGGGGTAAGCGCGGTACAGCGGTGGTCGCCAAGAATTTGGAAAAAAGTCTGATCTATCAAGTTGCGGCGCGATCAACCGATCCGGCGGTGCCTCCCGCGATGCCACCGTTGCCGAACAAGGTTTCGGCCTCGGCTGTGACCCCACAGGAACTTGGCTTGCTCAAGAAGTGGATCGAGGAAGGGGCAACGGCAGGGGCTGCTTCAGGTCTGCATGCGGTGCCGTGGCAATCGGTTCCCGCCAGCATGCAAGCCATTTACAGCGTGGCACTCTCGAATTGGGGACGTTGGGCCGCTTGTGGACGTTCAAACCAGATCGATTTGTATGATGTCACAACGGGCGAGTACGTCGCGCGGTTGCAGGATCCGGCCTTGTTGACCATCAAACAAGGGGACAAACCATTTTATCCTCAGGGGGCTGCTCACCGCGATTTTGTGCATGCTCTCGCGTTTCATCCCCAGGGGAACCTGCTGGCCTCGGCGGGATACCGCGAGGTGAAGCTCTGGCAACGTGCTTCGAACGTGCAGATGGCCAGCTTTCCGCAGGACCAGTCGGTCACTTCCGTCGCCACTTCACCCGATGGAAAATGGCTCGCTTTAGGGCGAGCTGATCACGCGATCGTGCTGCAACATCTTGCCGATCCGAATGTGAAAAAAGTTTTGGCGGGACACACCGGCCCGGTTTCGGCTCTCCAATTCACGGCGGATTCGACCAAATTATTCAGTGGCTCGACAGACAAAACGCTTCGGCTCTGGAACATTGCTGACGGACAACCAGCGGGTGCGTTGGAAACGCCGCACGAGGTTACCAGTCTCGCACTGAATCTGGATGGAACGCGTCTCTTCAGTGGCCATGCGGGGGATCACGTGGTTCGTGGCTGGGCTGTGCCGTTCGATGCTCCTAAGCCTGCCGAGGGGGATAAGCCCGCAGAAGCGGTCAAGCCGGTCGTGGAAATGAAAGGTCATACGGGGCCTGTGAGTGCTCTGGCTCTCTTGCTTCCAGGAGGAACGCAGCTGGTTTCCGCCAGTGCCGACGCCTCATGGCGGGTCTGGGAGATTGCCAATGGGAATCAGGCGCGGACTCAAAATCATGGTGCTCCGATTACCGCTCTGTCGGTGAAGCCGGACGGACTATTTGTCGTCACGGCGGGTGCGAACAACATGGCGAGACTCTGGAAGATTGACGGAAATCCGGTCGCGGAACTCAAGGGAAATCTGACCGTTCAGCGTCGCGTACTGGATTTGACCGATGATGATGCGGTGGCGAAGTCGCGAGTTGCGCTGGCCGACGCCGGCTTCAAGGCGGCAGAGAAGAACTTTAAAGAGCGGGAAGAAGCGACCAAAAAAGCGATTGAACAAAAAGCGGCGATGGAAAAGGCCTTAGCCGAAGCCAAGCCAAAAGAGCAGGCGGCATTGGCTGCCGTCGAAGCGGCGAAAACGGAATTGGCCGCAAAGCCTGATGACGAAGCATTGAAGAAAAAGAAAACTGATGCCGATGCGGCGGCCGCGAAAGAAACCGATGGGGTGAAGAAAGCTCAGGAAGCATTCGACGCCGCTGCCAAGACGGTCGTTCAATCGGAAAAAGGCCAGCAGTCGGCTGATGAACAACAAAAGCAGGTCAAAGCGGTCTTTGATCAAGAGACGAACGCTGCGAAGCAAGTCGAGACCGTCTTCGCACAGGCGAAAGCCGAACAGCCCGCCGCCGATGGTAAGGGGATCAAGTCTGTCACATTTATTGGTGACGGTAAGTTGATTGCCACTGCGGGAGAAGAGGGGACGATCCGCTTGTGGAGTGGTACCACCGGCAAGGCGTTGGAAGAGATCGTCGGTCATAAGTCGTCGGTGAGCCTATTGGCTGCGGGCCCGAATCGGGCTTTGGTCGGTGTCGGTGATGACAAGCAAGTGTTGGTCTGGGATGCCAACCCTGAATGGAAGTTGATCGCCACTTTGGGACCGGATGGCGAGAATCCGCTGGATCTGGCCAAATCGCAGTTCGTAAACCGCGTATTATCGCTGGCGTTCAGTCCTGATGGAAAAATTCTGGCAACTGGCGGGGGTGATCCGTCACGAAGCGGCGAACTGATTCTGTGGAATGTCGAGACTCGAACAATGGCGCGGCAGTTGATTGACGCACACAGTGATACGGTCTTCAGCATCGATTTTTCTCGTGATGGAAAGTTTCTGGTTTCCGGGGCTGCCGACAAATTTGTGAAACAATTCGAGGTGGAAACCGGCAAACTGGTCAGGGCCTTCGAGGGACACACTCATCATGTGTTGGGGGTCAGTTGGAAGGGGGATGGGAGCCGGATTGCGAGTGCCGGTGCCGACAATGCCATCAAGGTCTGGAATGTGGAAACGGGTGAACAGCACCGAACAATTCAGAACTATTCCAAGCAGGTGACTGCGATCAAGTACATCGGTGCCAGCGATAACATGATTAGCTGCAGTGGTGATAAGACGGTGAAGATGCACCGATCGAACGATGGTGGTAACTACCGGAACTTGCCGGGCCCCACCGATTTTGTTTACGCGGTGGCTGCGACACGAGATGAAGGGATCGCGGCGGCGGGTGGAGAAGATGGAATCTTCCGGATTTGGAATGGAACCAATGCTCAAGAGCTATTCAAGTTTGAAGCTCCCAAACCCCCGGCACCGACCACACAGGCGAGTGTTAAGTAGCGGGAGCGAAGTGAGTCGAGAAACCGGTTGGCGGCACTGGATTGTCCGGGGAATCATTTACCAGGCAATGAAACGGGGCGAGGTTCGGTTCGGGCTGAGCTGGATCACGACCCGCCGACCATCGGAATAATAGGGGTCACCGGTTAGGTTTCGTCGGGGGGTGCTGACTGTGCTGGGTGCAGTCGCATCGACGTAACCGGCCGCTTCAACCCGTTTAGCGTCGAGTAAATCTTCGAGGACATAATCACGAGACTCGTCGACATCGGGATCGACGCGATGTGTCGTCAGGTTCCAGGTCTGGGTCGTAAAGCGAATGCCGATGTCGCGGCTGACTTGTCCGATCCAAACGGGCTGACCGCAATAAGTCAGTGGGGCCAGCCACAGCCGCAGATGAAGCCGCTCGCTGATCGATTCGCGAATCTGTTGCAGGGCAAAATCCTGGCTCCGTCCAAACAGGTAGAGCGAACTAACGGGGGAATAGCGGTATTCTTCCCCCAGCAAGAACGCTTTCGCGGTTTTCCAGCATGTATTCAAGCTGATCACTTCGGTCTCGTCCCAGCGTCCGGTAAATGCATTCAGCAGAGTTTCAAACTCACCAACCACGACGAGATTGATCGGATCGCCAGATCCGGTATTCCGCTGATTGTGTGTCACGACCGAAAACTGACTCAAATTTTTCACGAAGGTCTTAACATCACTGTCGTTCATCGTATTGGCGGGGACGAGTGTGTCGAGCTTTCGATGCAGGTAGTCGGTATCGATCCCCGAGACGGAAATGGCAAACATCATGTCGATAAAAACATGAGGCTTTGATTCGATCGCAGTATCACTGGCCGATGTTGTCGACACCGGATTCGGGGCAAGATTGTTGACAAGATCCAGTGTCGGGTGCTGTTCGGTTGCCATCAGTCGGACGTGGACCATTTTTGTTCCCGCATCGAATGCGGCAAACACAAATCCTTCGGATTGCCCCCCCGTGGCAATCGGGCGGCGATGAAACGCCAGCTCTTGAAACAGCGCGTCCATTTTCCGATTCACTCGACGAATCGAAAGCAGTTTGAGGGGTACCAGTAAGAGCAACGGGAAAAAAAACCAGGCAAAAACCCCAAAGGTGTACAGGCGTCTGAGGATGGAAAAATGGCAGCGAGCGGCCGCCTCAAGCGGCGGAAAATAATTCGGGTCGAGGCTGCGGAAGTGCAGTCGGAGTGCAATCGGCGAGTGATTCACGACCCGAACGTGAATTGGCTGTAATCCGCGTCGTGCGAGTGCGACGCCGAAAATCCGATCGGATTCTTTGGCGTTCGGTACCGACACCGTCACGTCAACGCCGGACTGTGACTGTGACTGTGCCCGTTCCTTGAACCCTTGTTCTGCGGGATTCGGTTCGTATAACACGAAAAAGATTCGTCTGATCCAATTGCGCAATCGCATGAAATCGGGATCCTCTCAGGGGGATTACGGGGTGATACGAACAGGCTTTGGCGACTGTTCGATGAATTCCAGGGACCGCTCGATCAGAATTTCTCCGGTCATTTCCCCGAGCGATGTTCGCGACACATAGTCGTAGCGGGTGAAGCTGTGGAAATCGACTTTGGTCAGAATGTATCCGAAGGCGTCATTCGTCAGTCCGAACAGCAGATTGTGTTCGCCGTGCATCTTCCGCTTGAGATAGAAGCCAATATTGGGCAAGGCTTCCCCTGGGATCGTCAGGATCTGGGTGTTTCCCAAGTTTACGACATTGACCCTGGCAGTGATGCTGTGGTCAGCATTGTAGGGATACTTCAGGGGTGAACTGATCACAACGGCCCAAAGTAAGGGGGAATCGACGGGGAACTTGATTTCAACCGCACCACAAAAGACCGCCGGATTGGCTTGTACGGGTGCGTCGTGAATGATTCGCAGGGCTTCGTCCGCCATCGTGTGGCCGATCCGAACGCATTCTTTCCAGGTCCGATCATCATGCCAAACCCCTCGCAGCGCATCTTTGGGACGACTGAGATCCCGATTGTCGGCGGTGATCATTCCCCCTTGGGCGCCATTCATGAAGAGTGCCGGGCCACCCCCTTGTTCTTCGATCCGATCGCAAAGCGGACCAATCAGATCCGGGCTGACAATCCCCTGGCCCGAGCCGAGAACTTCCGGGTGGATTGCATAGTTGACCAGGGTCATCAGGGGTTTGTCTGCGGCATCGACCGCTTGAATGACGCTCATCCGGCGGTCATACAGATCGGGGGCATAGTAGTTGTAGGCGATTTTTCCTTTGGCTTCGTCGGTGGCGACTTTCAGTTTTGCGGGTTTCAGTTGATCCAGCGCTTCGTTAATCGCCTCTGCGGCTTTCACAGAGACCAGATCCATATACTTCAAATCGCCCGTGTGGCCCCCGCGACCATCAGCGAATCCGTAACAATCCGGGGCGCTGTGGGTATGTGTCGAGCCGATCAGAATGTTTTTTGCGGGAATCCGAGGGACTCGACTCCGCACACGATCCCCGAGGACCGAGGGGAAGCCGAGCAGATCCAGGCTGACGATGGCGATCGTGGTCTCTTGCGACTGAAAGACGACGGCCCGCGCCATCAGTTCTCCCTGCTTTTCTCGGGCAGGAGCGGTCGGTCCCAGTCCTCCCGATACGGGAAGCAGTGGATCTGGGGTGATGACTCGTCGCCCAGTCCCCACCTGAAAATCATTCGCCGCTGCGATTGAGCCAACGAACGCATTTGTGCAATGGGATAGCAGCAGGAGACAAACAGGTACAGTCCAGCGAAACCGGCAGCAGGCCGGAGTCAACGCGAATGGGGATTTCGGCCTGATTTTGCTGTTTTCA
>Ga0114978_10002492_pt1 | contig 15168 bp, 8 predicted proteins | sample S_140212_EF_Meta_FD_87027 | JGI IMG/M metagenome (GOLD analysis project Ga0114978, IMG submission 87027) | Freshwater microbial communities from Lake Simoncouche, Canada to study carbon cycling - S_140212_EF_MetaG | ecosystem: Environmental > Aquatic > Freshwater > Lake | place: Lake... | reverse complement strand
TTTGATGTATAGAAATGAGTTGCTAATGCCGGTCCACTAAAATCAAAAGTAAAGAAACGAAGTATTTCAAGTAGTGCCTCTTCGTTAATTTGTGCCGTTTCAATTATAGTTTCAACATTAGATGCGGGTGGTGCTTGCCAATCTAAAGTATTAAAAACAGTCTTTCTGAAAGATGAAGTTGAAAGTATAGGGGCATTATAAACTTCAACTGTTACTACATGCTTTCCTGCTTCTAATAAAGTTTTAACTGACATTGGATTTTCTACACCAAATCCTTCTGATTTTGCAATCTCTATATCATCAATCAATACTCTTCCTGCATTATCTGCTGTTGTCTTTACTGCATAATATCCCCTGTACGGAATTTCAACATCCCAACTATTTGAGAATGTAATACCTGCCTGATCGCTTCCTTTAGTTGCCAATGGAAGGACAGGAGATAGTGCATATCTATTTTGAAATTTGCTCCAAGCATTATTTTTGGTATACCTAACTGGATACCATTTTTGTTTTGAATTTGGAAATCTTGTGCTCCAAATAGGATTGTTGGGACATCTGCCAATCTGTTGTGTAGATTTTTCTTGAGGAATTGGCGGTTCGGGAGCTTCAATCGTAATTGCAACTCCAATCGGATTTATATTCCAAGATTTTGCTGTTGCAACTTTCTCTGTAACATATGAGGTCTCAATATTAATTGCAAGAACCATTGGATTACCTTTTGCAATAGGTCCTACATCAATCTGATCCAGTTCTGCACGGATTGTATAATTTCCTGCTTTAAAATTGTAAACTTTATTAAAGTCTCCTGTACTTGTAGATGTACCTGGAAAAAATCCTTCTTTTCTAATCTGAGTGTCTCCAATATAGAGAGTTACATTGTCATCAACGGCAATCTGAACTCTATAGTCACCATCTACGGGAAAATTTATATTATTCCATATAATTGTATGAGTACCTGCATAACTTTGTTTTTGTGCCTCTGCAGTTGTCGTATCAAATGGGCATATTCCATAACGATCAATGATACCAGATGTGGCAGTTGCTGTTGGATTAGTTCTCCAAAGAGGACGATTTGCCTTACCAATATAATCTACAGTATTAAAGACACTTGTATTTTTAATAGGAGATGCTGTTGATGATGTGGTGGCAATTATTGGGTTTGCAACTGGTTCTGTAGTTAGCGTGATAGTTGGTGAATAGAAAGCAATGAATTCTCTTACATATCCATGATTTGCAAGATTTTTCATCTCGTCAACATCTGCAGTATAAAAATGCTCTCCTGTAGATGGTTTAAAGTAACGTACTACTTCAACTCTATCTGGACCTGGTTGCGAGTATGCCTTTCCAACAACTCCTTCATAGATATATCCACCCAATACTGCAGAACCCTTTTCTGCACCATCTATTATAAATAAATGATCTCCTATATCCCCCTTAAATAAACGATAAACATATGCAGTTCCTGAAACATCGGCAGAACTTTTGAATAATTTAAATGCCAATCCTTCAAGAATAAATTGATTTTCCCGTATAAATTCATTATTTGGATCTGATGCATAGAAGTGAGTTGCTAATGCTGGTCCACTAAAGTCTGAAGTATAGAACCTCAGCATATCAATTAGTTCTGGCGCAGGGGTTGGGGCAGCTGCTTCGGGTATTTGTGTCGGTGTTTGTATTAATTTAGTTTCATATATTGGAGCATTTAGTAGGTCAACTCTAATTTTATGATTTCCTTGAGTTATAGTTTTTTTAATTGGTTGTGGATCTACATTAAAAACTTCTAAATCGGTTACAAAAATATTATCAACATACAACTTACCAAAATTGTCTACACATCCTCTAATAGTATATTCGCCATTATATGGGAAATTTTCTTCCCATTCTAATGAAAACAAAGTACCTGCATAATCACTACCAGGAAGATCTGATTCTGGAACTGGAGATACTGCATAAGTATTCATAAAATCATTCCAAGTTCTAACTCTGGTAGTACTTGTTATTCCTGATCTTGTTGCAGAGGTTGAGTTTGATTTTGCTCCAGTAATAAAGACATCAAAATCTCTTTCAACCGTAGTAATACTTTTCTTCTGAATCAATTCTCTTGCAGACTCGGGATCAAGAGAAGCTAATGTAGTAGAATTTACAAGTTCGGATGTTGATCCTGCAGCACCACCACTAAATTTGATAGGTCCATAAAGTTTTCCACCCTCAACAGTAAATGTCCTTGTTTCATTTGCGTCCGTAAGAACCTTTCCTTTAGAAGTTTTTCTGTCAAATGAAATTGAAGTTCCAGGTACTTCAAATTTTAAAGCAGAATATCCATCACCACCTTTTAAAGGATCTTGTACCAAAAATTTAAAATCAATTATAACCTCACCAGAAATTCCAGTAGTATCAAGATACATCTGACCGTCTTTTTTGACAAATCTTGCTGAAATAGTAGGAGTTCTTGACTCTTCGGTTCCTGTTGAACCTTCAATTCTATAGAGTAATTCATCATTTTTTTCATCATATGTAAATGAACCACAACCAGCAGGCAAAGTAATTGTTAAATCATTTTTATCATCTGAAGAACCAGTAAGGTCTGCATAAATTTTATTTGAAGACAGAAATCCACGAGTACATGCATTAAATCTGGCATTAGGTCCCAATACTGCAGTTACTGTATATGAAACATTCTTATAAACATTGACTTTTTGAGTGACCTTCTGATTTTTCTTTCCTGGATGAAACAGTTCAAAAGATCCTGATGGAGAATTGAAGAGCATTATCAATTCTTTACCACTATCTTGCCCCTGATTTCCTACAATAAAATCAACCTGTTGAGATATAGTTGGAGCAGGTTTTGGTTGTGTTTCTGATTTTATTTCTATAGTTTTAGTGCTGGTTCCAGCACCAACATGAGTAACATTATAAACTTTATTATAACTTTTACCGGCACCAGTAACTAGTCTTGGTGATTTTTTTCTAGTAGACCAAAATGGATTGCTAATTTGTCTCAGTAATTTTTCATATTTATCAATTTCTTTTGCAATTGGATCAGCATTTATATTAAACTCAAAATAATCATTTGCGCTCCAATCGCCAAGATCTTCTCCATCAGGTCCCCAATTTATGGGATAAGTATTTTCTTCATTATCAATATTATAAGTCTCATAATCTTCTTCAGTATCAAAAGTTTCTACAATAGAGGTAACAATTCCTACGGTACTGACAAAAACTGCTCCTGCTCCAATATTACAGTCATCTTTTGCTGCAACAAAAGGTTCGTACTTATATCCAAACCCACCGGCAATTAAATCTACTGCAATAATAGCACCACTATTGGGAGAAATAACTGGATTTGCAACCGCACCAATTCCATCTGCTCCCCATATTACAAGTTTGGGTGGACCACATGGTTTTGGAGTATCGTCACAATCATTTTTTGCGACAATCGTATCTGCGTCAGTTAATTTATTAACTTCATTAATAGTCAAGTATCTAATATTTCTTTCACCATCCCTAAAAACAAATACTGTTCCTGGATTTATTTCTGCATACTTATTTGCTTCGTTAACACTAACGCCATCAACAAACCCCAAAGTTGGATCAATGTATCCAACTTTTATTGCTGTTTTAGTTTTTGCAAAAAGAGTGCTTTTCGTCGTCATATTTTAGTTGATATTATATATTTCTAATATTCATATAAAGGTATTTATTCACCATAATTAACATCTGGAGTTTGTCTTGATGGAGATGCAAATGGTATTGATTTTGGCAATTCTTGTTTCGGAGCATTCTCTGCTGCTTTTGCCACACTATTTGTATTTGGTTCTTGTGGTGGTTCAGTGGAGCCTCCACCATTTTGCAAAGTGTGAATATCATTTGCAGGACATTTCTCTCCATCATCACATGAGAAGAATTGTAGAACGCCATTAACAAAGCTAAGGGCAGATTCAATATTGCCGGAAAATCCCCCTACCACAGAGGAAATCTGATCTAAACTTGAAGTAATGGACGAAGCAATACTACCAGCAGCACCAGAAGATGCATCAAGAATTCCACTTGTTGCATTATTGAGAATTGATCCAGGAGCTCCAATTGTTGAAGAAACCTGTCCAGCAATTCCTGAATATGCGCCAACCAAATTTGTTCCTTGTCCTATTCCAGAACCAAGAGTATTGAAGTCATTGATATATGATGTCATCTCAACATCAAGTGGAGAAATGCATTTATCTATTGTTGTTGTAATATCATTAATGGTTTGACCAAGAACATTACCAACAATAGTTTCTACTTTACAAATAGGAGTCTTTGGAGCAGTTCCTTCAGGAGCAATTTCTTTTATAATACTACTGTTACCATTAGATGATAATATATTCTTTAACATATTAGAAATCATTGGAAAAAGTTTGCCAATAATATTATTGAATAAACAAACAAGTTGCTGAGTTCCCTTCTCCTTTAACTCCATAATTTTAAATCTTGCATTTGGCAGCACTTTATCAATTGTTGGAGAAATTGTTTTATTATAAACTTTTAAGACATATCCTCTAACTTTATCAAAGATATTTTTCATAAACTTAGATATTTGTACTGCTGCAGAATCAATTAGACTCTGAATACTTGCTGAGGATAATTTACTACTAACTGCATCAATATAACTATTTGCTGCTTGCTGAATTTTATTGATATCATTTGTTAGATTCTCAATGACTACCTTTATATTTTTAAGATCAGTATTCTGCCTTTTACAAGGACTTGATAATGCAGTCTTTCTTAAATACATATCATTGCGAATAACATCTGCATTAGTTGTTTGATGAACTGCAGTGCTATTTTCTAATGTTGCACCAGGTTGTGGAGGAGTGCTTGGAGATGCAGCTGCAGCAGATTCCTTCTTTGTTTGTGCTACAGTTGCTTCTGCTACTAATCTTTCCTTTGATTCTCCTGTTAATCCAAGTCTATCTGCCTCAGCTCTTGCCTCTGCTGCTGCAACACGCTCTCCTGCAGTTGGTGGTCTGGATGGATCCCTTCCGTACTTATCAAGTTTAACACCAGGTTTTGATGCTGCTGGTGATGTGGAAGGTTTCTCAATCTTCAACCCATGATCTGGTGCTTTGATATTTGGGTCTGGAGACTTGCCTTTTGCATATCCACTAATAGGAACAAATCCCTTATTGATGGTATTGCCTAATTGAGTTTGAGCGTTATTCCCCAGGACACCCATAATAACAGGATTTTGCCCTTCAGATCCATCCAGAAAAAATCCAAAGACAAAGTTTCCTTGTCTTATGTTAGGAGTCTGTAATGATTGTCCTTGTCCCCCACCAGCAGTGATTGGGTACATTACTTGAGCCCAAGGTAACTGATCGTCAGGTATACTCTTATTTGGATCTTGGTCATGATAACCAATAATTCTTACCTTGTAACGATAACCCCAACCCTTAATCTGCTTTTCGGATGGAATTTTTCCTGGAATGATATTATCTCTCCAAGTGGAATCGTCAGCAACCTGCCCCACCCACCAATGGAAAGAACCTGCACCCAAAAAACCCTGATTAAATAAAGTTCCGCCTTCAGACATAATTAATCTTCATATACTCTACATTCTGGTGCTTCTGGATTTTCATCACAAAATAATTCTAATGATGATGGATCATGAGGATCTTCTGGATGATTTTTGCTATATCTCTCAAGACTTTCCAACTCATCATTCAAATGACGACGACGTTTGGAACTGATATTGGTATTATCTAATTCTTTTTTATCAGCATCAATGTGCTGATAAATCGTGCGAATTGTCATACTGGTATATTAGAAATTGGTTTTCTACCGTAGGAATCTCTAACAAGATTCAATTTGGTAAAAGTTTGAAAGGGAGTTATGTAATGACATAAATCTGCTATCATATATATGCCCCCAAATTCCCTACTGGAATCTTTACTTTGACCATCTCCTACTGCTGGAGCATCCAAATGAATTGTCTCCCCTGCATGTAGACTAAAATCACCTGGAATTGTGATCGTTTTTTTGATAGTGAATAGTTGATTATATCGCATTGTGGATTGATTCAAAATATTTTTTGGATCAAAATTTGGTTCTTTAGATTTTTCTTCAATCTGAGTTTTTGTGTCTCCTGAAGGGAGACTTCCCTTATCAATTAACATGTAAGTTGATCTTGTAAAATCACTTCCAATAGATTCTCCTCCAAATTTTTTATTAAATACTGGAAGTTCATTTCCAGCAAGTTTTAAATTTTTTTCAGTTTCTTTTGCTCTTGGTTCAACAATTTCATAGTAACAATTGAATGGGTCAAATAAAATTATTCTTGTAGAATAAGCGCCAGATTCCAATTTTGTTTTAACATCAATCGTATTATCGGTTGTAAGTTCTGCAACTTTCCCATCATATCCAGAAGGAACCTCTGTTCCCCTACCATCAGTAGTTTCATTATAAATTAATTTCTTTACTGGTTTTGCTTCTAAAAGTTTATCAATTGATTTAAATCTAAACCCCTTGGAAGTTTCAAAGAAGAAATAACCAGCAGTATTTCCAGTTGCATTTGAGACACTTGGTATTGACTTTTTAGATAACCAAGTACAAATATAAAAAGGTTTTTTATTATTGCCTATAAAGTTGTAATTATTTGATGTTGGCTCAATATCTAAAGTCTTTTCCGTACCAAGAAACCTTTTATCCGTAAGTATTCTTTTAATGTGATCTGATATTTTTCCATCAAACCTAACATTTAATCTTGCCTGCTCATTAATAAAATATTCTTCGGATACCAGATCAAGACTGATTACAGATTTTTTAGAATCTTCGCCAAAAGGAGCAACTTTATTTACATATAATGTTAATGATAATTTATTATCAAAGTTATCACTTATTGTGAGTTGAACACTTTCCTGACCGACTAAAGGAAGACCTTCGATCACACTCTTATAATTGCCACCAACTTCTACAGAGTTCCCCGAATCAACATACATGACCTGAACTCTAATAGTTTCCTGAAGAATACTTTCATAATAGTATAAATCTGTTGTTCCATTTGAAATATCAACCTGCTTACTCGCATTCTTGTTTGAAGTAATGTTGAGTAGATTAATATTAGAAGATTCTGATGCTCTTGAAGTTAACTGCTGTTCTGCCATCTTGTTGCTTCCTTATGTATTATTTAATCACTTTATTGACTCATTGCCATTGATTCATATGGATCATCACTTCCACCGCCAGAACCGCCATATATGCCACCAGAACCGCCCATAGGAATTGGTAATGGCATTACGATTGGTTCTGGAGTTTCGACCTCAACATCTTGTTGATATCCAAATTCATAATATGCATAATTTTTAAGAACTCCAATAGCATCATCATATTTTGCTTTATTCACGGCATCCAAGAATCCTGGGAAGTTGGTTTCAAGTGCTTTAGTCGAATCTGCATCAATAATGAATTCTGGACCTTGTTCGCCAATAAGAGCACGGGTCATTCTACGAACTAAACCGCCCCTTGAATAAGCAACGTGAACATGATTGTCATGTCCAGGATAACCATCCTTTAAAAGTTCAACAGGTTTTACACCTTTCATCTTATTAAATTCTGAAATAGCAGCAAGAATTTGATCCTGATCGGAATAACCCCTACTTCTTCCATAACCACCAATATCAATTGCTCTTGCTCCCCGAGAAGCATAGTGTAATGAATTTGCACTATGCCCGCTTTCTGGACTCCATGCAGGATGTTTAGGGTGTTGGTGAGGGCCAGATCCAAATATCAAACCTTTTTGTTTAATAAAATCTCCAAGTTCTCCAGCAAGTTTTGAACCTCTCTTAGCATCTCCACCTCCACCGAAAGTATAACTACCTCCTCCCTTATCCATTCCACCAAAATCAAAACTACCAGAACCACCTTTTTTAGTTCTATATTTTTGCAATCCAGCAAGATATTCTGCGTGTATTTTTGGACCAGAAACATTTTGAATCTTATTATCAGGTCTCTCCCATTTTCGCATAAACCAATCTGCTGCTTCTTGTGGAGAAGAAAATTTTGTAGAGAGATATTGTTGACCCGGTTCACCAGGTTCTTTAAGAGCATAATCAATTTGACCCTTCCAATTTGTTTTATAGTTTGGAACTGCTTTTAAAAAATTACCTTTTCTTGGTTCATTAGTATATTGAAATAAACCAACTCCACCTCCACCACCTTCTTCCAAAACACCAGGTCTAAATCCACTTTCTCTGGATATATTTGCCATAATACCTAAAGCGTGTGCATCATCCATACCTTTTGAAAGAAGATATTGATATATTTCACCTTGAAGTCCTTCGGGAGAATATTCTCCATTTCCTGAAGTTTCTGGAGTAGTGGTATCTTGTTGTTCACCTTTCTCATCTGCGTTTAGTTTTAATCCCAATTGCTTCATCAAATCATTGATAATATCATTTATCTTTATAGAGATTGTATCTTCCAATGACTTTGCAATCATATTTGTCATATCTCCACCACTACTAAACATTCCCACATCTACCGAACCACCTTCGGCAAATGCTCCACCTCCGGTTCTCATGATTTCTGAGCTATATGTTCTTTGCATCCAGGCATTTAATCCTGTGGCAGCATTTTGATAGTCTAAACTGGATGGTTTTTGTCCGAGTTGTGCTTTTAGAGCAATTCCAAATAATCCACCAAATCCCGGAATTGAAGATGATTTATCATAAGACGACTTCATATATCCAAGAGTATCTACTTTCTTGCCATTATCTCCGGTTTTTACTTCCGGAAATATCTTTTTAATTTTTTCTTCACCACCAACAGAAGCACCAGGTTTTACTTTTGTTGGTTGAACTTTTAGAGTTCTCTTTATTTTCTTTGTTTTTTTAAGTGTTCTTTTTATAGGACCACTTGTAGGTTTTCCACCTCTTGTTATTTGTCCACCACCAGCAGCATTTTGCTTTTTACCACCAGTCAATGAATCATATAACATTCCACCAGCAATATCGCCAAGATATCCACCAAGAATCGTTCCTGCAAATGGAATTGGAATAAGAGTTCCAAGAGCAGCCCCAGCAGTAGAACCAACTGCTTTTGCTGCTGCTCTACCTATAGGTTCTCCCATTGCAAGATTAATTGCAAAATCAATTAGTCCACCAATAACTGGAATTTTTGCCAAACCTTTTGTTAGAAACTTTGCTGGACCTGTTCCTAAAAATTTTAGTGCTATTCTTTTAGGAGCCTTTAAAAGTCCCCTCTTCATAACGTTGCCTTCTCCAGTTCCTCCAAGAAGTCCTCTTTGTGGACCAAATCTTTCTGCAAGAGGTTTGAATTGTGATCTTACCCGGTTAAGAGCACCTTTTTGCGATTTTCCATTTTTTAGATCATTTTCAAACATTCTGGCAGCATCATTGCCATAGGTTTTCTCAATTTTTTTTATTCTTTTATTTCTATCAAAATAATCTAAATTTGAACCTTTACCGCTATTACCATTAGGTCTTGTGGGTTTAGTTCCTTTAGGACCCTTGCCCTTTCCAGTTGCAAGCATACCAAAAATAAGAGCACCATTAATAAATGCAGTAAATGCTGCTTCAAAATTTTTAAACATCTTGAGGGCACCGTCACCCCCAACATCTTTTATAAACTTTTCCGTTTTATTGACGGCCTGATATCCCCAATCAATAAATGTAACTAATCCATTAAGTGCCTTTCCACCCAAATCAATTAGAAAATCAAATGCTGGCAAAAAGATCTTCACAAACTTTATCATTTGTGGAATATATGGAACAAGTTTGTATACAATATGTCCCAGTATTACTCCAAAAATAAACTTTTTAATTCTCTCCAAAAATCCAAGTTTAGGTATTTGCGGTGTTGTCGTCTTTTCCTTACCATCTTTTTCTGGTATTTTTTCTAAAGATTCTTCCTGAGATGCCCTTGCTTTCTTTTCAGATGTTTTTCTTTCATCATCAAGTTCTTTTCTTTTTAATAAAGTTAAATTTGCAATTAATTTGTCAACTTTGATGATTTTATTTTTAATAACAATAAAATCATCTTCCTTTTTAATTTCAGGTTGGGAACCACCCATCTGTAACGATTTTGTGGTTATAGTCTGTGCGGATGCCTTGACTATTTCCCCTCCCCTTCTTCCACCCAAAAGTTTATTGCTGGAAATCTTCTTCCCACCACCACCTTCACCACCATTAGGCGTATTATCGGCAGATCCTTTCTTTGCTGCAGATGATAGTATTTTTGATGTGCCTAATAGTTTTGGTAACATGTCTTATTAGAAAATTCCCAAGATCTTTGCATTCCTTGGTCTATCTTTTGTGGAGCAGGTAGCACCAAAATGTGGAACTTTTGTGCCCCCTACTGGTTTTTTAATACCACCGCCACCAGTTCCTACTGGTTTATTTCTTGTTTTAACTATTACTTTGGGAGATGATGGTGGAGTTATCTTAGACGAAGAAGATGGTTTTGATTTTGCAAGTGATGCTGGAGTAGCATACCGACCATACATACCAGTATTTTGGGAATTTTGACTATTCTGGGCAAGCTTTGTATTTGTGGCAGAATAATTTGGCATTCCTGCTTCTCTATTTTGACGAATTTCTTCTCCTCTTCTACCACCAGTTTGACGGTATTTCAAATCATTTCTTGCCTGATCTATATTCATTCCAAGTTTTTTAAATTGCTTCTTAATTGAAGCATCTTCCATTCCTTGTGCTCTATAATATTCCAGAGAATTCATTGCTGCTTCTCTCATCTTCTTCTTATTCATCTCATCTTCTCTTCTTTTTGCTCCTGCAGGATCAAACATTGACCCAAGATTTTCCAATAAACCTTTACTTCTTTGTTCTGGTCTCCTATAAAATGGTTTTCCCTTGTGAAAAGAAAGATGTCCTACAAAAGGTTTTCCATCATCACCGGACATTATTTGAGTTTTTGGAAGACTTTTTTTGTCAATTTGCTTACCGGCACCCAACAATCCACCACCAACACCCTTATATGATCTGTCAGCAGCACCATACTTATCAATTTGTCCTGCCAAACCTTTTGTATAATTTGAACTATAAATGATATCCTTTCCTCTTTTTTGGGCGTAGTATGTTTTTCCTCCCATATTAATTGTATTTTCAAATCCGGTTATTGCACCATTCTTCAGAACAATGGAGTCTCTTCCTTTATATGTTGATCCATATCCCTTGCCAAGTTGTGTTCCTAATTCAGCACCTTTAATGTTGACTGCATTACCAGATCGCAATGCTTTTTGGGATTGCATTTGTGCTTCAATTCTTCTCAATCTCTCTTCCATTCCAAATCTGGGGCGGCGAGGACCGGAAGGAGTTGATGCAATTTTTTCTTCCTTATGCTGTTTATCTAATAATTGTTTATTCTTTGGATCTGAACGTTCATTCTTTTCATTTCCAATCAGTCCCCCACCTGCAGCATAAGTATTTCCTTCAAGAATTTTTGGGCGATTCGTTCCTCCACCAGCAGCATTCATTGATTCTAAAGTATTGACACCGAACTTCTGAACTGCACCACGAGACATCACAAATTCACCATCAGAAAGCATCGCAGGAATTTTATCAACTCCCTTTTCTCCTGATACTTTGCCTCCATCATCAAAAAATTGTCGAGCATTAAGTAATCCACCACCTGCCAAACCAGCCATTTGACCGGCACCAAAACTTCCTGCTTCAATTGTTGAGGTTATTATACCTTCTTTGGTTTGTTGTTCTTTTGATTTTTGAGTTGGTTTTGATTGATCTTCTTTACCAAAAAGTTGCTCTCTTCTATCTTTCTTCTGATTTATTTGATTTATTCCAACACCAGTCATTACTGCTGCAGCAGCAATTACACCTGCAGTAATCGGGTTCGCAGCTGCAAATTGTGCGACACCACGAATTAATATACCACTTATTGATCTAACAAATCCACCAAGAGTTGTTCCAAATAGGAAGTATGCACCCAAAAGTGCTGGCCAATAATCTCTTAAAAATTTAAGAATAGAACTAAATTTACTTTGATTCTCCTTGTTTCCAATCCATTCTATTAGTTTATAAAGAGCTCTTCCTAAGAATACGCCAACAATGAAGTCTATAATTTTCTGTAGTAGTGACTTGACTGGAGCAAGAAGTTTCTCTCCAATCTTTGCCATCCCACCAAGTCTTTTCTCCAATCCAGATTCAAGATTGGATCTATTCTGCTTTTCTGCAGCAATTCTTTTAGAATCTGCAGATTGTTTTGTTAACTTATTCAGTAAAACTAAATTCTTTATTATTTCCGATAAAGAATTTGAGATTTCTGTAAGAGGATTGTTACCTTGACCTGGAGATCCTGAAGGTAATGCAAGTTGTGGTTTAATTCCACCTGCTAATAATTTTTGACTATTGATTTTGATGCCACCAGTAGCACTTCCCTTTTTAATGCTTTCTGCTGTTATCTTCTTTTTGGTGACTTTAAATCTACCTTTCTTTCCCTTAACTCTCTTCCACTCATCAGTAATTAACTCAACCTCCTCTGTAGGAAGGCTCTTCTTTGTCATTCTGGAAGCAGCCATTCTTTCTCTAAGAAGAGAAGAGTATGTATCATAATCAATGTCAAATACATCCTCAAGACCAATCATCCTGAGGATTCTTTCATCAATTTTTTCGTCAATAAGGTCAGTTCCCTTCTTTCCTGTATATGGAACTAAGGCATTTATATTTTTAGAAGAACTGTCCATGTTGTGTTTGCTGCTTTAACTTTTCTTCTTCCAGATGCTCTTTCAACAATTCAACATAAATGTCACGTTCCCATGGCATCATGTTTTCAATCTCTGTTAATGAGTATTTATGATACTGCATCAAGGCAAAGTTAAGGCGAAAATAGTTCTCCAGGTCCATATGGACCAGGGCTATGCGAAAAAAGATGCTAACCCTTCTAAAACTACTTCGCTTTCTACTTGTGTTTTTGGATTTGTGATTTTAACCTTATGAGAAAGTTTTGGCATTGTTTCAAAGAAAGTTTCAATTTCCTTAAACTGAGATGAATTCATCTGCTCCAGAAAATCAATAAGTTCCTTTTTTGTGACATCATTTGCAGCCCAAACTTCTTCCTCAGTAAAGATCTTATCTACACATGATGCAATCAAATCAAATGATTGCTCCATAGCATTATCAGATTTGAAGTCAAAGTTGGTCTTAATAAATTGGTCCAGTGATGGATACTTCATCTCCATCATGATTTTATCATCTACCTTAATTCTATTAGTATGATTTTCATTCTTTTCAACCTTAATAATATCAAGATCAATCTTAATCATAACAGTTGTTTCGCCATCATCGGGGCAAATAATATTCACTTCAATTTCTTCCCCAACAGATTTGCCACGAATGTTAAGGAATAAGTATTCAATATCAAATGTAGGTAAATTTTCTACTTTAATATTCTTTGATAAAATGCAATTTTTAATAACTGTTTTAATTGCTGTACTGATTTGCTTAGTGTCTTCGCTTTCTAAAGCAATAACCAATACTTTTTCTTCTTTCACTAAAAATGGTCTATACTTAACCACCTCTCCAGTTGAGGGCAATTCAAGTTCATATGTTGGAGTAGCAATCTTTGGTAAAGGCATAATGTCCTATAGAAATTTCAGATATGATTATTTAGATGCGTTTACGCAATGTTTGAATTCGCACCTACCGTAAATCCGGATACAGTATTTCCTGAAGAATTTGCTGCTTGCTGAGGAACTCCTCCAGGATTAAATCCAAAGTTATAATTTCCACCATAAGCAGCATTAATCTGTGCTTGTGTAGACGGTGTTATATTTTTTATATCAAAGTTAGTAGGTAATGCTTGATTCTGAAGAGAAGATCCTGATTGCTGTGGAGTATTTTTTGCAGGGTCTCCATTTGGTTCATCAATATAATATCTAAGATATGTAAGTGATACTTGGCATTTTAATAAGTTTGAAGATTCATAAGAAATTGGCATTGATGTAATTGATGTTGGATATGCTCCAACAAAATTATATCTTAATTGCGATTTGCTATTTGCTCTACTATCCTTTGAAGCATTTCCCCAGTCTCTTTCAAATTTTGTAACAATTAATCCACCAACATAATCATCTGGATATCTCATTCTATATGAATATTGCCTATCCTTTACAGAATAATTATCTGAACTTGCCTTGCTTTCATTGGAAATATATTTAATCCAAGTCTCAAAAAATCTAATGGCAGTGTAAGTTTCTGCATCAACATAAAATGACAGATCAATTCTATCATCATATACTCTTCTGTGAACGTACCTTTCAGTTACACCAGTATAATCATTATTCTGATCATAAGTAGCTAAATTTGATCCTGGCAAGATTGCATCACAACATGCAAGATTCAATGACTCTTTTTCAAACTTTCTATTACCTAAGTTATCCTTAAGAAATTGACTCCAACCTCCTTTTTCTCCTGTTGGTTCAATTATAGAAACATCATAAAAAGAAGTTAAAGATGGGCGCAACAGTGCTGCTTTTATGTCTGCTACCGACTTTATACTTGGCATCTAAATACTTTTTGATCCTGTATATTATGTAGTAGCGATAATGGCAGAAAGTTATAAGAGCAAATACAGACCATCTTATCCAAACAAATATAAAGGCGATCCAAATAATATTATTTGTAGAAGTAGTTGGGAAAGACGTTTCTGCTCTTGGTGCGATCTAAATGAAAATATTTTAGAATGGGGAAGTGAACAGTTTTGGATACCTTATCTCTCTCCTGTTGATAATCGGGTTCATAGATACTTTCCAGATTTTATCATCAAACTCAAAGAAAGTACAGGACAGATTAAGACGTATGTGATTGAAGTCAAACCAAAAAAACAAACTCAACCACCAAAACAAAAATCAAGAGTGACAAAAGGATTTATATACGAAGCAAAAACATATGCAGTCAATCAGGCAAAGTGGAAGGCAGCAGTAGAATTTTGTAAAGATAGAATGTTGGAATTCAAGATTATAACCGAAGACGAATTGGGTATCAAATAATGGCAGAAGGTTTTGGTCAATATAAGAGTACATCTTCAACTGCAAGAATAAAACAACTCAAGAAAAGAGTTGATGCGTTAGGTACAAAAGATCCAGAAGATTTGATGCTGATCATTATGGAGATCTTTAAGGAAGAAGTATTATATCCAGAACCA
>Ga0114978_10002490_pt1 | contig 15170 bp, 11 predicted proteins | sample S_140212_EF_Meta_FD_87027 | JGI IMG/M metagenome (GOLD analysis project Ga0114978, IMG submission 87027) | Freshwater microbial communities from Lake Simoncouche, Canada to study carbon cycling - S_140212_EF_MetaG | ecosystem: Environmental > Aquatic > Freshwater > Lake | place: Lake... | reverse complement strand
CCATCAAATTCTGAAATAGGGCGATCCAACATACTCATGACATCATGACGCTCTAGATAAGTAGTATCTGGTAATACGAGATCGGCAAAATCCACCATTTCAGACTGGAACGCATCGCATACCACTAAAAATGGAATCTTAAATTCGCCATCAGCATTTTTAGCATTCAAATGTTCGCGAACTTCCATTGTGTTCATTGTTGAATTCCATGACATATTGGCCATGAAAATCATGAGCGTATCAATAGAGTAGGGATCGCCTTTGACTGCATTGGTGATGACGTTGTGCATCAAACCATGGGCTGCTAAAGGATGCTCCCAAGAGTAGGCCTTATCAATCCGCAATGGATTACCTTTTGAATCCAATGCCAAATCTTCTGGTTGTGTTGGCCAACCCAACGGTGGTTTAGCTAAGGGTGTATTAGGCTTAATATCATTTTCAGAAGACGGAGGTTTTGCATTCGGCGGCACCTGTCTTGGGTAAGGCGCTTTATGTCTAAAGCCTCCTGGGCGATCAATCGTTCCTAATAAAGACATCAACACAGCTAAGCCACGAGTCGTTTGAAAGCCATTGGAGTGGGCAGAGAGCCCGCGCATTGCATGAAATGCAACAGGCCTACCTGTTACAGAGTCATGTTTTTCTCCCCAAGAATCTGTCCACGATATCGGGAGCTCAAATTCTTGGTCGAATGCAGTATCGGCAATTTCTAGGGCAAGCTTGCGGATTCTTTCTGTAGGGATACTGGTAATTGCTGCTGCCCATTCAGGAGTAGTTTCGCTAACTTGTCGTTTGAGTAATTCAAATGCAGGAACCACTTTCTTCCCTTGATGTTGACCAGCACCCATCGTATATTCACCAAGTAATACTGGCGATGTCCCTGGTTTAAAGCAAGGCTGTGCGCTTTGAGTCTTTTCGTCCCAAATGTATTTGTTATGGGGCAAATCTAAGTTGATAGGATCTGAATCTGGATCGTATAAAAATAATCCTTCTTCTGCACCAGAATCCATGCAAACTAATTGTGCTGAATTACTGTAGCGCTTTAAGAAAGGCGCATCGTACTTCTCAAGGCGAATAAGTTCATGCATGAGCGCCATAAAAAGAGCGCCATCAGTGCCAGGTTTAATCGGGATCCACTCATCAGCAATTGCTGAATAGCCCGTTCTGACTGGATTGATTGAGATAAAGCGACCACCTGCTCTTTTAAACTTAGATAAGGCAATCTTCATCGGATTACTGTGATGATCTTCAGCAGTGCCGATCATGACAAATAGTTTTGCACGCTCTAAATCAGGGCCACCAAATTCCCAAAAGCTGCCACCAATGGTGTAGATCATTCCTGCAGCCATATTGACTGAGCAAAATCCCCCGTGGGCAGCATAATTCGGCGTACCAAATTGGCGCGCAAACAAACCCGTTAAGGCTTGCATTTGATCTCGCCCAGTAAAGAGGGCAAACTTTTTAGGATCGGTGGCGCGTATGTGGCTTAGACGTTTAGTCAAAATTTCAAAGGCTTGATCCCAGCTAATAGGCTCAAACTCCCCATCCCCTCGATTGCTACCAGCTTTTCTCAATAGTGGTTGAGTAATACGGGCAGGGGATTTTTGCTTCATGATTCCCGAAGCCCCTTTAGCGCAAATGACGCCTTGGTTTAAAGGATGTTCTGGATTACCGTCAATATAAACAAGCTCGCCATCACGTAGATGTGCACGGATACCGCATCGGCATGCACACATGTAGCAAGTCGTTTTCTTAATTTCTGTCACAGACCCTTGTTTCTTAAGAGGGTCATGTACCGGATCATTTGAAAATAGTTTAAACATAGTCTGACTTATGGATTAAGGTTATTTAGCAAGCAAAATAGCCATCGCTGAAGAGGCCACTCTCGAAAATACAGAGTCAGATCGCGATGTGAGGATGATAGGAACTTGAGCGCCCAGGATGGTACCAGCGCACTCCGCCCTGGCCATATAGACCAAGGACTTGTAAAGAATATTACCTACTTGTAAGTCGGGCACTAAAAGAAGATCGGGGTCACCAGCAACCTTGGAATTGATACCCTTTGTTTTGGCAGAATGGATAGAGATGGCATTATCAAATCCAAAAGGGCCTTCGATAATGGTTGAGGGATGAATTGGGTTTGCAGCATGGGCATCCACAATCTCTTTAGCATCTGTAGTGGCTTGCATACCCGGATTCACTACCTCAGTAGCAGCAATGATGGCTACCTTTGTATCTGTTATCCCTAATTTATTGAGCGCTGCCAGACTGCTTTTGAGAATCTGTATTTTTTGCAAGTGATTGGGCGCAATATTGACTACGCAATCACTGATCCCCAGTAATTTTGGGTAATGCTCCAGTTCAAATAAAAACAAATGACTCGTTCTACGATCGGTTCTTAATCCATCACGATGCACTATAGGACCCATTAGATCTTCAGTGTGCAATGACCCTTTCATTAACACTGCCAGCTTACCTTCTTTGACCATTTCTACTGCTTTTTTGGTCGCCAGTATGGGGTCATTAGGAGTGTCAACAATTTCAATCCCATTTAAAGAGAGTTCTTCTTTAGCCGCTAGTTCTAAAATAAGATTCTTAGGCCCAATCAAGATTGGAGTGCATAGCTGCCTTTTGATTAAGTCAAAGACGCTTTCAAGTGCCGGCACACTCAGTGGGTAAACAATTCCCAAAGGAAGATCGCTCTTAGCTTCCCCAATCATTTTTTCTAATAACGGATACTGATCCATGAGCTTCACTTTAGGTCTAATCGTTATCAGATGTGATTAGGATAAGGTTTGAGAAATGCGTGCGGCAGCTTCTTTAAGCTTTGGAATATGCTCCATCGCTTGATTTAGCGGTAGTCTTGCAGTGGCTGCATGAACGGCAATCGCTGCCACCACCTCACCCATAGCATCTCGGACGGGCACTGCAACACATGAGACACCAAGTACATATTCTTCATTGTCAACGGCATATCCAGTACTGACGATACGTTCAAGCTCGGACTCAAGAAGATCGCGATCTGTAATCGTTCTGTGAGTAAATCTCTCAAGCGGTAAATTTTCTAAAAGTTTAGAGCGCTCATCAGATGCTTTGAATGCTAGCAATAACTTGCCACTAGCACTGCAATGAGGGGGGAGTGAAGTGCCTGGAGGTAAATGTAGGCGTAAGGCCCAATTAGCCTCAACCCGATCCAAATAAAATAGTTCGCCCCGTTTCAGAACGGCCAAATTACAGGTTTCGCCTAAATCAGCAACCAATTTTCTTAAGATGCTGTGTCGAATTGCAGAGACGGTGTCGTGTGTCAAAGTAGCCATTGCAAGACTAGAGAGGCGATCCCCGGGGGTATAAGTGCGGCCACCAGGCTCTCTTGCTACTAGTCCTGCTTCTTCGAAAATGGCAAGAGTGCGATGTAAAGATGCTTTTGGCATTCCTGTAATTTGCATCAGTTGGGCCAAGCTTGCGGGCTGCTGAAGAGCTGCTAAAGCTTCTAATATGACAATACCTTTGAGCATTGACGAATTTTCATTCGTGCTATCTTTTTTGATGGTATCTACTGGTTCGGTATTTTCAGTTTCAAACATAAGTGGAGAATCTCAAGAACTGTGTCATTTTGTTCATTCTAATAGAACATATTTGCATTATCTAGGAAAAATGTTAGTATTTTTACTAATACGAAACAACTTGTTCCGTTTAGTAAGATTACTAGTCGTATCTTATAACGCTCATCATAGGAAGAGCTACTATAAGTACAGGGAATTATGCTTAAAACAGGAGATGAGATATGCGTAGAAGCAATCTGGCAGTCGCCGTTCTAACTATAGCCTTAGGTTTGGCAAGTCATGCTCCATTAGTGAGTGCCCAATCATGGCCTACTAAACCGATTAAGTTAGTTGTGCCATACCCACCTGGGGGTGGAACTGACGTGATTGCTCGCATCATGCAAGAGCCATTAGGACAAGCCTTAGGACAACAAATCATTATTGATAATCGCGGTGGCGCTGGCGGATCTATTGGAACAGACATCGTAGCCAAGTCTGCGGCAGATGGTTATACCGTGTTATTTACACTCTCTTCCCACACCATCAATCCTGCTATCTACCCAAAGCTAGCTTTTGATACTGAGAAAGACTTTTTACCAGTTTCTTTAGTAGCTTCATTGCCGCAAATATTAGTAGCTAATCCTGACTTTCCAGCGAAGACGGTGAAGGAGGTCATTGATATGGCTAAGGCTAAACCCGATTCTATTTCTTATGCATCAGTGGGTAATGGATCCCCAGGGCATTTGGCTGGCGCAATGATGGCAACTGGGGCAGGTGTATCAATGACTCATATACCTTATCGTGGTGGTGGCCCTGCTGTTACTGACGTTATGGCCGGACAAGTACCACTGCTTTGGGTTTCGATTCCAGCGGCCGCGAATTTTATCAAGTCAGGTAAGTTGCGCGCACTTGCTGTATCTACTGTTAAACGCTCACCGATTTTTCCTGATGTACCGACGATGGCTGAATTAGGATTCAAAGATTATGAGGTCGATTCTTGGTATGCCATGTTTGTTCCAGCCAAAACACCACAAACTATTGTTGATACGCTTTATAAGGCCACTGTTAAAGTATTAGCTGACCCAGCAGTGAAAGAAAAATTATTGGGTCAAGGTGCAGAAGCGGTAGGTAGTACGCCTGCGCAACTCGGAGCAATTGTCAAGAGCGAGATTGTGAAGTGGAAGAAGGTGGCCAAAGATGCTGCTATCAAGGCAGAGTAAAAATATGAACAAAGCAAAGACATGACACCAGTAGAAAAGATTGTTGAGCGAGGACGTCTAGCTCAACAACAATATGAGGAATACACCCAAGCACAGGTCAATTTAGTGGTGGAGGCTGTAGCTTGGGCCATCTTAGAGCCCAAGAGAAACCAGGAGTTAGCAGAGCTTGCCGTTAAGGATACTGGTCTAGGAGATGTTGCTGATAAGTTCAAGAAGAATTTTAGAAAAACGCTTGGGCTTGTACGTGATTTAAGTATCGCCAAAACCGTTGGTGTCATCTTCGAAGATTTGAAGACTGGCCTCACTGAGTATGCTCGCCCAGTTGGGGTTGTCGCTGCCATCACACCCTCAACAAATCCAGGTGCAACTCCGATTAATAAAATTCTGAATGCTTTGAAGTGTCGCAATGCAGTTGTGGTTGCGCCGTCTCCTAAAGGGTATTCAACCTGCGCACGCTTATTAGAATTCGTTCACCAACAATTAGACTTGGTGAATGCCCCTCGCGATTTGGTGCAGATGTTGCCATTTCCGATTACCAAAGATTCTACTAACGAACTCATGCGTTTAGTAGATTTGGTGGTTGCTACTGGCTCACAAGCAAATATTCGAGCCGCCTATAGTTGTGGTACTCCGGCGTTTGGTGTGGGCGCTGGTAATGTGCTTGCCATTATTGACGAGCATGCTGACTTGAATGGGGCAGCCGCGAAAATTACCCAATCCAAAACTTTTGATAATGCAACGAGTTGCTCTAGTGAAAATGGGGTAGTGATTTGCGCAGATGTTTATGCACAAGCGCTTGAAGCGTTAGAGCAAGCTGGCGGTGTCTTATTGGATGAGGCCGACAAAAAACGCCTTGAAAAAGTCATGTTTCAAAATGGCAAACTCACATCTACTTTGACAGCTCAATATCCTTCGGTGATTGCAGAGCTGGCGCAATTACAAAACCCAAAAGCAAAAGAAGCCCAATTTTTGATGGTAGAGGAAGACGGCTTTGGGCCATCTGCTCCCTTCTCATGCGAGAAATTAAGCCCCATTCTCACGGTTTGGAAAGCTGCAGATTTCAAGGCAGCTCAAGACTTAGTAACTGATGTTTATCAATACCAAGGAAACGGCCATTCAGTTGGCCTGCATACCGCCTTAAGTGGTGATGTGATGGAAAAGCGGGCTGCCACTCTGGCTGAGAATTTAAAAGTGGCAAGAGTGATTGTCAATCAAGCGCATACCATTGCTACTGGCGGTAGTTTTGAGAACGGGCTACCGTTTTCACTTTCCATGGGATGTGGCACTTGGGGAAAAAATATTTTTTCGGACAATATGAACTATCGTCACTACCTCAACATCACTAGAGTGGTTCGACCTATTCCAGAGAGGGTGCCTAAAGTCGAGGACCTCCTGAAAGATTACTTCGTACGCTTTCCTCAGACTTGAGTTTTTAAGTGATAACAGCATGCCAAAGTTTGGGCGAAGTCTTATTGCATTGGCCAACCGTGCAGGCCGACAAGGTCTTTTTATACGCCCCTGAAACTGGCGTTACCCTGAGTTATGGACAACTTGCTAAAGAGGCGCATCATTTTTCGACATGGTTGGAAGAGCAGAAAATAAGCGCTCATGGACATGTTGGTTTGTATATGCAAAACGGTCTCCAGACCAGCACGGTCTTTCTGGCAACAATGGCTTGTGGTCGGGTTATCACGCCACTGAATCTCTTGGCCCCTACGGATCAGCTTGCCTGGGTTCTAGACCATAGCGATATAGAAGTCTTGTTTTACTCACCAGACAAAAAGCAAAACTTATTTTTAGCGCTTGAGAAAACGAAGAGATCCTTTTTGTTATATGAGCTAGATCCTGATGCCTTAGAGGGTAATTTTATGCAGTGTCAGGCTGGCACACTTCCATCTGTTCAAACAAGTCAACCAGCCTTGCTAATGTATACCTCTGGTACCACTGGAACACCCAAAGGGGTCTTGTTGACGCATGAGAACTTGCTTCATGCGGCAAGATCCATGGCGTCATGGCATTCACTATCTGAAGTAGATACTGTTTTGAGTTCTTTGCCGATCTACCACATCAATGGACAAGTAATTTCCACTATTACACCTTTTGTTTCCGGTGGATCTGTTGTTGCGCCTCACGCTTTCTCGGTATCGAGTTGGTGGAAGCTAGCAATTCAGTATCAGTGCACCTGGATCAATATGGTTCCTACCATCATTGCTTATTTAATTAATGCTGCCAAAAGTGGTGGAGCTTTGCCGAGTCAAGATCAGCTGAAAATGATTCGCTTTGGCCGTTCAGCATCAGCCCCCCTTCCGCCAGAGCATCATCGTGAATTTGAAAGCCTGTTTGGAATTACCGTGATTGAAGGTATGGGCATGACAGAGTCTGCTTCAATGGTCTTTTGTAATCCGCATGATGAAAGGCGCCGCTACGGGAGTCCAGGACTTCCTTGTGGAGTAGAGGCAAAAGTCATTGATGCTGATGGAAAGTTGCTAGGAGATAAGCTAGTGGGAGAAATCTGCTTACGTGGTGGCAATGTGCTCAAAGCTTATTACAAAGCAGAGACTGAGACAGCTAAGGCTTTTGATAGCGAAGCTTGGTTAAAAACCGGTGATCTTGGTATGCGTGATGAAGATGGGTTTTATTTCATTACTGGGCGCCTCAAGGAACTCATCATTAAGGGCGGAGAAAATATTGCTCCTCGTGAAATTGATGAGGCTGTACTAAAGCATCCGGCGGTATTGGATGCAGCTGCAGTCGGCATCCCAGATGATAATTATGGTCAGGAGATTATGGTTTGCATTGTTCTCAAACCAGAAACCTCTTGTTCCGAAGAAGAGATGCGTCAATTTTGCATCAATGCCCTCGGAAAATTTAGAACACCTAAGTTGATTCTGTTTATGGAAGATCTGCCTAGGGGCCCATCAGGCAAGGTTCAGCGCTTAAAGCTCTTAGATCTACTGAACACTCATTAGTGCTTCTGAAAGAGGCGTTTGACTATTACTGAAGTGAGTATCCCGCCAAGAATCGCCCACTCCAATGGGATAGTGATGGTGGCAATTCCAGTCACTAGCATCGGAATCCACTCTTCTTTCCCCATCCGGATCTCATGACGAATTTGTTTTACATCAATTAAATTCCAGGCCACTACTAGTAATAGTGCAGCAATCACGACATATGGAATGTGCTTGGCCAAGGGCGAGACAAACGCAAGTAGCACTAATAAAAAAACAGCCGCACAGATTGCTGAAAGTGGGGTTTTTGCTCCTGAGCCGAGGTTTACGCCAGTTCGATTAAAGGAGCCGCTCGCAGGATAGGCTGAGAAAAATGAACCACAGATATTAGCTAATCCTTGACCAATAAATTCTTGGTTAGCATTGAACTGATCTTTTGTTTTTAAGGCAATAGCACGAGCAATTGCCATGGCTTCGGCAGACGCTAAAAGGGTCATGATTAGAGCCGCGCTAAATAATTTTTGCAAGGTATCGCCACTTAAATCTGGACTAGAGAATGGCGGGAAGGCCCCTGGTATTTCTTGAACCCTTTTGAATATCACAGTATTGGGTAAAAAAGCTTCTAGTAAAGCAGCCGCAATACTTCCCATGATTACAGCTACAAGCATGGCAGGCACAAAACGATTGAGGGATCTCCAGAGTCGAATAACAATTAATGTGAACAGCACCAGCGCTAGCGTATAAATCTCCAGTTGATGATTCAGATGCGCTGACATAACAGCACTCAATGTTTCTACAACACTCTTTCCTCTTGGAATGCTAATTCCAAGTAGAGTTCCCAGTTGACTATTGATAATCAGAATGGCTGCTCCAGCTGTAAAGCCAACGATGACGGAGTGGGGAACTTTTTCAACCCAGTTACCAGCTTTGCTAAAGCCTAATAACAGTTGAATGACTCCTACCAAGAAGCTGAGGGTAAGAACATAACTGACATAAGTATTTGACTCCGGTAACGCAAGAGGGGCAATTAACGCCATCGTAGTCAGAGAAATAGCATTTGCAGGGCCTGTGACCATGAGGCGACTAGAGCCAAATAATGCCGCAATCAAGCAAGGCACCATTGCTGCATATAGACCATATTGCGGAGGCATGCCAGCCAACAAAGCAAAGGCAATACCTTGAGGCATCACAACTATTGCCCCGGTCAGCCCAGCCAAAACATCAGCACGAATGATTCCAGGATTCTTATATTCTGGAAGCCATTTGCTAAAAGGAAGTTGCCAACTCATGAAGGTTTAATTGATCCTAAGATTAAATCGGTAATTCTTTCGGCAGGCATGACTGCAGGCAAATGATGGTTGCTCGAGGAAAAGGCGGGTGACATACTAATTTATCAAACGCTCTTGTGTGAGCATTCTCATTGCTAACCCCTTGTTTAATTTCATCTTTTTATTATATCTAAAACAGTATAAGTAAATGATATTTATGTACTTTTCATATGTAGGAATTCATCCTAAGCTACAAATTCTTTAGAGAATGAAAGCGAAGGTGCGCTATGGGATATACGATCGAAGTGAATGAGTTAGACGCCCTTGAATCTGTTCTATTGGCTTCTGAAAAGGACTTTGACAGGGACAGTATCGATGGCCACATTCTCAATATTCAGCCTATCAATCAAACTCAACCCGAGGTGTATTTCCAAATCGAGGATTGATCTATTTAACCTAAAATAGTTTTATCCGACTTCATTGCTTGCAAAATGGTAGTAGCGATTTCTTCAATAGATTTGCTGGTCGTTAAGACCCAGGGAATGGATTGTTTTTTCATCATCGAGGTCGCCTCATTAATTTCATAGCGACAGTTTTCTAGTTTTGCGTAATTACTACCAGGCCTGCGCTCATTACGAATCTCCGAGAGGCGCTCGGCATCGATCATGAGACCAAATATTTTTTGGCGATAGGGAACCAAGTCTTTAGGAAGTTGGCCTCGTTCAAAGTCTTCGGGTATGAGCGGATAGTTGGCGGCTTTCAAGCCGTACTGCATTGCTAGATAAAGACTAGTAGGTGTTTTGCCTACCCTTGAAATGCCTACCAAAATAACATCAGCCTCAGCCAGGTTTTGGTTCGACTGTCCATCATCATGAGCCAAAGAGTAGTTGATAGCTTCAATCCGATTTTTGTAAGCCTCAGTATCCGCATTATGGTGAAGACGGTTCATGGCATGGGTCGATTTCAAGCCCAAGGCAGCTTCAAGTGGGGCTACGAAGGTTTGGAACATATCTAAGATTAAGCCGTTGGCCTTGGCGACAATCGAGTTGAGTTCAGGATTGACTAAGGTCGTGAACACAATTGGTTGAGTGCCATTCTGATTGGCTGTTTGATTGATGCTGCTGACGGCATCATGGGCTTTATCGACGCTATCCACAAAAGGGATGCGATGGTGCTTAAAACTGGCCTCAAATTGCGCCAAAATCGACTGGCTGAAGTTCTCGGCTGTAATACCGGTGCCATCCGAGACGATAAAAACAATACGATTTTGTGAAGACATCAATTTGGCCTAAAAGTGGGGGTCAGCACTACAATAGAGTCATATTAAAGTAAGTCGCATTTTAGGCGACAGCAAGACCAGTTTCCTTATCTTTAGAGAGTATTTTATGTCCAACCAACCAGAGCAAAATAGTAGCGTGGCAGATGCCTATGTATTACCTTTTGAGCAACTTCGCATGACTGATGTTGAGTCAGTCGGCGGTAAGAATGCTTCATTAGGTGAAATGATTTCCCAGTTGAACTCAACGGGCGTTCGTGTCCCAACCGGTTTTGCCACTACCGCCTTGGCTTTTCGTGATTTCTTAAAACACAATAATCTGACTGAACGTATTCAAGCGCGCTTAGAAGGATTAAATATTGATGATGTGCGTGCCTTAGCCCAAGCTGGAGCTGAGATTCGGAATTGGATTGAAACGGCCCCATTTCAGTCAAAATTGGAAGAGGAGATCCGTAAGGCATTTGCAACCCTAGATGATTCCGGTAAAGGCTCTTTTGCTGTCCGTTCATCCGCCACGGCAGAAGACCTGCCAGATGCTTCTTTTGCTGGTCAGCAAGAGACTTTCTTGAATGTAGAAGGTATTGAGGATGTCCTCAAGAAGATTCGCGAAGTATTTGCTTCTTTATATAACGATCGTGCGATTTCTTATCGAGTTCATAAAGGCTTTGCCCATGCTGAAGTAGCCTTATCAGCCGGTATTCAACGGATGGTGCGTTCAGATCTTGGCGCTGCTGGCGTGATGTTCACTTTGGATACGGAATCTGGCTTTGAAGATGTCGTTTTCATTACTTCAAGCTATGGTTTGGGTGAGACTATTGTACAAGGCGCCGTTAACCCAGATGAGTTTTATGTCTTTAAGGCAACCTTGGCGCAAGGTAAAAAAGCGATCATTCGTCGAGCTCTCGGTTCTAAGTTGATCCAGATGCAATTTGCGCCAAAAGGTTCTACTGAGAAAGTACAGACTGTAGAGGTTACTCCAGAGAAGCGTAATCGTTTCTCATTGGATGATGCTGACATTACAGAGTTAGCAAAATATGCTGTGATTATTGAGAAGCACTATGGTCGTCCGATGGACATTGAGTGGGGTAAAGATGGCCAGGATGGTCGCATCTATATTTTGCAAGCCCGTCCTGAGACAGTGAAGAGTCAAGCTGCTGGCCAAGTAGAGATGCGCTACAAGCTCAAGGGTAGCTCTAAAGTATTGGCTAAAGGTCGCGCAATCGGTCAGAAGATTGGCGCGGGTCCAGTTCGCATCATTCGCGATCCCAGTGAGATGGATCGGGTTCAGCCTGGCGATGTTTTGGTTGCCGATATGACTGATCCTAACTGGGAGCCGGTCATGAAGCGCGCTTCTGCAATTGTGACTAATCGTGGTGGGCGTACTTGCCACGCAGCAATTATTGCTCGTGAGTTAGGTGTTCCTGCAGTAGTGGGTTGCGGTGATGCAACTGAGCATCTACAAGATGGCATGGTGGTTACCGTATCTTGTGCTGAAGGTGATGAGGGTCACATCTACGATGGCTTGATCGAAACGGAAGTCACTGAAATATCGCGTGGTGTAATGCCAGAGATTCCTGTGAAGATCACTATGAATATTGGCAACCCTCAATTAGCATTTGATTTCTGCCAAATTCCCAATGCAGGTGTTGGCTTGGCTCGTCTTGAATTCATTATTAATAATTATATTGGTGTCCATCCACGCGCTGTTCTGGAGTATCCCAATATTGATCCTGATCTCAAGCGTGCTGTAGAAAGTGTTGCGCGTGGCTATGCAAGCCCACGACAGTTCTACGAGGACAAATTGGTCGAGGGCGTTGCAACCATTGCCGCTGCGTTCTATCCAAAGCCAGTCATTGTCCGTTTATCAGACTTCAAATCTAACGAGTACAAAAAGTTGATTGGTGGTTCACGTTATGAACCTGATGAAGAAAACCCAATGTTAGGTTTTCGCGGCGCTTCACGTTATATCTCTGAAGATTTTGGCGAGGCCTTTGCGCTTGAGTGTGCAGCCATGAAGCGTGTGCGCGAAGATATGGGCTTAGATAACGTAGAAATCATGGTGCCATTTGTGCGTACGACCAAGCAGGCTGAGCGGGTTATCAACATGATGGAGAAATTAGGCCTGAAGCGTGGCGTTAATGGCCTGCGACTCATCATGATGTGTGAGATTCCATCTAATGCGATTCTTGCAGATCAGTTCCTTGAGTATTTTGATGGCTTTTCTATTGGTTCAAACGATATGACCCAATTAACCTTAGGCCTAGATCGTGATTCAGGTATGGAGTTATTAGCGATTGATTTTGATGAACGTGATCCTGCTGTTGAGTTTATGATCGCTCGTTCAATTGATGCTTGTCGTAAGCAAAATAAATACGTTGGTATTTGCGGCCAAGGACCTTCAGATCATCCGGACTTTGCCCGTTGGTTGGTAGAGAAGGGCATTACCTCTATTTCTCTTAACCCAGACAGCGTTGTAGAGACTTGGGAGATGTTAGGTAAGAGTTTAAAAGCATAACCAACATCTACAGACGTAGTCAGTTAAAAAGCCTAGATTGAATCTAGGCTTTTTTCTTTGCGTCAACTTTTTTATTGGGCTTTGCCATTTCCTTGGAAGCACTTTTAACTACTACTTTTGCTTTTGGTGGTTGCCGATGAATTGGTACTGGGCCCATTCTTTTGGCGGGCGCTGAAATCGCGCTGGATTTATGCGCTCCGCTCCAACTAGGTTCAGCAATAGAATTAAATGCCGCACGAAGCTTTTCACCCCATAACTGATGAATCATCCGGAAATAGGGGTTGGATTCATCCAGAGTCACTAACTTATCTGCTTTTAAGGAATTCTTTTCGTAAACCAGCAGATCTAAAGGTAGGCCTACAGAAATATTACTGTTTAGGGTGGAATCCATTGAGATCAATACGCACTTGGTAGCAAGATTTAATGGGGTAGAAAAATTCAAGACACGATCTAAGATAGGTTTCCCATACTTAGATTCACCAATTTGGAAATAACAGGTATCAGGGGTCGATTCGATAAAGTTTCCGGCAGAGTACACATTAAATAGACGCGGTCTTTCCCCTTTTACTTGACCGCCAAAGATCAAATTGCAATTGAAATCAATGCCGGCTTTTTCAAGCGCTTTATGGTCGCGCTCATATACCTGCTTAATCGCATTGCCAACGACCACTGCTGCATCATGCGAATTATTGACGGTCCATAGATTTTCACCGTTCAATAATTGACCCTGTAAAAGGATCTCTTTAACAGCTTGGGTAATCGCGAGATTGCCAGCACTCATTAGTGTGAAGAAACGATCCTGATCCTTTTGGAAAAGAGTCATTTTTCTAAAGGTGCCAATTTGATCTACCCCAGCATTGGTGCGGGTATCTGACAGGAAAACTAGACCATCTTTTAAGCATAGTCCTATGCAATAAGTCATATTCTTACTCTCTTAAATCATTTTTTAGGATTATCGCTGAATTCAGTTTCAGGGTAATCGTTGAATGGAGATTGAGGCGCTTAGTTCTTCGCCACCACCGCCTGAGCGCACGCCTTTTACTGGAGCAGCAGAGTAGTAATCGCGACCCATAGCCAGTCGAATATGACGAGCATCAGTAAGACAGGCATGCGTGATATCAATACTGACCCATAACCCTTTATCAATGTCACTACAAAAATCAATCCAAGCGTGGCTAGCAAGGTTAGGGGACTCTTCTGCAAAGAAATAGCCGCTCACATAACGAGCCGGAATATTGGACGCACGACATAATCCGAGCATCACATGTGCATGGTCCTGGCAGACGCCTGACTTCATGGCAAATGATTGCGCTGCAGTGGTAGCAAAATTAGTTTGTCCTGGAGAATATTCAATAGTCGATTGAACAGCAGTAGCTAACTTAAGAATCTCAGCAGCGGAAGCTTTTTTGGGCAGACTGCTAGCAAAATATTTCAACATGGCTTCGGTGGGCTCAGTCAAATTGGTTTGCTGTAGTAGGTAGTAGGGTGATACTGCTTTAGCAGCATCAATGTATTCAAAGGCATCTTGAGTATGAATCTCTCCCTCAGCCTCAATCATCATTGAGGTATACGGGCTTTCCTGGGCAAACACGCTGCAAGTATTGCTGAAAATATCGACTGAGTTTGAGGCTTTAATGGGGGTATTGATTTTCCATTTATCGATTTGCTGACCTCCTGTTGTCGGCGGCGTCAGACGTAATTCTTGAATGGAGTAGCGAACTGGAGTTTCATAGCGGTATTCAGTGCGATGACGAATCTTGAGGTACATATATTCTTTATGTGGACTTAGGCGACAGCTAGCGGGATGAGATAGGCATTACTAAACTCATCTGCGATGTGATTAATGCGTTCCAAGAAAGCTTCAATAAATTCCTCAAGACCTTGTTCAAAAACCTCATCAATATCAGAATAGTCTAAGCTAGCTTTGAGTTTGCCAAGCAAACGTTCAATTTCTTTCGATTGCTGGTTCTTCACTTCAGAGATTAATGGGATGAGCTCATTCACGCAGCAGACTAATGAACGAGGCATTTGTTTATTGAAGATTAAGAGTTGCGCTACTTGTTTTGGTGTTACTTGATCAGAGTAGATTTGACGATAGATTTCAAAGGCAGATACTGAGCGAAGTAGGGCAGCCCAGTGATAAAAATCAAAGAACTCACCGCCAGCCCCGTCATCTGCATTCTTTTTAGTACTCATGACTTTAAGCGCCACTTGATCTTCATACTTGGTTTCTAGAATACGACCCGTATTATCGGCACGCTCTAGTAAAGTGCCCACATTAATGAAGTAGAAGGCTTCATTTTTCAACATCGTGCCATGCATCACGCCCCTAAAGAGATGGCAACGGTGTTTGACCCACTCTAGTAGCCTACTCGGGTCAGCTTGGTTTCTGGCTTCTAGGATG
>Ga0114978_10002488_pt1 | contig 15173 bp, 11 predicted proteins | sample S_140212_EF_Meta_FD_87027 | JGI IMG/M metagenome (GOLD analysis project Ga0114978, IMG submission 87027) | Freshwater microbial communities from Lake Simoncouche, Canada to study carbon cycling - S_140212_EF_MetaG | ecosystem: Environmental > Aquatic > Freshwater > Lake | place: Lake... | reverse complement strand
TGAAAGTCTTGACGGTGACGAAACGCGGTCGTGGATGCCCCCCGTCTTTGAGGACGCCTCGACGTATTACATGTCAATCAATCGCAACAAGCATTCCATTGCGCTCGATTTTCGTGACGAGGATGACCTCGAGGTAGCTCGAGCTCTCGCTGCCCGGTGTGACGTATTTGTCGAAAACTTTAAGCCCGGCGGTTTGGCCCGATTTGGCCTGGACTATGCCGCGGTGCAGGCAGTCAACCCGACGGTGCTCTACGCGTCCATCACGGGTTACGGCACCGCAGGTGGCGCCGACCTTCCCGGTTACGATCTCCTCGTTCAGGGAGCATCCGGGCTTATGAGCTTGACGGGCGACGTGGATACAGTCCCGTTCCGTGCCGGTGTAGCGGTCTTCGATGTCTTCACCGGGTTGCACGCGTGTGTGGCAATCCTGGCCGCCTTGCAGCATCGGATGAAGACGGGCGAGGGGCAACTCGTCGAGCTCAACCTGATGTCGGTGGCGCTCTCCAGCATGGTGAATCAAACGGGGGCGTACGCCCTTGCCGGTGTGACCCCGCGTCGCCTCGGCAACGAGCATCCGAGCATTTATCCGTACTCGCCCTTTCCCACCAGCGATGGCGAACTTATTCTGGCGATTGGCAATGACAATCAGTTCAAGACCTTCGCGAAACTCATCGGCGCCCCGGACCTCCCGCACGATCCGCGTTATGTCACCAACCGCGATCGCAGTGCCCACCGTGATGAACTTCGTCCCGTGCTCGAAGAATTGATGCGGGTGAAGACGACCACGGAATGGTTTGAGATCTTCCGTGAGGCGGGGTTGCCTTCCGCCCCCATCAATGACGTGGCACAAGGGGTTCGGTTCGCCGAGAGCCTTGGGTTGGAACCCATTGTCACCGTCGGGCACGGCGACAAGACCCAACCTGCGGTGCGGAATCCGGTTACCTTCTCCCGTACTCCGGTCACCTATGACTTTGTCTCGCCGAAATTAAATGACAGCGGGGACGCAATTCGGGAGTGGCTCACGGCCTAATACTCCCCCGCCATCACGCGCCGCGTGACCAAAAGTTCAGGCCCCGAAACGATATGTCTCGGGGCCTGAACTTGTGCGATCGGCATGACCGCAGTCGCGCTGGCAACTACGGCGTGCGAACCAACTTCTTGTTGGCAAATTCGTTGAAACCAAATTTGGCAAGTTCGCGACCGACTCCGGAGGCCTTGACCCCACCGAAAGGGAGGTCGGGGGCGCTGGCGCTGGTGCTGTTAATCCAGACCATTCCGGCTTCGAGCTGACGGGCGACTCGTTCCGCGCGAGCGTTGTCCTTGGAGAAGATGGAACTGGATAGCCCGAAGGGGGAGTTGTTGGCGAGCTCGATGGCTTCGGCCTCGTCCTTTACGCGATAAATGACACCGGCAGGACCGAACAGTTCTTCTCGGAACGCGCGCATGTCAGGGTTCACGTCTGCCAAGAGCGTTGCGGCGTAGAACGAACCATGGGATTCTTCGATGCGTCCGCCGCCGGTCAAAACGGTCGCACCCTTGGTGACGGCATCCTGTACCAGCTCATCGAGGTCGCGAAGTGCCTCGATAGAGGACATGGGGCCGAGGCGGGTCTCCTTCTGGCTGGGGTCGCCGGGAGCAAAGACCTTGGTGGCCTCAACGAACTTCGCCACGAAGGCGTCATAGACGGCATCCAGAACAATGAAGCGCTTCGACGCAGTGCACGCTTGGCCACAGTTTCCAAAGCGGCCCGTCGCGGCTGAGGTAGCGGCAACATCGATATCGGCGTCATCGAGAACGATGAAGGGGTCCGATCCTCCGAGTTCGAGAACGTACTTCTTCATGTGGCGACCGGCAACCTCACCGACGGCCGAACCGGCACGCTCGGAACCAGTGAGCGAGACGCCCTGCACGCGAGGGTCTGCAATCATCTCAGAAATCTGAGCCGCCGAAGCGAAGGCATTGATGTAGACGCCGGCGGGGAGGCCAGCCTCGGCGAACAGTGCTTCAATCGCCAAAGCAGACTGGGGGCAGTTGCGGGCATGCTTGAGGATGATGGTGTTGCCGAGGGCAATGTTCGGGCCCGCGAATCGTGCCACCTGGTAGTAGGGATAGTTCCACGGCATGATGCCAATGAGCGCCCCAACGGGTTCCGTGCGAACATACGCGGTGCCTGGACCGGCAATGGTGAGCTCTTCGTCGGCCATGAACTCGGCGGCACGATCGGCGTAGTACTCATAAATGTTGGCCACGAGGGCGACTTCACCCAGCGCCTGGGTCGTGGTCTTGCCCATCTCCAGGGTCAGGATGGCGGCCAGTTCGCTGGCACGCTCACGGTGAAGCTCGGCCATGCGGCGCAGGACTGCCGTGCGGTCGGCAAGATCAGTCTTTTTCCAAGAAATGTAGGCAGCGCTGGACTGGTCGACGATCAGACGCGCCTGTGCGTCTGAAATAACATCGAACTCGGCGACGCGCTCGCCGGTGGCGGGGTTGGTGGTGGCGTATTTAGCCATGAGGGACTCCAAAATTTAACGAGGAACCTCTAGTTTTCTCGCCTGTTGCTCACCCTGCCACCGTTGTGTGTAGTTCCTGCACACATTCGTCAGAGGTAGGCAGGTTTGCCTCTCCGCGATAATCCGTGGCGGAACTATTGATACTTGCCAGTAATAAATGGTGAGCCAACTTGGTATTTGACGAGTATTGATGAACGCTGTCACACTGGAGCCACGTTTCTGTTCGTCTCCCAAGGTGTTGAGGTTGTCATGAAGGCTCTCGAAATTGAGCACGGTTCGAATCATGTCCTCGTGCGGCTTAATCGCCCCGACGTGCGCAACGCCATCGATCAGCAGATGGTCGATGAACTTCACGAGTTGTGTAGTGAGCTCGAACTTCGACCGAAAATTCTCATCCTGACCGGATGCGAGACCGAAAAGGGTGCGATTTTCGCCTCGGGCGCCGACATCTCCCAACTCCGCGAACGACGCAACACCGATGCTCTCCGGGGAATCAACTCGACCATATTTCGCCGTATTGCGGCTCTCCCCATGCCGGTCATCGCCGCCATCGACGGCTTCGCCTTAGGGGGCGGGGCGGAGCTTGCGTTCGCTGCAGATTTTCGAATCGGCACCCCACGCATTCGCATTGGAAACCCCGAGACGGGTCTTGGCATCATGGCCGCCGCCGGCGCTACGTGGCGCCTGATTGAACTCGTTGGCGAGCCGATTGCCAAAGAAATCCTCCTGGCAGGCCGAGTCCTCAATGCGGAGGAGGCTCTCTCGCTGCACCTCGTGACGGGCATCCATGAACCCGAGCTTCTCATTGACGCCGCCATCGCGTTGGCGACTCGAATCTCCACCCAGGATCCACTGGCGGTGCGCTTGACCAAGAAAGTCATGCACGCCCCCCGCGAAGCGCATCCCCTCGTCGAAGAACTCGCCCAAGCGATCCTGTTTGAATCCCCAGAGAAGTTCACGCGCATGGATGCGTTCCTCAACAAAAAGAATGGAAAATAGGCGTTGGCAATCTCGCAAAATTCTGGAGTCGTTCCCGCGGAAGTTGGGGTTCTTGGCGGAGGCACGATGGGAGCAGGAATTGCTCATGCATTCCTCGTGGCGGGCTCGAACGTCGTCCTTGTCGAACGCGACGACGACTCGGTCGAGGCGGCCCGTGGTCGCGTAAAGGCCAGTGTGGCAAAAGCTTCCGAAAAATTCGGCTTTGATTCCGCGGAGGCTCTCTCGCGGATCAAATTCTCAACGGACTATGCGTCCTTTGGCGTGGTGGACCTCGTCGTCGAGGCAGTCCCGGAGGACTTCGGACTCAAAGTCACTGCGCTGACGCGGGTGGAGCAGAACCTCAGCGCCTTGGCCTGGTTGACGACAAACACATCCTCGCTTTCGATTACGCAGATTGCCGAAGAATTGAAGTACCCCGAGCGATTCTGCGGACTGCATTTCTTTAATCCCGTTCCCCAATCGTCGCTCGTCGAGGTTGTGCTCGCGCCGCAGACTTCGGCTGAACTCGCAGCCCTTGCTTCAGTTTGGGTTCGTGGCCTTGGAAAAACCCCCATTGTCGTCAACGATTCTCCCGGCTTTGCTAGTTCCCGACTGGGAGTCGCTATTGCCCTCGAAGCCATGCGCATGCTGGAAGAGGGAGTCGCAAGTGCTGCCGATATCGATACGGCGATGGTTTTGGGTTATCGTCACGCTGCTGGGCCGCTCAAGACCACCGACCTTGTCGGTCTGGACGTTCGCTTACACATCGCCGAGTACCTTGAAGAGCACTTGGGCGAGCGCTTCACTCCACCCCAAATTCTGCGCGACATGGTCGCCCGCGGCGAGCTCGGGCGCAAGTCCGGTAAGGGCTTCTTCGACTATTCCGCTTAGCCTCTCCGCGCTCGGCCGAGACTTCTCAAGCGTGCCTGAGATCTGTGCGGCCGACTTCAGTGGCGAGTGTGCAAGCCCTGAACACCACATCCGTTGATCTCACGGCTGCTGGTTACCATTTAGGTGTTCCGCGTGTCCATGCACTGCGGTTCACAGATTTAGGTGTCCCTCTTGCCTGCGAAGTTTTCGCGAGGGTCAACGGCAATTATCAAAGGAGATGAAAGCAATGAAAGCTACGCGCTATTACGGCAAACATGACATTCGAACAGAAGAAATCCCGGAGCCCGAGGTCAAGGCTGGCTACGTCAAGATTCGGAACGAGTGGACCGGCATCTGTGGAACCGACCTTCACGAATACGACGATGGTCCCATGTTCTGCCCAGCTCCCGGTGTGACTCACCCCCTGACGGGCCAGAGCCTCCCCATCGTTCTGGGTCACGAGATTGCCGGAGTAGTCTCCGAAATTGGTGACGGTGTCACCAAGGTCAAGGTGGGCGACCGCGTCTCTGTCGAGCCTTACGTCGTCTGCAACAAGTGCGAGTTCTGTCTCGAGGGTCGTTACAACATCTGCACGTCGGCAGCCTTCCTGGGGCTTTCTGCCGGCAGCGGTGGCTTCGCCGAGTACTGTGTCGCTGAGGAGCGTTTCGTTCACCCACTCGGTGACCTCTCCACCGAAGTTGGCGCACTTGTCGAGCCCCTCGCCGTCGCCCACCACGCCATCATGCGTTCCGGCGTCAAGGCTGGCCAGACGGCCGCCGTCATTGGTGCCGGTCCCATCGGACTCTTCGTGACCGCCATCCTCAAGGCAATCGGCGTCGAGACGGTGTACAACGTAGAGATCTCCTCCATCCGCAAGGAGAAGGCGAAGGCTTCCGGTTCGACCCTCGTGATCGACCCGACACAGGAAAACGCTGTTGCCAAGATTCACGAACTCACCGGCGGCCGTGGCGTAGACGTGGCGTTCGAGGCTGTTGGCGCTTCGCCGGCACTTCAGACGGCCATCGATGTCACCAAGACCGGCGGAAACGTCGTCAACATCTCGATTTGGAGCCGTAAGGCCGAAATCGATCTCTTCGGTCTCGTTGCCCGCGAGGTAAACCTCATGGGAACACTGGCGTACTGCAACGACCACGCTGCCGTCATCAAGCTGCTGCAAGAGGGCAAACTCAGCAACGTTGAGCAATACATCACGGCTCGCATCGGTGCTGAGGATGTCATTGAAAAGGGCATCGATCAGCTCATCAACAACAAGGAAGAGCACGTCAAGATCCTCGTGCACCCCTAGTTTCACCATTTTTCATTCCTCCCAGGAGGAGGTAAAAGTGCCCGGTTTCCCTTGGGATGCCGGGCACTTTTGTGTTCAGAAGCCCCCCAACAAAAAGAATTTTGGTCTCGGTTTGGTAAAACGTGTTCGAAATTTGAACACGTGATAAGAGCGCGGCGACAAAAGATATCACTATGTACTTACAGTCAAGTCTGTCGACGAAGCCAGAGATAACGCACGCAAGTGCGTGTTCCTTGGTTTTCGTGGATGTGCAATGAGATCCCCCCTCATCTGCAGCACCACTGGGTCCATGCCCAGTGTTCAGTGCGGCTGACAAAAACCAAGGAGTTAATCATTATGGGATTCACCAAGAACACCATGTGGAAGACCGCGGTGGCCGTTGTTGCCGTCGCAGGCCTTTCGCTTTCCATGACAGCTTGTAGCTCAGGTACCACCTCGACTGGCGGAGACACTGCTGTTTCCACCGGAACCGGAACCCTCGACGGCAAGGGCGCACTGCTCAAGATCTTCATGCCCTCGACCTCCAACGTCTACCTTGCCGCAGCAGCGAAGGCCGCAGCAGCAGAGGCAGAAGCCCTCGGCTTCACATCCAGCATCGTTGAGAACAACTGGGACCAGACCGAGCAGGACCAGCAAGTTGCTGAGTGGATCGCGACCGGCGAGACGGCTGCTGCCGTTCTCCTGTGGCCAGTATCCGCAGCAAACGCTACCGCTACGATCCGCGACCTCTCGGCCGTTGCTCCGGTTCTCCAGTGGAACCAGCTCATCGACCCCGCCGCTGACGAGTTCATCAAGATCGGTTACGCCGGTGTTTCTGACCTCGGTATCGGTGACCAGACCGGTAAGGACACTCTTGCTCAAATCGAGAAGATGACCGCTGCCGGCTTCAAGTTCCACGGCCCCAACGGTCTCCCCAACGTTCTGGAAATTCAGCTCGGATCGGGTGACTACTCCGCTGGTGTTGACCGCGACACGGCCTTCAAGGCAGTTGTTGGCGACAAGATCAACCTCCTCGAGGTCGTCGGTGCTGCAACGTTTGACGCCCAGGGCGCCTACACCGCTTCGAGCACGGCTATTCCCAAGTACCTTTCGCAGGGTATTGACATCATCGCCGTTCAGACCAACGACATGGCCAACGGTGTTGTCCAGGCCGCTGAGCAGAATGGCCTGAAGCCCGGTGAAGATGTCATCATCACCTCCGGTACGTCGTCAGGTTCGATCGCCAACCTTCGGGCCGGCAAGGTCGCCACTGCTGTACTGCAAGCACCCGTCATCGAGGGAACCCTCATCGTTGATGTCGTCGCTCAGTACCTCGCAACGGGCGCTTCGGTAGATGGCGATGTCACCATCGCTTCCGACGAGGCAAAGCCTGAACTGACGATCACCTCGCCCACGCGCCACACCTTCATGATGAACCCCTCTGTTACGGCAGACAACCTCGGATCCTTCAAGATCTGGGGCTGGGACTTCTTCGCTCTCATGGGTGACGCTGCCAGCGAGTAGTAATCCAAATACCGATTCTTAGAATCGGTGTGACTGCGGCCGGGGTCTTGGTTCTCCCAAGACCCCGGCTCGCATTCTTTGAATCACCAGCACCACAAAAAAAACACCACCCCCTACTCAACGCGGAGGATCACGTGAACGTGGACGCCCCTAGTCGCCTCAGGGCAACAGGCATCACAAAGTCATACGGTGCCGTCAACGCACTGGCTGACGTAAATTTCGAGCTCAAGCCCGGTGAAGTAATGGCACTCCTTGGCGAGAACGGTGCCGGTAAGAGCACCATCGTCAAGGTCATCTCCGGCTTGATCATTCCCGACACGGGCCAGATCACCGTCGATGGCGAGCCTGTCTCCCTCACGAGCGTGCGAGCCTCGCAGGCCGCCGGCATTGCCGTCGTGCAGCAGGAATTCAGCACCGTGGGCACTATGTCCGTTGCCGAGAATCTCGTTTTGGGCCAAAGCGGCGCACCGGCCTGGTGGAGCCCCAAGAAACTTAACGATCAGGCGAAGAGTATTCTCGCCCGCGTTGGGCTTGAGGATCTTGATCCTCGTCGTTCCGTTGACACGCTTTCCGTTGCCGAGATGCAGCTGCTCGAAATTGCTCGAGTGTTGGCCAAAGATGCCAAGATCATCATCTTCGACGAGCCCACCGCGGCTCTCTCCGACGCTGAAATCGTGCGCGTCCTCGCGGCAGTTAAGCGCCTCGCAGCCGAGGGCCGAAGCGTCATCTATGTCACGCACCGTCTCGGTGAGGTATTCGAAATTGCCGACCGCGTCACCATCTTCCGCAACGGGCGCAGCGAGGCCCCGCAGAATGTCAAAGACCTGACCGTTGACCGCGTCGTCGAGCTCATGATTGGGCGCGAACTGGGGCACCTTTACCCCGAGCGCTCAGAGAAGTTCGGTGCCGCTGTGCTTGAAGCCAAGGGCCTCAAAGTTCCTGGCATCAAGGGCGAGATCAACCTTACGGTTCGCCGCGGCGAGATTCTCGGGCTGACTGGCCAGCTAGGTTCCGGCGCTTCAGAGATTATGAAAGCCATTTCTGGCACGGCCGACGTTCTCTCCGGCGAGGTCCTCCTCGATGGAGAAGCCGTTGACCTTCGCGGCCGCCGCCGCGGAATCATCATGGGCATTGCGTACTGCTCTCCCGACCGCAAGAAAGACGGCATCTTCGCCGGTATTTCCGTGCGACGCAACCTGTCCTCGCCGTGGCTCCGTCGCGTTTCTCGCGTTGGCTTTGTGAGTCGCGCCCAAGAGAACAGTGAAGCCACGCGGAGTGCATCGAACTTCGCCATCGACCTGAGCCGCCTTAACACCCTCGTCGGCAACCTCTCTGGTGGAAACCAACAGAAAGTTGCCGTTGGAAAGTGGCTGGGAATTCGTCCCCGCGTCCTTCTCGTCGAAGAGCCCACCCGTGGTGTTGACATCGGTGCTCGTGCTGAAATTTATGCCCAGCTGCGTCTCCTCTGCGATTCCGGAGTAGGGGTCATCGTTGCGTCCTCGGATACCAACGAAATTCTGGGTCTCTCCGACACCGTCGCCACCTACTACCGTGGCACCCAAACTGCCAACAAGCCCGTTCAAGAGTGGACCGAGTCTGACCTGGTCCGCGAAGTTATGCACCGTGAGGACTGAGGATCATGACAATTACTGAGAAGATTTCTCTCCGACTCCAGGATCAGTCTGGTCTCCGGAGAAGGACTGACACCATTCGAACGTGGGCCCTGCCCATCTTGATCGTTCTGGTCTTTGTGCTGGCCAGCGCATTCGTTCCCGAGTTCTTCAAGTTCGAGACGATTCGCTCCATCCTGTTGCTCACCTCGATCACGGGAATCGTTGCCGTTGGTATGACGGCAATCACCCTCTCGGGCAACTTGTTCTCGCTTGGCGTGACAGCTTCGGCAGTTTTCTCCGGTGTCATCTACATCTGGGTGGGACAAGGCACCGGCAACATGTTTATTGCTGCTGCTGTCGCTATCGTCGCCGCCGTCGTGATCGGACTCATCCAGGGGTTCATTGTGGGCCTGGGACTGAACACGGTTATCGTCACGCTCGCGGCCGGTTCGATCATCTACGGTCTCACCGCCATCTTGACGAAGGGTGAAGTTGTCCAGGCTCAGGGAGTATCCCTTGAAGGGTTTGGCACGTTCCAGATCTTTGGGATTCCCCTTCCGATTTACATCTTTGTCATCTTCACGGCTGTGGCGTGGTTTCTCACCGAACACACCCTGATCGGTCGCAACGTTCACCTCCTCGGGTCGAACAAGAACACTGCTCGCAGCAGTGGCATTTCTCCGATGGGGACCACCATCTGGGCATTCACGGCGTTCTCGCTCAGCATCGGTATCGCCGCCGTTTTGCAGGCCTCGCAGATGCACCAGATTCAGGCCGATAACCTTCCTGGATTGACGATGGATGTGGTTGCCGCCGTTCTCGTGGGCGGCACGGCCGTCACCGGCGGCGATGGTTCCCCCATCAAGTCCGCCATTGGTGCCCTCTTCATTGCAACAATCACTCAAGTGATGGTCCTGATGAGCATCCCCGAGGGACAGCGCTACTTCGTTCTCGGAGTCGTCGTTGTGGCCCTTGTCGTTGTTCTTCACCTCCTACGAAAGGCTGGTACACGATGAGCTCCGTCGGTGCTTGGTTCAAGACTTACCTGCTCCAAATCATTGTGCTCATTCTGGTTCTCGTCAGCATGTATGGGTTGAACCCCAATTTCCACGTTGAGTCCTCCATCGAGCGCCTCATTCCTCTCGGCGTGATTGCGGCCGGCCTTGCCGTTACCATGATCGCCGGCGAGTTTGACCTGTCGATTGCGTCGATGGCGGCCTTCTCGGGAGCCGTTGCCGTCGCCCTCTCGGGCCTCGGACTTCTTGTATCCGTGATCATCGCCATTGTGGTGGGCATCCTTCTGGGTATGTTGCAGGGCTGGGCAATCGCCAAGCTGGGCATCAACTCGCTGGTCTTTACGGTCGGTACGCTCATTCTGCTTCGCGGCATGACGTGGCTCGTCTGTAACGGTCTGGCGATCCGTGTAGATGACATCACCGCGACCGACATGTTCAAGGTGAAAATCGGATTCTTGACATCACTGTCGATTGCCGGCCTGGTCGTCATCATCGGATTGGGTATCTTCCTTTCCCGCACCCGCTGGGGACGTGAACTGTATGCCCTCGGTGGTGGACGTCACGAAGCCATCGCGGCCGGTGTGCGTTACAACCGCGGCATGATTGTGGCCTTCGGAATCTCTGGTGGTTGTGGCGCCCTTGGTGGTGCTCTCGTAAGTGCCAAGGGTGGGTCCGCTGATCCGTCAGCTCTGGGTGTCATGCTCGTAGCGGCTCTGTCCGCCGTCCTCGTCGGTGGCATCAGCCTCGCCGGTGGTCGCGGAACCATGGTGAGCGCGTTCCTCGGTTTTGCTATCATCGCTATGCTGTCTGCGGGTCGGGCCGGACTCGGTACGAAGGCGTTTGTCTCCGAGCTCTTCATCGGACTTCTCCTGCTCGTTGTGGTGCTTTTCGACTACTTCCTCTCGTTTGTCTCCGAGCGGGATCGTCGAAATAAGCTCCGAAAACTTGCCGCTGCGGCGGCATAACGCACCTCAGGAATGGACGGGTTTTCGGGCCCGTCCATTCCTTATGTATAGGGGTCTCCTCACGTGTCCAGAAACTGAGCGATTCGCAGCCGACCAACCCGCCAGCAAATAGAGTGGAGATAGTCGCTCGTTGCTGTCGTTTCACGAAGATAAAAGGAACAAGAAATTATGAGAGAAGTCGTCGTCTGCGAACCTCTGCGCACCCCCATCGGCCGCTTCGGTGGCATGTTCGCCGGGATCGCTCCCGTAGATCTTGCCTCCGCCGTCATCCGTGAACTCGTAGCGCGCACGGCCATTGACACCCACCGCATCGACGACATCATTTTTGGCCAGGGCTACCCCAGTGCCGAAGCGGCCCCCATCGGTCGTGTAGCCGCACTCGACGCCGGGCTTCCCTTCACCGTTGGCGGATCGCAAGTTGACCGTCGCTGTGGCTCCGGCCTTCAGGCAATTCTTGATGGCTGCATGCAGATTCAGACCGGTGTCAGTGACGTGGTCATCGCCGGCGGCGTGGACTCCATGAGCCAAGCTCCTCTCTATAGCGTCAACACCCGCTGGGGTGTTCGGGGTACCGACGGCTTCCAGATGCAGGATGCCTTGGGCCGCGCGCGCCAGACAGCCGGCGGCAAGTTTCACAACGTTCCCGGGGGCATGATTGAAACGGCGGAGAACCTTCGCCGCGAGTACAGCATCCCTCGCCAGGAACAAGACGAGCTTGCTCTGCGCTCCCAGTCACGGGCAGCCGCTGCTGTCACGGCCGGTTCATTCACCGACGAGATTGTCCCCATTGTCGTGAAAGTCAAGGGTGTCGATGTCTCCATTGCAGCGGATGAGACCCCTCGCGCCACGGTCATGGCAGACCTCGAAAAACTTCGCCCCATCATGATCAAACAGGATGCCGATGCGACTGTCACCGCCGGAAACGCCAGCACGCAAAACGATGCCGCCGCGGCCTGCATTCTGACAACACCCGAGATTGCCCGCGAACTGGGATTGACCCCCATCGTCAAACTGCGCTCGTGGGCCCGCGCGGGAGTCGATCCTCGCCTCATGGGGATCGGCCCGGTTCCAGCCTCGGCGCGCGCGCTGGAACGCGCAGGACTCACCCTCGCCGACATGTCCCTCATCGAGCTCAACGAAGCCTTCGCCGCTCAGGCACTGGCAGTTTCACGCGAGTGGGGCTTTGTCGACAGTGACTGGGACCGCACCAACGTTCTGGGTTCCGGTATCTCGCTGGGTCACCCTATCGGCGCCACCGGCGTTCGCATCTTGGCTACGGGCTCGCGTGAACTCTCCCGTCGCGGGGGAGACTTCCTCCTCGAGACCATGTGCATCGGCGGCGGACAAGGCCTCGCTGCTGTCTGGGAGCGCGTGTAGAAAACACGCTCCTCTCGTCCCTTTTACGTTACGACCAGTTAGGCACCACGAGCATGGCTTCTTCTGCAGCGCACCTTTTCAGTCCCATAACCATCCGTTCCGTCACGATGCGCAACCGCGTGTGGGTGCCCCCCATGTGCCAGTACTCGGTCTTTAAACGCGATGGAGTGCCGACCAGTTGGCACCAGATTCACCTCGGTGGCATGGCGGTCGGCGGTGCCGGTCTCATCATCGCCGAAGCAACCGCGGTGTCCTTCGACGGCCGTATTACGGTTCACGACACCGGTATCTGGAATGACGAGCAGCGTGACGCGTGGAAGAACATTGTCGGTGTCCTCCACGAGCACGGCGCCGTCGCGGGCATTCAGCTCGCGCATGCGGGGCGCAAGTCCTCCGTTCGCCCCGACTGGAACTTCGCCGGAGCCGCGGGCCCGATGCCCGAATCTGAGGGTGGTTGGGTGCCCATTGCCCCGTCGGCTATTCCCTTCGATGAGACGTCAGCTACGCCTCGAGAGATGACCCTGGCCGACATCGAGCGGGTCACCGAAGACTTCCGCGCGGCCGCCCGTCGTTCCGTTGACGCCGGATTCACGGTGCTCGAAATCCATGCTGCTCACGGCTACCTGCTCCACGAGTTCCTCTCGCCGCTGTCGAACACCCGCACCGATGGGTATGGCGGACCTCTCGAGAATCGCGCCAAATTCCTGCTCGATATTCTGGATGCCGTGCGCGCCGAAGCGGGCGAAGAGATCGCCGTCTTCGTGCGCTTCTCCGCAACCGACTGGGCCGAGGGTGGCTGGACTCCGGAGGAGACCTCCATCGTTGCAGGTTGGTGCGCCGAGCGCGGCGCCGACTTCTTCGACATCTCGACCGGCGGCAACTATCCCGGGGTCACCATTCCCACGGGCCCCAGCTACCAGGTCACATTCAGTGACCAGGTCAAGCACTCCGCTCATGTCTCCACGGCCGCGGTTGGTTTGATAACGGATGCCGAAATCGCCAACGAGATCATCGTCTCAGGCCAGGCAGATGCGGTCCTTCTCGGCCGCGAGCACATGCGTGACCCTCACTTCGCCTTGCGGGCTTCGGCCGAGCTCGGGATTGAGATCGACTACTGGCCAGCTCAGTACCTGCGCTCGCGCCCCCGCAGCGCCGTCACGACGACTACCACCGCCAAGGTCGCCTTCTAGCGGCTGGTGACGTTGCCGAACAGGCGTGCCGCGGAGCTGATGAAGATTGGTCGGGAGAGGAACCACGCTACGGCGATGACGCCGAGCGAGGCGAAGAAGAACCAGAAACCGGTCCAGCCTTCGACGTCGCTGCTGTTGTACATGTGGTTCAGGTTGCGCAGCGCGCCCGTCGTGAACACAAGGAAGACGTGCACGGCGATGAAGAAGCAAAAGTACAGCATGACCGGAAAGTGCACCGCCCGCGCCCACTCCATCGGGTAGGCCGCGTTCAAGCGCCGAGCGTTCTTTGGCCACATGGTTGACATGCGGAAACCGGTGATGGCAGCTAATGGCGCCGCGATGAATACGGTCGTGAAGTAAGCGAGCACTTGCAGGCTGTTGTAGTTGACCCAGCCGTTCTCGGTAGGCCAATTCAAGGTGGCGTACTGAATCCCCGCCGACACGGCATTGGGAATAATATCCCAGCTCAGAGGGACAATCCGCATCCACTGACCGGTCACGAACAGGATGACGATAAACACGGCACCGTTGACGAGCCAGATCACGTCAAGTGACTGATGGAGCCAGATTGTGATGCTGACCTTGCGGGCAAGATCGCGGCGCGGGGCCCAGTAGGCACTCGGGCGCGTTTCGCGGCGAACGGTGAGACCCGTGCGAATGATGAGCACCATGAAGAAGACGTTGAAGAAGTGCTGCCACCCTAGCCAGGTCGGTAAACCGACGGGGGCACCGTCAGGGAGCGGTGTTTCGCCTGGGTAATCGGTGAGAAAGGATTGCACAGCCGGGGTCGACGCGAGAAGGCGAGCGAGGACAACAATGACCGCCGCCAGAACGACAAACGCGACACTCGCCAGCAGAACCTGGCTGACGCGTGACATCCCCAGGATGCGTTCCTTGAGTGAGGCGCGCGGTGCCTTCGCTGGGGTGAGAGCGGGCTGCGAGGCGTCCTCCGAGGCTGGCTCAGCATCCAGGGGGATCTCAGCGGCGGGCGGCAAGGGGGCTTCAGTTTGTGCGGGTGAGGGTGCCAGTGCTGCTGGAGGAATCTCAATCGAAGCGACGGCAGCCGGAACGACAGCATCCGGAAGAACGCGACCCTCGGTGGGCCAGGGTTCGCCTCCGGAAACCCGGGGGAGTCCCCGGCGGAATCCGCCGGTCGCGCCAGACGATTGTGGCGAAACTATGGGCAATGCCTCGTGATCTGTGGCAACAATTTCTGATGCGACATCGGGCACACTCGAGACAGCGTGAGCACTATCGGGCTCAGCGGACGCGTGCGAGATTGTTGGAGCTGCCGCTAGGCCAGCCGCGCCCGGAGGCCAGGGAGATCCGCCGGCGACGCGGGGGAGGCCACTGCGCACGTGTGGGGATGACAATGATTGCCCGGACACGCTTAGGAGTTCGCAGCCTTGAGCGCCGTGATGAGCTGCGGCACCACCGTAAAGACATCGCCCACGATGCCGAAGTCGGCGATCTCAAAGATGGGAGCGGTCTCGTCCTTGTTGATGGCGATGATTGTTTTCGACGTCTGCATGCCAGCCTTGTGCTGGATGGCGCCCGAAATACCGAGCGCAATGTACAGCTGCGGGGCTACCTGAACGCCGGTCTGACCGACCTGGAAGCTTTGAGGGATGAACCCGGCATCCACGGCGGCGCGCGAAGCGCCGATTGCCGCACCGAGGGTATCCGCCAACTGCTCCACGAGCACGAACTTTTCGGCCGACCCTAAACCTCGACCACCGGAAACAACCTTGGTTGCACCGCGAAGTTCGGGGCGTGTGGTGGTGGGGGCGTCCGCAATGTCACGGGATTCAATAACGGCTGAACGCCGACCGGATGCCGCGACCT
>Ga0114978_10002487_pt1 | contig 15175 bp, 11 predicted proteins | sample S_140212_EF_Meta_FD_87027 | JGI IMG/M metagenome (GOLD analysis project Ga0114978, IMG submission 87027) | Freshwater microbial communities from Lake Simoncouche, Canada to study carbon cycling - S_140212_EF_MetaG | ecosystem: Environmental > Aquatic > Freshwater > Lake | place: Lake... | reverse complement strand
CCCATCGAGGTGTTATTGGCAATCGAGATGAGGTTGGCACCCACGGTTGAGGCCACTCCATCGACAACCAGGTTATAACGAACGGCTTTCAAGCCCACGAGCTCAAGCAGGAGCGCCAAGGTGTAGCGGCTCTTTCCTTTGGGCCAGGTCATCTTGTTCGCGCGTTCATTCACGATGGCATCAAAGCCAGCCGACAGAATGCAGGCGAAATACGTGACCTTCTCCCCGCAGGTGATGCGCCCCAGATCGATGGCATGGGACGGTTCAGTCAGCGAGGAAAGAAGATGACGGATGCTCGCCGCAAGATCCCCCACCGGAATTGCCAAACCCCGCGCAAGGTCATTGCCCGTGCCGCTGGGGACGATGGCCAACGGAATGCTCGTCTGGGCAATCAGATTGACCCCGAGGCTCACCATGCCATCACCGCCCACCACAACGAGAGCATCGGCAGGGTTCGGAGCCACTTCCCCCGGCGTGGGCAAACCCGCTATTGCGAGCGCAGTGACCCGCACAAGGTCCGTAAAGTCCTTCTCCCGAAGGGCAGTCACGTCATAACCGGCCGCGCGCAAGGCAGTCACGACAGCATCGCCGGAGCTCCGATTCTTTCCGAAGGCGGCGTGGGGGTTAATGGCCACAACGATGTGGCGCCGAAGCATGGTCACGAAATGATTATCGCACCCAGCATTCCCCAGCATTCTCCCGCTCCGCGAGACTAGGCTTGATTCACAATCAGATTTTTTGTCATCCCCTAAAAACCAATCTTTTGGCATGGCAGAGCGCGGCGAAAGCCGCAATGGAGGAAAAAATGGAAAGCGCAAGCAAGTGCCCCTACATGGCCGGTAAGCAGGCCAGCACCGCCAACAAAGCCCAAGACTGGTGGCCCAACCAGCTCAACCTCAAGGTTCTCCAGCAGAACTCCCCCATGGTAGATCCCATGGGCGATACGTTCGACTACGCCGCCGAATTCAAGACTCTTGATCTTGATGCCGTCAAGGCCGACATCGAAACCCTGATGACAACGTCTCAGGACTGGTGGCCCGCCGACTACGGAAACTACGGCCCCTTCTTCATCCGCATGGCGTGGCACTCTGCCGGCACCTACCGCACCTCCGACGGTCGCGGCGGCGGCGGCGCTGGCATGCAGCGCTTCGCCCCCCTGAACAGCTGGCCCGACAACGTCAACCTCGACAAGGCACGTCGTCTGCTCTGGCCCATCAAGCAGAAGTATGGCAAGAAGCTCTCGTGGGCCGACCTCATGATCCTCGCCGGAACCCTCGCGCTGTCGTCCATGGGACTGAAGACCTTCGGCTTCGGCGGGGGACGCCCCGATGTCTGGGAGCCCGACGAGACGTACTGGGGCCAAGAAGCCGAGTGGCTGGCCAACAGCCGTTACACCGGTGACCGCAACCTCGAGAACCCTCTTGCCGCCGTGCAGATGGGCCTCATCTACGTCAACCCTGAGGGCCCCGATGGCTTCCCCGACGCCCTGGGTTCCGCCCGGGATATTCGCGAGACCTTCGGTCGCATGGCCATGAACGACGAAGAAACTGTCGCCCTCATCGCCGGTGGTCACACCTTCGGCAAGGCGCACGGCGCCGCAGACCCCAACATCTACGTTGGTGCTGAGCCCGAGGGTGCTCCCATGGAAGAAATGGGTCTCGGCTGGAAGAACACGCTGGGCTCCGGCAACGGCGTGAACACCATCAGCAGCGGCCTCGAGGGTGCCTGGACGAACACGCCAACGACGTGGGATAACAGCTACTTCGAGATTCTGTTCGGTCACGAGTGGGTTCTCACCAAGAGCCCCGCCGGTGCCGCCCAGTGGATCCCTGCCGATCCTGCAGCAGCCACCCTGGTTCCGGATGCCCATGACCCTTCCAAGCGTCACGCTCCCATCATGTTCACCAGCGACCTTGCGTTGCGCGTTGACCCTATCTATGAGCCCATCTCGCGTCGCTTCTTGGCCCACCCTGAGGAATTGGCTGATGCCTTTGCTCGCGCGTGGTTCAAGCTGACCCACCGTGACATGGGCCCCATCGATCGCTACCTCGGCAACATGGTTCCCTCCGAGCACCTGATCTGGCAGGACCCCGTTCCTGCCGTTACCGGCGAGCTCATTGGTGCCGCCGACATCGCCGCTCTCAAGAAGACCATTCTTGCCTCGGGACTCACGGTCTCGCAGCTGGTCTCGACGGCATGGGCGTCGGCCTCGTCGTTCCGCAACACCGACAAGCGCGGTGGAGCAAACGGAGCGCGCATTCGTCTCGAGCCTCAGAAGAGCTGGGCCTCCAACTCTCCTGCTGACCTCGCGGCTGTGCTGACCAAGCTCGAGGGAATTCAGGCGGACTTCAACAAGGCCGGCAAGGCTCAAGTTTCTCTGGCCGACATCATCGTGCTGGGTGGCGCTGCCGCTGTGGAGCACGCTGCAAAGAGTGCGGGAACCGACATCACGGTTCCCTTCGCTCCCGGCCGCACCGATGCCACACAGGAGCAGACTGACATCGACTCCTTCGCGTTCCTAGAATCGGCTGCCGATGGCTTCCGTAACTACGCGAGCAAGGGGCACCACAAGGTCGCTGAGTTCATGCTCATCGAGCGCGCGTCGCTTCTGGGCCTCACCGGTCCCGAAATGACCGTTCTCGTCGGTGGCATGCGTGTTCTAGATGCCAACGCCGATCACTCGGCCGTGGGTGTGTTCACCAAGAACCCCGGAACGCTCACCAACGATTTCTTCGTGAACCTGTTGGATGCCGGTAACACCTGGCACCCTCAGACTGAGGATGCCGAACTGTTCGACGCCCGCGATTCCAAGACCGGTGCTGTCACCTGGACCGGCAGCCGCGCTGACCTGGTCTTCGGTTCGAACTCGCAACTGCGGGCTCTTGCCGAGGTCTACGGCAGCGACGACGCCCAGGCCAAGTTCGTGCACGACTTCGTCGCCGCATGGGACAAGGTCATGATGGCGGATCGGTTCGATCTGGCCTAGGACACACCCACCCTGGCGGGCCTCCTGAAACGAGGCTCCCAAAAGTAAAACCCCCGCCAAAAAGCGGGGGTTTTACTTTGCCCCGGGAACTTTCCCGCTTGCCAACTGAGCCTCAATAATTGCGGGAGGATAATTCCCGCGGAATGATTCCTCGATACCCCTTGACACCCGTTTTGCATCGTATATGATTTCAGATATTAGCCTTCGAGAAAGTTGCGACGACATGAGCATCACGAAACTGGATTCGACCATCGAACCCGGCAAGATTATTGCTTTGCACCTCAACTATGCGTCGCGCATTGCGCAACGCGGGCGCACCCCGTCCCATCCGTCATTCTTCTTGAAGCCCACCACATCGTTGGCCTCCACCGGCGGCACCGTCGAACGCCCCGCTGGCACGGAACTCCTCGCGTTCGAGGGAGAAATTGCCCTGATCATCGGGTCACAGGTGCGACGCGCAACCCCGGAGCAGGGCTGGGCTGCCGTCTCCGGCGTCACCGCCGCCAATGACCTCGGCGTCTACGACCTGCGCTACGTCGACAAGGGCTCCAATCTGCGCTCCAAGGGCGGCGACGGGTTCACCCCCATCGGACCCAACGTGATTACCGCTTCGGCCATCGATCCCGCCAAACTACGTCTGCGCACCTGGGTCAACGGCACTCTGGTGCAAGATGACACCACCGAAAACCTCGCCTTTAGCTTTGGCACACTCGTTGCCGATCTCTCCCAGCTCATGACACTCGAACCGGGTGACATCATTTTGACGGGTACTCCCGCAGGATCCTCCGTGATTGTTCCCGGAGATGTCGTCGAAGTCGAAGTGGATGCCCCCACCGCTGCCGGCTCGCCCTCAACCGGGCGCCTGACGACCACCGTCGTGCAGGGAACCATCCCGCTCCCCGACTTCAGCGCCGGCCCCAAAATCGATGATCTCCAACGCGAAGAAGCCTGGGGCTCGCGAGATGCAGCCGGACTTCCCGCCGAGGCCAGCATCCTCACCGAAGACTTGAAAGCACGCATCAACTCCGTGGCCACCGCCACGTTGAGCTCGCTTCTTCGCAAGCGCGGCTTCAACAACGTCTCCATCGATGGCCTGAAGAGCACTCAGCCCGGGGCCCGCATGGTGGGCCTCGCCCGCACGCTGCGGTACGTTCCCTTCCGCGAAGACCTCTTCGAGAAATTCGGCGGCGGCTACAACGCGCAGAAGCGCCTCTTCGATAGCCTTCAGCCCGATGACGTGGTCATCATGGATGCCCGGGGCGAGACCGGATCCGGAACCCTCGGCGACATTTTGGCGTTGCGGGCGCGCAACCTCGGCGCCGCGGGAATTGTGACCGATGGTGGTGTGCGCGACCTCGCGGTGGTCACCGACATCGGTATCCCCACGTATCACTCCGGCGGGCATCCGGCCGTGCTCGGGCGCAAGCACGTTCCCTGGGACGTTGACATCACCATTGCGTGTGGAGGGGCATCCGTTCAGCCCGGCGACATCATCATCGGTGACTCCGATGGGGTTCTTGTCGTTCCCCCTTCCCTCATCCACGATCTCATTGCCGAGGCAATTGTCCAAGAACGCGAAGAAGAGTTCATTGCCGAGATGGTGGCCAAAGGTGGCCGGGTCGAAGAACTCTTTCCGATGAACAAGGAATGGCGCGCAAAGTACGTTCAATGGTTGGCCGATAAATCATGACCTCGATTGTGGCCAACAAGGCTGAGCGTGCCTACCTCTCGGTGCGGGGCAAGATTAATGACGGTTCGTTCGGGCCGGGCTATCGCCTCGTTCTGGGGCAAATCGCCAAGGAGCTCGACGTGAGTGTCGTGCCCGTGCGCGAGGCGATTCGTCGCTTGGAGGCCGAAGGGCTTGTGACGTTCACGGCCAACGTGGGGGCCCATGTTGCCGCCGCAAATGCCAGCGAATACCAGTTCACGATGGAGACGCTCAGCCTGGTTGAGGGCATGGCGACCGCCATGGCCGCCCCTCACATCGCTGCTGCCGACATTGCCCTCGCGCGTTCTATCAATGCTGAAATGCGCGAGTGCCTCGAAAACTTTGACCCGCGCCGCTTTACAGACCTCAATCACGAGTTACACGCCGTCATCTTCGAGCGCTGCCCTAACCCCCACATCCTGGATCTTGTGCACCGTGGCTGGAACCGCCTGGCGGCCATTCGTGACTCGATCTTCTCTTTCGTTCCGGGGCGCGCGCTGCGTTCCGTCGACGAACACGACCAGCTCATCACCCTGATTGAGAACCACGCCCCCGCGCTCGAGATTGAACTCGCCGCTCGGGAGCACCGGCTCGCGACACTGAGGGAATACCTCGCGGCCCAGAAAAAACAACCGTCCCCGTCATCCGCTGTCAGCACCGATTTTGGAGCATCATCATGACCACACAGCCCGTTCCCGCAAACCTTCCCGCTCACCTGCAGCACTTCATTGATGGCGCCTTTGTCGACTCCATCGACGGCGCCACATTCGATGTGCTCGAGCCCGTCTCAAATGAGACCTACATCACGGCAGCCTCGGCGAGCGCAGCGGATGTCAACCTTGCCGTTGCCGCTGCGAAGCGCGCCTTCGATCATGGTCCGTGGCCCAAAATGCTCCCCCGTGAGCGCTCGCGCATCCTGCACAAGGTTGCCGACATCGTGGAGTCACGTGATGCTCTCCTCGCCGAACTTGAATCGTTCGACTCTGGTTTGCCGATCGCTCAGTCGCTTGGCCAAGCACGCCGTGCTGCCGAGAACTTTCGTTTCTTCGCGGACCTGATCGTTGCTCAACAAGACAACGCTTTCAAGGTGCCCGGTCGCCAGATGAACTACGTGAACCGTAAGCCCATTGGTGTCGCCGGGCTCATCACGCCCTGGAACGTGCCGTTCATGCAGGAATCCTGGAAGTTGGGCCCCGCGATGGCAACCGGTAACACCGTGGTTCTGAAGCCCGCCAGCTACACCCCACTCTCGGCAACACTGTGGCCCGATATCTTCCGCGAGGCGGGCGTGCCCGACGGCGTGTTCAACCTCATTCTCGGCCCCGGAGGCATTGCCGGTGACGCACTTGTCACCCACCCCGACGTGCCGTTGATCTCCTTCACCGGTGACAGCTCAACGGGAGCCATGCTCTCCGCCAACGCTGCTCCTCTCCTGAAGAGCCTCTCGCTCGAACTCGGCGGCAAGAGCCCCGCCATTGTCTTCGCCGATGCCGACCTCGAAGCCGCGCTCGACGCGACCGTCTTTGGTGTCTTTAGCCTCAACGGCGAGCGTTGCACGGCCGGAAGCCGTGTGCTCGTTCAACGCGAAATCTACGACGACTTCATTGAGCGCTTTGCCGAGCGCGCCCGCAACATTGTGGTGGGACTTCCCACCGACCCGGCGAGCGAGGTCAGTGCTCTCGTTCACCCGAAGCACTTCGAGAAGGTCATGAGCTACATCGAAATCGGCAAGGGTGAAGGTCGCCTTCTGGCCGGTGGCGGTCGCGCCGAAGGGTTCCCGACAGGCAACTTTGTTGCCCCCACCGTGTTTGTCGACGTGAAACCCGAAGCGCGCATCTTCCAAGAGGAAATCTTTGGACCCGTGGTTGCGATCACCCCGTTCGACACCGACGAGGAAGCTCTCGAACTGGCGAACAACACGAAGTACGGCCTGGCCGCCTACGTGTGGACCACGAACCTCAAACGTGCTCACAACTTTGCGCACGCCATTGAGTCGGGCATGGTCTGGCTGAACTCGAACAACGTTCGTGACCTGCGCACGCCGTTCGGTGGTGTCAAGGCCTCCGGTCTGGGGCGCGAGGGCGGCTACCGTTCGATTGATTTCTACACGACCGCGCAATCCGTGCAGATCTCGCTGGAAGACTCGCACTCTCCCCGCTTCGGCGTCGGCGCCGCCGGCAAGCACTGACCACATCCGTCACTCACACAAATCTAAAACTGCAAGGCTCCACAACTCCAAAGGAGGAGAACATGTCTACCCCAATTCCAACCCCGGTTGCACCCGCCCCCGATATTCTGCGGTGCGCGTACATGGAAATTGTCGTCACTGACCTCGCCACATCCCGCGAGTTCTACGTTGACATTCTCGGTCTGATCGTGACAGAAGAAGACGAGAACACCATTTACCTGCGCTCCTTCGAGGAGTTCATCCACCACAACCTTGTGCTTCGCAAGGGCCCAATCGCCGCTGTGGCCGCGTTCTCTTTTCGCGTGCGCAGCAATGACGACGTTGATGCCGCTCAGAAGTATTACGAGGAGCTGGGTTGCAAGGTCGAGCGCCGCAAGGAGGGCTTTGTCAAGGGCATCGGCGACTCACTCCGCGTCGAAGATCCCCTGGGTTTCCCCTACGAGTTCTTCTTTGAGACCACGCACGTGGAACGGATGGCCTGGCACTACGAGCTTCAGACCCCCGGCTGCCTGGTGCGCCTCGACCACTTCAACCAGGTGACTCCTGATGTCCCCCGTGCTGTCGCCTACGTCGAAGACCTCGGCTTCAAGGTGACCGAAGACATCAGCGACTCCGATGGTGTGGTCTACGCCGCCTGGGTTCGCCGTAAAGACACCGTGCATGACACCGCCATGACCGGTGGCGATGGCCCGCGCATGCACCACGTTGCTTTCTCCACACACGAGAAGCACAACATCATTGCCATCTGCGACAAGCTGGGTGCCCTGCGCAAGTCCGATCACATCGAGCGCGGCCCGGGCCGTCACGGTGTCTCGAATGCCTTCTACCTGTACTTGCGCGACCCTGACGGTCACCGCGTCGAGATTTACACTCAGGATTACTACACCGGCGACCCCGACAACCCCCGCGTTTCGTGGGATGTCCATGACAACCAGCGCCGCGACTGGTGGGGCAACGCAGTTGTGCCTAGCTGGTACACGGATGCCTCGCTCGTGCTCGACCTCGAGGGCAAGCCGCAGCCGGTCATCAAGCGCGCCGACCCCAGCGAGATGGCTCAGACCATTGGCGCGGACGGTTTCTCGTACACCCGCAAAGATGACAAAGAACACGGCTTCAAGTTGGGCCACCAGCTCTAGGGATAAGGTTTTCATATGTTGGATCAGGCCACCAGAACGGCAATTGCCGACGAACTCGTAGAAGCCGAGCGCACGGGTATTCCCGTCCCCCTCATCACCAAGCGCCACCCTGGCATGACCGTCGAGGATGCCTACGCGGTGCAAGGTATTTGGCGCGACCGGAGTATCGCCGCTGGCCGCCGTCTCGTGGGGCGCAAGATTGGCCTCACGTCCAAAGTCATGCAGGTTGCAACCGGAATCACCGAGCCCGACTACGGGATCATCTTCGATGACATGGTCTACGAGACCGGTGCCCGCCTCGAGATTGACCAGTTCACGAACTGTCGCGTCGAAGTAGAACTGGCTTTCGTTCTGGCCAAACCCCTGAGTGGCCCCAATTGCACCCTTTTTGATGTGCTGGATGCCACTGCCTACGTTGTTCCCGCCCTCGAGATTCTCAGCGCTCACGTTGAGATGGAGGGCCGCACCATTGTGGATACCATCTCCGACAACGCCGCCATGGGAGCGATGGTGACGGGCGGCACTCCCGTCAAGCCAGGCGATATCGACCTTCGCTGGATTTCAGCCTTGTTGTATCGCAACGAGACCATCGAGGAATCCGGCGTGGCTGCTGCTGTCCTCAACCACCCGGCAGCCGGCGTGCACTGGCTCGCCAATAAGATTGCCGCCCACGGCGACTCGATGGCGGCCGGAGAAATCATTCTCGCGGGCAGCTTCACCCGCCCCATGTGGGTCTACAAGGGTGACACCGTTCACGCCGACTACGGTCCGTTAGGGTCAATTACATGCCAATTCGTCTAAAACTCGACGCAACGTTCGCCGCCAAAATCGCCGCGTCGACGCGAGCGCAAGTGGGCGTGTGGGTCTGTTCCGGCAGTGCCACCGTTGCAGAGATTTGTGCCAGCTCGGGAGTGGACTGGATCCTCATCGACTCCGAGCACACCCCTAACGGCCTCGAGTCCATCGTCGCCCAACTGCAGGCCGTTCAGGGTTATTCGGCGACGCCACTGGTGCGACCTCCCCATGGTGACCCCCAGCTCATCAAGCAATATCTTGATTTGGGCGTTCAGAACCTGCTCGTACCAATGGTGGATACCGCTTCGGATGCCCGCGCTCTCGTGAGCGCCGTTCGCTATCCTCCCGCCGGAATTCGTGGCGTGGGAAGCGCCCTCGCGCGCGCCTCCCGCTGGAACCGCGTTGAGGACTACCTGCAGAACGCCGACGACTCCATTGCCCTCTTCGTTCAGGTAGAGACGGTGACCTCGGTCGCCAACATCGATGAGATTCTCGCCGTCGAAGGGATTGCCGGCATCTTTGTCGGGCCCTCTGACCTTGCCGCCAGCATGGGACTCCTTGGGCAGCAGGACCATCCCGATGTCATCGCCGCGGTCGAAAGCGTCATTGCCAAGGCCACGGCAGCCCACGTTCCTGTCGGCGTCAATGCCTTTGCCCCGGCGACCGCCGATCGCTACATCGCTGCCGGTGTCGACTTCATCGTGGTCGGTGCCGACGTGGCCATCCTTGCCCGCGCGACCGAAGGCCTTGCCGACAGATTCATTCCGACAGCCTCGGTGGATGCCCCGTCGACGTCAACACGACGCACAAGCTATTAGGGGCTGCTGATTATGGTGGAATACGTTGTTCCTCCGCCTGCCCGGCCAACAGTGGCGGTAGTTCAATCCACCGGGGTTTTTCCCGTGCGCCGCGTCTTCTGTGTGGGGCGAAACTACATCGACCACTCATTAGAAATGGGCGGGGATCCGGAGCGCGAACCGCCGTTCTTCTTCAACAAGCCCAGCGATGCGGTTGTTCCCGCGCGGGGCCTCATCCCCTACCCTCCGCTCACGAACAATTTCCACTTCGAGGTGGAACTCGTTGTCGCGATTGGTGCCGTGGCAAAAAATGTCACCGTCAATCAGGCGTTGAGCTGCGTTTTCGGATATGCCGTCGGGGTTGATCTCACCCGCCGTGACCTCCAAAATGAGGCCAAGGCGTTGCGCCGCCCCTGGGAATGGGGCAAAGCATTTGATTCTTCGGCCCCCCTCTCGCCAATCCACCCCGCGACCGGTCCGCTGGAGCTGGGACCGATGTGGCTCGCCGTAAATGGTGACGAAAAGCAGCGGACAGATCTCGCCCAGATGATCTGGTCCGTTGCCGAAATCATCGCGGCCGCCTCACAGTCAATGGTCCTGCTTCCCGGCGACCTCATCTTCACCGGCACCCCCGCCGGCGTCGGCAAACTTGAACCCGGTGATGTCGTCACCGGCGGCATCGATGGACTCGACCAGTTCACGTTTACCATCGGCCCAGCATCCGCCTCGTCCTCGTTCGTCCCGGGATGAACGGGCCTCACAAGCCAAAAGCAAAAACCCCCGTTTTACCGGGGGTTTTTCTCTTGCTGGGGTACCTGGACTCGAACCAAGAACAAATGAACCAGAATCATCCGTGTTGCCAATTACACCATACCCCAATGGTCAAAACCGAAGCCCTGACCGACTCCCTAGCTTAACGTACGAGGGAGGGCCTAAACAAACCGAGCGGGAAATCCCTCCACTAGGGGCGCTGAGCGAAGTGAACGAGACGGTGGATCGTCTCGGCCTTGCCCAAAATCTCCATCGACTCAAAGAGCGGTGGGGAGATGCGACGACCCGAGAGCGCAACGCGCAGGGGGCCAAAGGCAATGCGCGGCTTGAGTTCGAGAACCTCGACAAGAGCGTGGTTCAAGGCTTCCTGAATCACATCGTGAACGAACTCCGACGCCGGCACCAGCTCGAGGGCGGCAACGCCCGCGGCGACAATCTGTCCGGCGTTCTCCGGCAGCGTCTTCAGCGCATCCTCGGCGAAAACGATGTCCTCGATGGGGGTGAACAAGAACTCCAGCAGGGCCGGCGCCTCGCTCAGAACCTGCATGCGCGTCTGCACGAGGGGCGCTGCCTGCACGAGGATGGCGAGCTGCTCATCCGTTATGGGCGACGCCACGAGACCCGCTGTCGCCAGCTGAGGCGTGATGCGCGCAACGAAGTCTTTGGGCTCGAGCATGCGAATGTGGTCACCGTTCAGCGCCTCGGCCTTTTTCAGGTCAAAGCGCGCGGGGTTGGGGTTCACGTCCACAACGTCGAAGGCCTCGATCATCTCGGCCACGGTGAAGATATCGCGGTCGTGGGTGAGCGACCAGCCCAGCAGCGAGAGGTAGTTGATGAGCCCCTCGGGAATGAAGCCACGCTCGCGGTGCAAAAACAGGTTGGACTCGGGGTCACGCTTGGAAAGCTTCTTATTGCCTTCTCCCATGACGTAGGGCAGGTGCCCAAAGCGCGGGATGTGGGTGGTGATGCCCACGTCGATCATGGCGTGATACAGCGCGATCTGACGCGGGGTGGAGGAAAGGAGGTCTTCACCACGCAACACGTGGGTGACCTGCATGATGGCATCGTCGATGGGGTTCACCAGCGTGTACAGCGGCTGACCGTTGGGGCGCACGACCACGAAGTCGGGGAAGGACCCAGCCGGAAAAGTGATCTCGCCACGAACGAGATCATCGAAGGTGATGTCCTCATCGAGCACCCGGAGTCGCAGAGCCGGCTCACGGCCTTCGGCGCGGTAGGCAGCCTTTTGCTCCTCGCTCAGGTCGCGGTCAAAGTTGTCATAGCCAACCTTGGGGTCGCGCCCGGCGGCAACGTTGCGGGCTTCAATTTCCTCAGCGGTCGAGAAGCTCTCGTAGAGATGGCCGCTGTCTTTCAGTGTCGCCACGATGCCGGCATAGATGTCGAGGCGTTGAGACTGGCGGTAGGGCTCGTGGGGACCACCTACGTTGATTCCTTCATCCCAGTCCAGACCGAGCCAGCCCATGGCATCCACCAACTGCAGGAAGCTTTCCTCGGAATCGCGCGCCTGATCCGTGTCTTCAATACGGAAGATGAACGTGCCGCCCGTGTGGCGCGCGTACGCCCAGTTGAACAAGGCGGTGCGCACGAGTCCTACGTGAGGCGTTCCGGTCGGTGAGGGGCAGAATCGAACGCGAACGTCGGTGCCGGTAGCCGTGGAATAGGGGTAGTTCGTGCTCATGCGTCCAGTCTCGTTAGCCATCCGTGGCGGTCGGGGGTGCGGCCGTACTGAATGTCTGTGAGCTCGCGGCGAAGGCTCATGGTGAGCTCTCCAGCCGGAGCGTCGGGGTTGCCAATGCTGATCTCGGAGCCGAGCAGTTGGCTGATGGGGGTGATGACGGCAGCGGTACCGCAGGCAAAGACCTCGGTGATTTCGCCGGATTCAAGGCCGGTGCGCCAGTCCTCGACCGTGATCGTGGTTTCGTCGACCTTCAGGCCTCGGTCGCGAGCCAATGTGATGATGGATTCGCGGGTGATGCCCTCGAGAATTGTTCCCGTCAAGGCGGGCGTGGAGAGATGACCGTCTTTGTGTACAAAGAAAATGTTCATGCCGCCGAGCTCGTCGATCTTTGTGCCGGTTTCAGCATCGAGAAAGAGCACCTGGGCGCAACCATTTTCGTAAGCCTCGACCTGAGGAAGCAGCGATGACGCGTAGTTGCCACCGAACTTGGCAGCGCCGGCACCGCCGCGGCCCGCGCGCGAGTACTCCGTGGAGAGCCAGATTTTGACGGGCGCAATCCCCGCAGCGAAGTAGGCACCTGCTGGGCTGGCAATGACGTAGTAGCCCACCTTGTGCGCTGCCCGCACTCCCAAGAAACTTTCGTTGGCAATCATGAAGGGTCGCAAGTAAAGGCTCGTCTCGGGCGCCGAGGGTACCCATTTGCCATCGACGGCAACGAGCCTGCGCAGAGATTCGATAAAGTCTTCGACGGAGAGCTCGGGAAGAGCGAGACGGCGTGCCGAGCGCTGTAAGCGGCGACCATTGGCCTCGGGCCTAAACGTGTGCAGGGAGCCGTCGGCGTGACGGTAGACCTTCAGACCCTCAAAGATTTCTTGCGCGTAATGCAAGACGGAGGCTGCCGGGTCGAGCATGAGTGGGCCGTAGGGAATGACCTGAGCGTCATGCCAGCCTGCGGCCGTCGTCCAGTCGATAGACACCATGTGGTCGGTGAAATGCTTCCCAAACCCGGGGTCGGCAAGGATTTCTTCACGCTCGGCTTCGGCGCGCGCTGCCGGCGAAGGGGTCAGTGAGAAGCGGAGGGGAAATGACGTGGTGTCTGAGCCGGTCATGAGCAATCCTTACCTAGGAAACGGTATGTCTATTCTGGTGCTATTTGGCGGCGCTGGTAAGACGGGCGACAATCGCGTCGCCAACCGCAGCTGTGGAGCGAGCACCGACACCTCGGGCGGCGAGGTCGTCTGTGACTGCCGTGTTGACGGCAGCCGCGGCCGCGTCATAGCCGAAGTGCTCCAACATGAGAGCGACCGACAAGATGGCGGCGGTCGGGTCAGCCTTCTGCTGGCCCGCAATGTCGGGGGCCGATCCGTGGACCGGCTCAAACATCGACGGGAAGACGTTGGTGGGGTTGATGTTGCCGCTCGCCGCCAAACCGATTCCCCCACTGATGGCGGCGGCGAGGTCGGTGAGGATATCGCCAAAGAGGTTATCCGTGACAATCACGTCGAAACGTGAGGGGTTCGTCACCATGAAAATAGTGGCGGCATCCACGTGGAGGTAATCAACGGCAACCTGGGGGTACTCGGTCGCGACGGCGTCCACAATGCGACTCCACAGCGATCCCGCATTCACCAACACGTTGGTTTTGTGCACGAGGGTGAGTTGCTTCCGGTCACGCTTGGCGGCCAAATCGAAGGCATAACGAACGACGCGCTCGACGCCATAGGCCGTGTTGATCGAAAGCTCGTTGGCGATTTCGGCAGATGTTCCCTGCCGAATCACGCCGCCGTTACCCACATAGGGGCCCTCGGTGCCTTCACGCACGACGATGAAATCGACGTCGCCGGGGTGCGCCAGCGGGCTCACGACTCCAGGGAAGATTGTGGTCGGGCGAAGGTTGACGTAGTGATCCAGGCTAAAGCGCAACTTCAACAGAAGACCGCGCTCAATGATTCCGGCGGGGATGCGGGGGTCGCCCGGCACTCCCCCGACGGCCCCCAGCAAGATGGCATCATTGGTCGAAATGGAAGCCAAATCTTCATCGCTCAGCACGTCGCCAGTCTCAAGGTAGCGAGCCGCCCCGAGCAGGTACGTCGTCTTAGTGACGGTGAGATCCGCTTGCGCCGAGACAACGTCAAGAACCTTGATGGCCTCCGCAATAACTTCGGGGCCAATTCCGTCACCGGGGATGACAGCCAAATTCAATGAGGGCGACATGAGGATCCTTTTTTATCGGATGCGTCTCGCAGCAAAGCCGCGACAGGCACAGTGTTATTCCGTGATGTCCACTTCGAGCATCACGTCGGCATCAATGGCGACGCGCAACTTCTCGAGCAGGGCCGGAGGGACGGGTGAATCAACGGTCAGGACGCTGAGCGCTTTGCCGCCCAACTCTTGGCGGGCGATTTGCATGCCGGCAATGTTGATTTTGGCGTCACCGAACTCTTTGCCATAGATGGCCACGATGCCCGGGCGATCGATGTACTGCATGACAATGAGGTGATCGTCGATGGGGACATCAACTTCGTAGCCGTTGATCTCGACAATCTTCTGCACCTGCTTGGTGCCAACCAACGTTCCGGAGACAGACACCTGAGTGCCATCGCTGAGAGCACCGCGCAGGGTGAGCACCGTGCGATATTCGGGCGACTCTTCCTCGGAGATCATGCGCACCTCAATACCGCGCTGCTCCGCGAGCAGTGGGGCGTTGACGTAGGAGACCGTCTCACTCACGACGTTGGTGAAGATGCCCTTCAGTGCGGCGAGGCGCAAAACCTTGACGTCGTACTGGGTGATCTCGCCGCGAACTTCCACATCGACCGAGGTCAGGGGGCTCGAGTGGGCCAGACCCGAGAAAATCTGACCGAGCTTTTCGAACAAGGGGATGGCGGGGCGCACGTAGGGGTCAATGACACCGCCGGCGACGTTGACCGCATCCGGAACAAGCTCGCCACTGAGGGCCAGACGAACCGACTTGGCAACAGAGACGCCGGCCTTCTCTTGAGCTTCGTCCGTGGACGCGCCAAGGTGAGGCGTCACAACGATGTTGGGCAGGCCCAATAGAGGAGAACCCGTGGGAGGCTCGTTCACGAAGACGT
>Ga0114978_10002481_pt1 | contig 15186 bp, 9 predicted proteins | sample S_140212_EF_Meta_FD_87027 | JGI IMG/M metagenome (GOLD analysis project Ga0114978, IMG submission 87027) | Freshwater microbial communities from Lake Simoncouche, Canada to study carbon cycling - S_140212_EF_MetaG | ecosystem: Environmental > Aquatic > Freshwater > Lake | place: Lake... | reverse complement strand
CCAGAATTTCCAGTCCAAGATACAGTAGATGCTGCTCCTGCCTGCCCTGCCGAACCACCTTGCCCAACATTTACTGTAAGTGAAGACCCAGTAATATATGCCTTTGAAATATTCCAAGATACTGTTGCTCCTCCTCCACCCCCACTACCCGCAAATCCTCCGGGATTTGGTGCATTTTCAAGTCTTGCGCTGATTGTGAAAGTGTCGCCACGCCCACCAATAGCCCACCCGTTTGCTCCATAAATTGCCGCATTCATAACACCAACTGCCGTATTTGAAAATCCTGTTGTTCTTGTAGTCCAAATAATCGCATCTGTAGAAGTACGCACCGTAGTAGAACCGGCAAGATATATTCCATTATTATATGAGAGAGTAGAAATATCATTAGAACTACTAGTAGTTCTTAAAATCCAAGTGAGTGCATCTGTTGAAGTAACTATTCTTCCAGTAGTGCCACCAACAAGGTATATGCCGTTCCCATAAGTACTCGCAGCAATTGAAGCACCAGAACCACTAAATGTAGTTGTTCTTAAGGTCCAAATAATTGTATCCGAAGAAACTGCACATTCTGCTGGAAAACCACCTACTGCAACAAAATTAAGTGTTCCATCATATGTTATACTGTTAATATATGATGAAAGTGGAGATGTTCTTACGACCCAATTAATACTGTCAGTAGAAACTATAATATTACTTAAACTAATGCTATTTCTATTCCCAGCAACATAAAAACCACTATTCGATGCAAGTGCAGTAATATTTTGTGTATTAGTTCCTGCAGTTCTTAAAGTCCAAGTAATTGTATCTGAAGAGACTGCAAGATATGCACCTTGACCATAAGTGGAAAGTATTGATTGTGTTGATGCCGTAATACGTCCAAAAACACCAACATTTATATAAGTGTTATTTCCATATGCAACTGCCGTGATGCCACTACTAAATCCAGAAGCTCTTGGAGACCAAATGATTGTGTCAGTTGATGTTATGGACTCCCCCAGACCAGAAGCAGCAACATAAATTTGATTTTCAAAAATTATACTAACAATTCCCCATGTAGATCCACTAGTTCTTCGTGTCCATTGGATTCCATTAGTAGATGTATTAATCGCTCCTACATTATTACCAGCCATATAACCATTACTATATGATAATACAGAGTAAATAGCATCAGAAGTAGTAAATCCAGAAGTTCTTAGCGTCCACTGGATTCCATTTGTTGATGCCATCAACGTACCATTAGTACGAGTAGATATATATTTTTCTGTTATAGAATTATTAAAAGCAAGAGCACCAATTTGATTTGTGTTTCCACTAGTTCTTAAGGTCCAAGAAATAGTATCAGTAGAGACTGATATTATTCCTCCAACGCCACCAGCAACATAAGGATTTGTTTGACCAGAAGCAAAAATTATACTATAAATTGCATTAGTTCCAAATGCAGCAGTTCTTAAAGCCCAAGTAGTTCCATCAGCAGAAGATGTTAAAGTTCCAAATGCGCCGCCAGCAACATAATAAGAAGTTCCACGAGTTAAAGCATTAATTGCAGTACCACCAAATCCAGAATTACGTGCAATCCAAGTAATACTGTCAGTTGATGCGATTAAAGTTCCAGAATCTCCACCGGCAAAGAAATTAGTTCCATCATACATCGCAGAACGAAGTGTGTTTGTAGTACCTGTTCTTATTGTCCATTCAGGTGTTCCATACCCACCAACAACGTAAGGATCAGTTGCTGATGTTTTATAAACAGAAGAATAAATTCCGTTTATGTTACTAGAAGTTCTAGTCGTCCAAGAAATAGTATCAGTAGAAACTCTTATTTGTCCAAGTCCAAAATATGATCCAGGTGCATAAACACCAGCACCAGAAACATAGTATCCACCACCATACATTAACGTATTAATTGCATTACCAGCAGTATAGGTCCTAACTGTCCAATAAATTCCATCATTAATATAAGCACTATCATCAGTATTTGCAGATGCTCCACCACCGCCAGCACCTGTTGCTTCTATGAATAATTCTTTTGCTTGTAGCGGTACTGTAAATGTATATTGTCCCGAACTTGTGTATTCCTGATATGCTCCAATTGGTTCCCATGATTGAGTGCTTCCATCACTATATACAAATAAACGACTACCATCATCGGTAGATGTTGTAATTCCAGTACTTACATCCACATAAATTTTATTCGCAGCATCACTATAATTTGATACTGAAGTAATCCCAGTAATCTGATTGGATTTAATCTCAACTCCCATATTAATTTTCTCCTAGTTTTCTTTCAAGTTCTAGAATGCGTTTGTCTTGTTCTTTAATTGCTTCAATTAAAAGACCAACAATATTTTGATAAGAAACTGATTTTGTCTCATAATCTGGTGATGATGATTTTGGATATACAACTTGTGGAATAATTTTTTCTACTTCCTGAGCAATCAAACCAATCTGGTGATCTCCAGTATCTATACGATCATATTCTACACCACGCAAGGATAATACCTTATCAAGTGCATTTTCAATTGTTTTAACGTTAGTTTTCAGTTTAGCATCAGAATTTGCTGTAACTGTTCCAGAAACAACAATATTTCCTGTTGTTGTGTTGTTAGTAACACCGACTCCTAATCCCCCACCAATATAAACATTACTACTAATGCCAGTTACTTGAAGTGATTGTGATACAGTTCCTGTTGAAGTTCCACCACCAATTAATACTGGACCATTAGTGAATGTAGAAATTCCAGAAATACTTAAAGCAGATCCGACAATATTAGTGCTAGATCCAAGAATAGTAATAGTTGCTATACCAGCACTAGCCGTAGCAGTAACATTCTCTCCAACAAAATTAAATGTTGAAATACTATTTGGATCACCAACAAGTGTAGTTTCATCTCTAACAGTAAGACCACTAATTGCATCGGAAGGAGCAGCAGAGACCCATGATGGAGCATTACCACTTCCATTTGACTGAAGAATTGTGCCAGGAGAACCGTTTGTTAAGAATGCTGTAATATTCTCTGCAGATTGATAGAGAATATTTCCAGCAAGCCCACCCTTAACATAAGTTGCAAGTCCAGCATTAGAAACATAAGTTACAACGCCAACGGATATGCCGGAAAGTTTAGAACCATCACCATAATAAGTAACTGTAGTAACACCAGGATTTGTTGATGTAATAATTCCAGTAGTACCATTAATAACTACACCAGTAGTGGTGTTACCAAAAGTAGAAATTCCAGAAATACTTAATGCAGTTCCTACAAGATTATTAGAAACTGTAATCGTAGCAGCAACGCCAGAAGTTGTTGCTGTTACGTTAGATCCAACAAAATTGAGTGATGAGATATTCGTTGCTAATGAAGTTCCATCATCTCTAATTGTAATACCACCAATACCACCGCCAGAAGTTATACTCCCCCAGTAAGGAGTACCAGTTCCATCTGAAACTAGAATAGATCCAGCAGTTCCAACCTGAGTGAATGAAGTTATTCCAGTATTGGATTGGTAAGGAATAACACCAGCACTACCGCCCGCAAGATTCGTTGCTATGCCTGCTGATGTTGCATAACCACTTAAAGTTCCACTAAATGTAGTTGCAGTAATGGTAGAATCAGTCATCTGAATTCCACCAACAGCAAGTCTTACACCATTAGGTACTTGTGTAGATCCAATACCAACGCCATAGTTAATTAACCAAGCATCAGTTCCAAGTCCAGAAAAAGAACCAGACTTAAACCACATAATTTTCTTATATGTGGCAGGAAGTGTCTCAATACCAGCAATATTTAAATTAACGAGTGGTGAACCTTCTGTAGATGCAACCGCAATACCACCATGATTTGCAGTAGTATCGTTAGAAACATCATTACCAAACGCATCTGTTCTAACTCCAATAACGATGTCTGGGTCAGAAATTTTTAGTTGTTGAACATTAAGGAATGCTGTTGTTCCTCCAAGCGTAATGTTTCCATTTACATTTAAGTTACGATTGACTTGTAGGTCTCTAGTAACTGTTGCATCTTGAGGAATAGTAAATTGTTCGGGAAGACTTAATACTGGTGTTGAACCTTCTCCAGAAGTTACACTTACACTAATCTGATTTGAAGTTCCAGTAATTGATTGAACATAATCACCAGTAGTATCAGAACCAAGAGCAACAGAATTTGGTTGGATAGTTGCTGCAATAGAAACGTTTTGGGTTCCATCAAATGTTCCGAAACCAACAATATCACCAGAAAGTGAAATGGTTCTTGAATATTGTAGTGCGGTTGATACACCAGCATTAGTGGCATAGGTAGCAATACCAGCATTAGTGGCATAGGTAGCAATACCTGCTGATGTCGCATAAGTAGATATACCTGCTATTGAAGCATAAGTAGCAATCCCTGCTGTGGGTGCATAACCAGTAAACGCAGTATATTGTATTGTATTGTCTGGGAATGTTAATGCCCCATTTTTATCAAATTTCCAATCGTAAGTACCAGTAATTGATGCATAACCTGTTCCTATAAAAATTTGATTATCATCAACTTGAATATATTGCTGTAAATTGTTGCTGGCAACAACGGCATAATAATTGGCAGGAGAAGCTTTTAATCCAATTCCAATTCCTCCATCCGAGTATAAATCACCCAGTACTCCACCACTAGCAAAATTTATTGAAGTTGCGGTTATAATACCCGTAGAGTAAATATTTCCAGCAGTAACAACACCCAAAGTTGTAATACCAGAAACTGATAATGAAGTTACTGATGCAATACCACCTATTACATTTGTTGATACTCCCGATGTGGTTGCATAAGTAGCAATACCTGCTCTTGAAGCATAAGTAGCAATACCTGCATTATCTACATAAGTTGTTATTCCTGCTGATGCAGTAGAATAAATTGTAACTTGACCAGTCCCATTAGTAGGTCCAATTGTAATTCCAGTTCCAGCGACAATAGAAGTTACAATACCAGTTAAGTTTGTTCCAGAACCACGGAATGTTGTTGCGGTTATAGTTCCGCCAACACTAATTTGATCAGAAAAGAATGTTCCAGTTACTGTTGCACCAACACTAAGAGTTTCAAATTTATTGGCATTATTATAATAGAGTTTAACAGGTCCACTTGTTAAGAACTCTGCCATATACTGATCAGCATCAGCAAATTTTCGAAGTGAAATTCCATTACCATCACTTGACAGAATCAACTCACCTCTTCCAACATCCTTTATGTAAGCATTTCCACCACTATGATAAATTCTTAAGTCATTATTATCACCAATATAAAGATTATCATTATCACCAAAATATGCACCATTAAAATATACACTACTAGTAAATGTAGTAACTCCAGTAAATGTAGAAAATCCGGAATTGACATAAAGTTGAGTTACAGAAGCAATACCACCTATAACACTGGTAGAAATACCAGATTTATCAGCAAATGCTACAGACCCACCTGCTGCGGTAGAATAAATTGTAACTTGACCAGTCCCATTAGTAGGTCCAATTGTAATTCCAGTTCCAGCAACGATAGAAGTTACAATACCAGTAAGAGCAATTCCAGATCCAGTAAACGAAGATGCTGTAATAATACCAGAAGTATTGACTGATGCTGTTGAAGTAAGTGTAGAAGAAATGCCAGCATTATCGGCATAAGTTGCTATACCACTTGAGGTTGCATAAGTTGCTATACCAGCATTAGTTGCATAAGTTGCTACGCCTGCTACTGTCGCATAAGTTGCTATACCTGCTACTAATGCGTAAGATGGGACAGATTGTGAAGTAGAATAAATTGTAACTTGACCAGTCCCATTAGTAGGTCCAATTGTAATTCCAGTTCCAGCGACAATAGAAGTTACAATACCAGTTAAGTTTGTTCCAGAACCATTATAAGAAGTTGCTGTTACAACTCCAACATTAATATTTGGAGTTCCAGTAAGTCCTTGTGCAACAGTTGCTATACCTGCCGTTGTTGCATATCCACTAGAAGTTGCATAAGTAGCAATACCTGCTGTTGACGCATAACCACTTAAAGTTCCATAAAAAGTAGTTGCAGTAATTACACCAGAAGAATTAATGTTTCTTACAACTGCTAAATCATTTTGAGTAAACTGAACATTACCAGCAGCAAGTCTTGTACCTGTTGGGAATTGAGTAGAACCAATACCAACAGCATAGTTAATCAACCAAGCATCAGTTCCAAGTCCAGCAAAAGTTCCAGACTTAAACCACATAATCTTTTTATATGTGGATGGGTTGGTTTCAATACCAGCAATAAACAAATCAACCAGAGGAGTTCCTTCCGTTGATGCAAGTGCAACACCACCATGATTTGATGTAGTATCATTTGAAATATCATTTCCACTTCCATCAGTTCTAACTCCAAGAACAATATCTGGGTCAGCAATTTTTAGTTCTTGAACATTAAGGAATGCTGTTGTTCCTCCAAGCGTAATGTTTCCAGTTACATTTAAGTTACGATTGACTTGTAGGTCTCCAGTAACTGTTGCGTCTTGAGGAATAGTAAATTGATTTGGAATAGAAATTACTGGTGTAGTACTTTCTCCAGAAGTTACACTTACACTAATCTGATTTGCAGTACCAGTAATTGACTGAACATAATCTCCAGTAGTATCAGAACCAAGAGCAACAGAATTTGGTTGGATAGTTGCAGCAATTGATACATTACCAGTACCATCAAAACTAATTGGAGAACCAACAATATCACCAGTAATTTGAAAAGTTCTTGCGTTCTGAAGTCTAGTTGCTGATGTTGCTATACCTGCTGTTGAAGCATAACCACTAGAAGTCGCATATGTTGCAATACCTGCTGTTGAAGCATAACCACTAAAAGTTGCATAAGTTGCTATGCCTGCTGTTGAAGCATATGCAACAGCACTAGATCCACCTAAGTTAGTTAATCCAGATCCATCCCCACGAAAATATCCAGCAGTAACAATACCAGTAAAGTAACCATTACCAATTACTTCTAGTGAAGTAAGATTTTCACTATAAGAACTGATTCCTACTTTTAGATTTTTTTGTCTGCCGCTGGTATATTTTGCCATTTTTAGATATTAGTTGAGTGTCTCTAGGATGCTTCCGATAAATTTAATATCAGTTCCACTCGTTGCAGAAAAAACAAGAACATCACCAGACTCAAGAACAAGTTTTCCTGATAGGAGATTTGCACTATCACTTGAAGAAATCGGAAAAGTTTTTAAAATTTCTGTAGTAACTGCAATCCCTGTAATCGTTCTTTGATGAGAAAGGGAAACTGTTTGAGTATTGTTTCCAATATTTGTTGCTTGTGCTAAAAGAACAACGCCAGTATATCCTACAGGAGCGGTGTAAATTCCAACAGCATTTGTTGTTGCTACTTTGGTGACTGTTTTAAATACATTAAGTGCTAATGCCATTTCTTATTCTCCTCCGAGTGCTAGAATAAATGGTGTGAGAGTAGAGAATAAACTCTTAGAATATGCTGTACCAGAAATAGTTCCTGTTTGTTGATTAATTGAAACTCCATCACCAATTCTAAAGTTTCCTGATTGGTCTGTACTTGTGTAAACAACTAGTCCACCATTACGAGCATCAGTCTCATTATCTGGAATTGCAACTCCACCTTGAATGGGAAGAGCAGATCCAATTTGAGTTCCAGATCCAATATATTCAAATGAGTGCCCTGATGCCAATACTCTACTTTGTTTGAAGAATTGGACCGATGTATTCACGCCAACCACATATGGAACATTATCATTTACAGTAATGGTACAAATTCCAGAAGAAATTGGAGTAGAACTTAAAACAGAATAATAAGAAGGCAATAATTCTATTGTTGCTTTTGCTGTATTTATCCCAACATTTGGGGAACTAATTGTAACTCTAGGAATTGAAGTATATCCTCTTCCACTAGAAATAATTTGAATTCCTGTAACTGTTCCATTTCTAACTTCTGGAATTGCAGATGCTTGAACTCCCCAACTTGGTAAAGGTGCATCAATTGTCACTGTTGGAGTGGAAGTATATCCCGTTCCTCCAGCACTTACCAGAACTTTATTAATTGAATAGAACAAATCACCAAAATAAACAACCTGTCCATCATAGGGACGAGTAACATTAGTATTTACAATTCCACCAGTAACATATTCATGAGAAAGCGTTGAAATACCAGTATTAATTGTAAATACTGTACTTGCCATCGAAACTGATGGTAAACTATTTAAATTTCCTGCTGCTATTGGAGTTGTAATAGTCGAAACAAGATTGTCAATAAATGTTCGAACATTAGCACAAGATGCTGGATCAGTATTAAATCCTGTGACTGGATCTGCAGTAATTGTCAAATCTCTTATATTCAGTTGATTTGTAATTGCCTTTTTAGCATAATATCCAACAGTAGTAAATCCAACAATTGATGGACCTTCTTCTCCAAGTAGACCATTACTAGTTGGGTTGCCATTATAATCAAAATATGCCTTTACTGCGGTAATACTATTTTCATTTGTATATGTTCTCACATCATTTGAAATAGCATCAATAATATATCCAATATCTCTACGACATTTGCTTCCACCATCAGTAAATGTCCCATAATTTAAAGTAGTAGAATTTATAGAATATAAATTTCCACCATTTATTGCTTCAGTCGCTATTGCGGTAAGAGTATCAATATTACTTCGAACATCAGCACAAGAAGATGGTGAAGTATTACTACCTGTAGTTGGATCTGCAGTAATCGTAAGATCGCTATATGCTGCACCAACTAATGTATTAGTAATTGCATTTTTCATCAAATTCCTTGCAGCATTAAATGCAAAAACGGATTGAGTTTCTTCACCAACTAATCCAGTTGAAATTGGATTTCCTGCTCCATCAAAATAAAATTTAGTAAATGCAATCACATATGTATTTCCACCAGTAAATACATCAGTAGAAATAGCATCAACAAAATAACCAAGATCTCTTTTACATTTTATTTCAGTTGTCGAAATTCCTGGATATGCAACAAGAGTTTGATTAAATGCAGTTTCTACAATTACTGTTCTATTTTTTTGAATCAAACGATAAGCATCATAATATCTTGATCTAGAATTTGTTTGATTATCCGCAGGAAAATAAAAATCTGGATAATTAATTGCAATTGCAGCAAGAGATTTATCTTGAATTTCAGTTCGATTTGCGTCAATTAAATTTGCAGCATCAACATATCTTCCAGGAGCAACTGTTTTAATGTCAAAATTATATCCATAAGTTCCACTTGGATAGGAATATCCAACAAAACTAACAGTTCCACCATCAACATATGTATGAGGAAGAGTTGAAGTTCCCACATTAACCATAAAATTATTATCACCCAAAATCTCTTCGACTCTAAAAGTGTAACCAAGATTACCACTAGGATAAGTAACAATTCCTGGTCCTGATGGGCAGGTAAATCCAAGACCAGTAATTCTTACTGCCATCCCAACAGATAATTGATGTACATCATTTGTACCAATTTGCGTTCTTCCAGTTAAATTATCATATGATGCAAAATTAACTCTATTATTACTTGGTATAGTTGGAATAGTCTGAGATGTGCATATGAAGGCAGCATTTTTAATGCTAATCCCCATCCCAACATTAAATCTATGAGGAGAAGTTGTAAAAACTGTAGTTAGTCCAGTCGTATTATCATACGTTATATTTGAAATTACTTTTGTTGGTGTAGAAAGATTCAATACAAAAGTATCAGAATTTGCAGATGCTGTAGATGTAATTACACCAGAATATTTCTTTTTCCCAACACCATCAGCAACAAGACCATAGTTTCCAAATGATGCATTTGAGTTTGTTAAATCGCAAGCAGATCCAGATCCACAATAAACTGCAACATCAGGGCAAATGGTAAAGAGAGAAACTAACTGAGCATATCCTTCATTTGTAATTGAAACTCCAATACCACCCTGATTGTATTGGGTATAGGAGTCAAGAACCATACTTTTTCTAGGTCCAAGTGCAAGACTTCCATCAACCTTCATTCCAATACTTCCAGGAATAAAATTGGTGCAGTTTTGAATGTAAGGTGATTGATTGTTATATACTATTCTATCAGGGTCAAACGCAAAGATGGCACCAGGATTTTCAGGTCCAACAAATGACATATTCCACATGTAATTTCCATTACCAAGATGAAAAAGATCACCTTGATTTTGTGGAGTAACAGTAACTTCTCTTAAACTATCACCAACAATACTAACTTGATCTGGAACTTTAATCGGATTATTTTCTACATAAGTTCCAGCACTAACTTTAATAACAGATCCTGGTCCGGAGATTGCAACTGCTGCTTTGATTGTTGCTTTTGCTTCTCCAAGTTTTCTTCCACCATTTCCATCGCTTCCATCTTCTGTGACATAGATGATATTCGTAACTGTTGGATAATCACTAAATCCAGCAAATCCGATTTGTACAATTTCCGTGCCAACACCTACACGCTCTCTTTTAGTATAAAGAGCGCCATCATAAGTATTAACTGCCAATTCACCCAATTGCAAATCGGATAATTCAGGTCTTTTAGCAGGTTCGGAAGATCTTTTTAACCTAATCGGAGTTGCCATTTATCGCATTCGATATTTACCAAAATAGCATATAATGCTCTTGATTTATTTATTCAAGTAGCATTATTCCTTCTTGGACGATAAGCATAAAGATTGGCAGGTGCTTCTGGTTTCATCCAGTTTTTAATCTTCTCATAGTTCTCAGAAGAAAAGAAATATTGATTGGAATACCATTCTTCCCAAGGAGTATGTCCCTTAGATTGATTACAAGAATGGCAACATGCAATCACATTCGTCTTAATATCTAGTCCACCTTTACACTGGGGAGTAATGTGGTCCAGTGTGATATTTTCTTCTGACTCACAGTAGGCACACTTATGTTTCCATTGCTCTTTTATATTCTTCCTCCACATTCGTTTTGCTTCTGCTTTACTAGTCGTTTCGAGATTAAACAGATAGTCCTTAAACGAATGTAGAGGAACCATAAGTAGTTGCAACTTACGATTATTTATTCTTGGTTTTGATGACTTCCATAAGTTCTTTCAAAGTAATGTAAATGTAATGAAACTCATCATAGTAAGTGATGTCAGAGTCTCTTTCGAAAAAGTTAAATATATTCATGCCAGAAAAGGTTCTTGCTGCCCTGCTGGTAGTTTGATTTGTGGTAATTGATTAATTTTCTCAATCATCCACTCATCTTGATGCTCTTGATAAGGTTTAGGATCGATAGTAATTTCATTCGTAGGAAGTGCTTTGGGCATTTCAATATCAATCACCTGACCCATCAGAAACTTATTCCTAGTATAAGTGCGATTCGCAGGGTCAAAAGCAACCATTGCCTGAGCATCTGTTTCTTCTCCACAATCTAGGATTTTCCTACCAGTCCTAGTTTCAATGACGGAAAAATAATCTTCGGTATTATACTTGTTCATTTTTTGAAGTCTTTTGATTATTATAGCATAAAAAAACTACCCCATATAGGGGTAGTTCAACTCATTTTATGAGTAGTATCAACCTTCGGTTGTTTCTTCGGTAACAACAGGTGCTTCTTCAGTAGCAGCAACTTCTGCAACAGGAGCAACAGCAGGTGCTTCTAGTGAACCCAGGAGTGCCTCAAGAGCAGCATCTTCGGTAGCATCGGCGTCTACAATACCTTGTAGACGGGCGGTTTCAGCAACAGCAGCATCTGCAGTAGCACGGGCAACTTCTGCAGCAGCCTGAGCATCAGCAGCAGCCTGAGCATCAGCAACATCATTAGCAAGAGCAGCAGCAAGTTGCTCTTTGAGGGATGCATTCTCTGTTAAGAGTGCATCCTTATCTCCTTTAAGTGTGGAGAGTACATTTTGAACGCGAGTAACGAAATCCATTTTTTTAAAAAGCGATTGTAAGGAGGGGAACATAATGTGTATGAGTCAAACCTTTTTATTTAGATTTGGACCACTCTTTTTATTATACTCCCTTTTCATCGGTCTGTAAAGCTGTGGCCAGGTATCGTGAATTATCTCTACAAGTTTATATGGAGTGCTGGAAGATATCATAAATGTGGGATTCTTCTATATTTTTACCTTTCAATTTAACTTTTACAAAATCAATATCTTTCATATTTATTGGAATATCAAAATACTTTTTAAGATTTTCCCAATCTTTATCTCTTATGGTCCTAACTTCACCTAAGTGATAACTTACCCAACAATCTCCAACTTTTGAATTAGGTTCAACTTTAGTCAAATTGTTTTCTCCAATTTGTTTATATTCTTCACTTAAATCAAATCCAATATAATTTCTCCCCATTTTTTTAGAAGCTACTGCAGTTGTACCAGACCCCATAAAAGGATCTAAAACAATGTCCCCCTCATCTGTAGTCATGAGAATAAGTCTTTCCAATAAAGGAACAGGCAACTGGCATGGGTGATCGTCTCGGTATTTACCATGTTTTACTCTATGAATATCATTCCACACATCAGGAACTAAAGGTCCAAATGGGTGAATCTGATCCTTCTTCCCACCGTAGTCTTTTTTAAGGTAAGTAGACTTCCTTTCTCTTTCGTGAGGCATACGGATAGGATAAATCTTTGCTTCCTTAAGATTCTTCACATAGAAGAGAGTTCCGTAATGAGCAGGTTGCAAACTTTTACCCATTGGTGCTGTTGGAGCGTACCAAGAAATCCAATGTTTGAAATGTGCTTTCTCATTCAAAATCTGACAATAATATGTAAGCCACTTTGGAATGTTGTGTACAAAAATAGATCCAGTTGGTTTAGTAATCCTAACCATTTCAGTAATCCATTCGTCACACCACTTGAGGTACTCTTCAACCTCAAGAGAATCATGGTAATTTTTATAATTCTTCTTAAGATTAAATGGAGGATCTGCAAAAGTCATATCAACAGATTCGTCTGGAATCTTTTTAAGAAGTTCTAGACAATCTCCGACAGTAATTTTATTAAGATAGTTTTCAAGCATTTTTATAATATTCTGGAAGAATTTCTTTTAGGGTTTCTTTAAATCGTTCTAGTTCATCACTATGATAAGTATATACGTCATCAAAAGCTTCACACATTCTTTTAGCATCTTCACTTCTACTAATCCAACCAACACCATCAATAAAACCAAAAAACTTTGCTTCAGGATAATATTTTTCCAAAAGATTTTTGACTCCATTCTCAGTCTTTGCTTTATCTCCCGAACCAGAAGAAGTAGTAGATAAATAAGATGACTCGATAATAATTTTTGGATTTTCTTTATTGGGAATAATAAAATCCATTGTCCTTTTACGAGTCATTTCATTTTCAATGAGTAGGGGAAGATCTCCTCTAGTATAAGGAACATTGTACTCGTCTAAGATATTTTCTATTACAATTTCCGAATTGTTTTCTTTTTGTGCAGAATAACTACCCTTTTCTTTATACCTGATCATAGTATCCATAATATCTTCGGTAAGAATAGCAACACTATGGATCTTACTTGGATTTAGTTTTTTCAATTCAAAAGTTGGTAGAATTTTTTTAAGATTAGGTATATTATAACCGAAAAAAAATAATTTTACAATACTTTCCCTAAAGTATTCATTTGTTTTTACAAGTTTTTCAATTTTCGTACTATTCCATTCTTTAAACCCATTTTTATCAACTGTATTCCATTTATCTTTATTGAAAATAGTGTTGATATTCTTATTATTTGTCTTCCTAATATATGTTACTATTCTCGTCAAAGTTTCAAAAGAAAGTGCAGTATAAGCCAGCAGCAATGTCAATCCATTTTTTGTTACTATAAAATCACTAATTACTTTTTCGGTACAACCATCTTCTTGAATTTTTAGTTGTAAATCAATAGTTTCCGAAATCAAACTTTGAACGTATGATTCATAATTATTTTCAAAATCTGAATTAACAAAATAAAACGTATTCTTATTGGAAATTGTTTCAGTCTTTTGAATAGTAGTGCGAGGAGTCACTTGCGATCATTTCGTATGAAGTCATTATAATGCAAAATTGGGTGAAGTGGTGAGGTGGTGTGCCAGTTCCCCTAGTGGTCTTGTGTGAGGGACATTATAAAGAGGAACACTCCGAATAACTGGAAGAGCAGGAGGATGAGGAGCATTTTTGTAAGTATTTAACTGCACTACTTAATGTACTTATATTATCACCAACCAGTCCTAACATTCTATTACAATTACTACAAAGTAATCCACGAACTTTTCCTGTCTTATGGTCGTGGTCTACATAAAGACTATTACTATCTTTCCTACCATTAGTATTTGGATTAAAACAAATAGCACATACTTCATTCTGCTCTTGTAATATATTTTTATATTGCTCTAATCCAAAGTCTTCTCCATAAGTATACTTCAACATATAGTCCTTTTTATCGTCATAAGAAGGTCTCTTATCTCTATAAGTTTGACTATAACAACTCTTACATCTCTTATGTCCTTTGTAGTAATCAGATATTGGTTTTTCTATACTACACTTATTACAGGTAATGTGAGTTTTACTGGACCAGTTTTCAGCATAAGTTTTTTCTTCACATCTTATACATCTTCTACGACCTTCTCTAAAATCAGAAGTAGGAAGTTCTTTGGTACAAGTTCTACAAATCTTAGTGGTTCTCATTATGGTGTTTAATCTTTTAACTATTTATAAAATATTAAACTCCATTATACCACAAAAAAAGAGACCCGTAAAGGGTCTCTAATTTTATTAACCGATTGAAGGTGCAGTAAGAGCAACTTGAGTTGTCTCTGCAGCAGCAAGGTCAAGGGGGAAGTTGTGCTTCCAGTTTGGACTATATCTTCACCATACTCATATGAGGTTAGGTGTCGGACGCTATTGGTGTATTACATCTCACGCTTGAGAAACCACCTAGTCTCTGAACCTTCCAACCAAGTTCGTGGTTGGCTTGGCTGCTGATTGCCCGTTAAGGTTTCCAGCAGTTCATCCGAAGTTTATCTTACCTTTTCAGATAAGAGCGCCCACAAATCGAGCGTTGCGTTCGTGCATGACCTCAAAACCGAGTCCAGCACGATTAAGAATATCAGCCCAAGTAGGGATGACATTGTTCTGACTATCAAGCAGGGACTGGTTGAAATTAAAACCGTTACTCTGTTCCCTTAAATTTACCATCTTTAAGGAGAGGACTATATCTTCATCCCAGTAGGAT
>Ga0114978_10002480_pt1 | contig 15190 bp, 12 predicted proteins | sample S_140212_EF_Meta_FD_87027 | JGI IMG/M metagenome (GOLD analysis project Ga0114978, IMG submission 87027) | Freshwater microbial communities from Lake Simoncouche, Canada to study carbon cycling - S_140212_EF_MetaG | ecosystem: Environmental > Aquatic > Freshwater > Lake | place: Lake... | reverse complement strand
GTTTCATTCCTTGCGATGTCTCAAAGCGCATTCCTGCCATTGCCGGTCGTTCCTCTCGTCAGCACGGATCCTCCGTGCGGTCGGACAGTGCCGCCGATGCTATCGACCGTCCATGGGAGAGAAGGCAAGGCGACACGCTCTATTTTCGAGTTTCGCCGCGATTTTGGCGGGTACTGGCACGGAATTTGGCGTGGGTGCGGCCTGCGGCGACCGTCTACAGGGCGACCAAGCGGCAAGGCAGCTGAGGAGCGCTCAAGCTCCGCGCTACAAACTCGTTCGACCTTTGAGTGCATCGCCGATCACGGCGGGGTTGGCAAATTCCAACTGCGAACCGCTCGGTAAGCCACGCGCAAGCCGAGTCGAGCGCACGCCGCGCTCCCCTGCTTCGCGGGCGATCCACAGCGCGGTGGTGTCGCCTTCGAGGTCGGGATTCAGGCCGAGGATGATCTCGGTGATGGGCGTTCCTCGCGCGTTTTTCTCGGGGTGATCGAGCCGGGCCAGCAAGGCGTCGAGCGTGATCGCGTCGGGGCCGACGCCACTGAGCGGATCAAGCCGGCCGAGCAAAACATGGTAAACGCCGCGAAACAGGCCGGTATTTTCCATAACCAGCAAGTCCTTGGGCTGCTCGACCACCAGCACCGTCGACGCATCACGCCGCGGATCCGAGCAAATCGGACATGGATCGCTGTCGGCAAGGCTCCAGCAAGATGTGCAGTGCTTCACCTTCTTCTTGACATCCTCAACGGCGCGCGCGAGTTCGAGCGCTTCGGCGGGCGATTGGCGCAGCACATGAAACGCAAGCCTTTCCGCGCTGCGACGACCGATGCCGGGCATGGCGGCGAAGGCTTCGATCAAGCGGCGGACGGATTCTGGATAGGCAGCGTTGGACATGGGATTTGCCCGAAGGTTTAGCCGAGTTGCTCGAGCAAGTTCGCCGGAAGATCGATGCCAGACTCCTTGGCGGCGCGGCCGATTTCCTCCGCCACGCGGGCGCGGGCGCGCAGGAGCGCGTCGTTCACCGCGTCGGCGATCATGCGGTTGGCGTAAGACTGATCGGCGGAAGAACCCGTGGCAATCCCGCGAAAAACCGCAGGATCGAGCGTGATCGATTCGATGCGCAAATCGCAGAACGCGACAACGCGAACCGCTCCGCCTCCAGCGTTGCCCTCAACCTTGGTCGCGGCCAGCCGCTCGCGCACTTCCGCGAGTTTGGCCTGAAGCTTGGGCAGGTCCTTGAGCATTCCCGCCATCTGTGTTGCTTGCTTGAGCTTGTCGAACACGCGTGCACTCCTGCTGTTCAATCGAACTGGTCAAATTCCATCGTCTCATACGAGACGGGTTCATCGGTGGGAATCGCATCGTCGGCCGACTTCGTTTCGCCGGGCTCGGCGTCGGTCGGCTTCTCGGATTCTTCGGCAAAACGCGGGACAACCGCGATCACGGTTGCGTCGAGCAACTCAGCGGCGCGACGGACGAGCGGATCGTTGCGGACGCTCGGATCATCGGCCTGCAGCGCGCGGGGCGCGTCAGATTGTTGGCGCAAGCGGCTGAGGTCGAGCGTCACGCGCAGCGGACGGCCGGCGGCGCGGGAAAGCAGCGTGCGAATCGGATCGGGATTGGTGGCGAGGTACTGGCCCGAGCCGTTGTCCACGAGGGCAACCCGCACGCAATCGCCCGAAAAGTCGATGATTTCGATCTGTTCCGACATCGCGCCGTCGCGCGGACTGCGCGCAGCGACCTGCGCGAGTCGCACGCGCAGTTCGGCGATGTCGGCGGCTGGCGCGACCGCTTCGGGCTGGCCGGCAGCAACAACAGGCTTGACCGGAGGCGCCGATTGCGACTTCGGTTCGGCCGCGAAGGGACGACTGGAAACGGCAGCAGGCGCGGCGACGGGAACGGGAACGGGCGCGCGAGCGGACACCTGAGAAGGCACCGAAGTAGACACCTGAGTAGAACTTGCCGCGCTGCTTGTCGCTGGCCCCGTCGCGGCGCGCGCGGCGGGGTCAACGGCTTTTTTTGAGTCGGACCCGCCACCAGCCAGCAAGCTCGCACCGCCAGCAAATCGCGTCGAAAGCGCAATGCGTGCGACGCACGCGTCATAGAGCGCGCGCGGCGCACTCGATCCCCGCGCGTTGCGGCCGGTTGCATCGCAAAGCGCGATCGCGTGCGCGCAAGCCGCGGCGTCGGTTTGCGCGGCGATGCGGCCAACGCGATCGCGCATCGACGCCGCTACTTCAAGAAGATCGCTGTCGATGCCAACCGCGCAAGCAACGAGAATCCAGCGAAAACGCTCGGCAAGCAGCTCAAGCGCCTGCTCGACTCCACTGCCGCGCTCCAACAAACGCGCGCCGTGAGTGAGCGCGTCGCCAATGCGTTCGCACACGCAGGCGTCAACGATGTCGAGCAAAATCTGGTCGTCGGGAAGTCCAAAGACCTGCTCAAGCACCACCGCATCGATTCGACCGGACGCCGATGCGAGCAACCGATCGAGCAGCGAAAGCCCGTCGCGCATGGAGCCGTTGGCCAAACGCGCAATCGACAACAGCACATCCTCGGTGACCTCGACGCCCTCACCCTTGGCAACGGCACCGAGATGTTCGGCGATCTGCTTGGTGGGAATATTGCGGAAATCAAAGCGCTGGCAGCGCGATTGAATCGTCTGCGGAACCTTGTGCGGTTCGGTGGTGCAGAGAATGAACTTCACATGCGACGGCGGTTCCTCCATGGTCTTGAGCAGCGCGTTGAACGCTGGAGTCGTGAGCATGTGAACTTCGTCGATGATGTAGATGCGGTACTTGCCGCGCGAAGGCGCAAGGCCAGCGCCAGCGATAAGGTCGCGCGCATCGTCGATGCCTCTGTTGGAAGCGCCGTCGATTTCGATGACATCGAGGTCTTCGCCGCGGAGAATCGCGTCGCCGATGGCTTCGGATTCGGAGAGCGCGCTGTCGCGGTTGAGTGCTCGGGCAAAGATGCGCGCCATCGAGGTCTTGCCAACGCCGCGGGTGCCGCAAAAGAGATACGCGTGCGCGGTGCGGTTAGTCTGGATCGCGTTCTGCAGCGTGCGGGCGATCGGCTCCTGGCCAACCACCTCGCTGAAATCGCGCGATCGGTAGCGGCGGGCGAGCACGGTGTACGGCTTCGCGGGCGCGTCAGCCTCGGGAGATGCGGTCGCGGAGGTTGTCGTGCCCTTCTTCGCCATCGTTCTTTGCCGCCGTTCGCCGCCGCCTCATTGCTCCGCCGTTGCCAACATCCGCTTCACGCCGGTCAGCGCTCGCGCCCGTCCGCACTCGCGGCAACGCCAACGCTGCAACATGAGGGAAACTCTGGAGCCGCGGAAGACGGCCAGGCGACCGTCGGCTCGGATCGAAACGCTTATGGCTGCTGCGATCAAGCCCTGACCAGATTCGCGGCCGACCCGCCCGCCGGGCCCGGCCGTCTTCTGCGGCTCCAGAGGGGCGAATAGTAGCGAAGTCGGCCGATGCGCGTGGACCGTAGAATCGTGCCCATGAACGACGATGGAATCGAACCAGCGACGGGCAGCGGCGCCCAATCCACCAAGCTGCGGGGCACCAGCGAAAGAAGCACCAAGCTGATTCTTCTGTTCGCACGACTGCTGTTCATGGCGCTGGTTCTGGCGACTCCCGCCCTCGTCGTCGGAAGCCGCCTGAACACCGTCGAACCGGGCCCTTTCCTTCTGGTCGTCGGACTGACGCTGGCGTCGGGCGCGCTGGGTCTGATCGTCGTGCTGATCGACGCGATGACGCCGAACAAGCGGCTGGCGTCGATCTTCGGAATCTACCTCGGCATCTGCCTCGGCCTTGTCGGCGCGTTTGCCGTCGGCTCGTTGTTGGAGTCGATCGTTGAAGCCTGGGGCCTGCAAGAGACCAACGCCGCGCTCTACCTCGGCCTGGTGAAAGTCTCGATCGGCCTGATCCTCTGCTACATCGCGGTGTCGGTGGTGATGACGACCAAGGACGACTTCCGTCTGGTGATTCCTTATGTCGAGTTCAGCAAGCAGAACCGCGGAGTGCGGCCGATGCTGCTCGACACCAGTGCGATCATCGACGGCCGCATCATCGATCTGTCGGAATCAGGCGCGCTCGACGCGCCATTCGTCTTGCTGCAGGCGGTGATCGACGAGCTGCAGAAACTCTCCGACAGTTCTGACAAGGGAAAACGCGCGCGCGGGCGGCGTGGGCTCGACATGATTGCCAAGATGCAATCGAGCGCGCGACTGGACATCACCATCGAGGATGCGACCATCGACGCTACCAATGTCGATCGCGGATTGATCGAAGTCGCCAAGTTGCGCGGATATCGCGTGGTCACGACCGACCTCGGCATGGCCAAGGTCGGCGAGATTGCCGGCGTGACCACCATCAACATCAACCGCATTGCTGGATCGCTGCGCGGACAGGCGATTTCGGGCGATCGGCTCGAGATTGAACTGACGCGCCTGGGCGAGAATCCCTCGCAGGGCATCGGACATCTGATCGACGGAACGATGGTTGTGGTGGAGGGCGGCGCTGCGCATGTCGGCAACACCATCGCCATCGTGGTCACCAACTCGCTCACCACCAGCGCTGGGCGCATGATCTTCGCGCGCGTGGACGACACCCCTGCCGATCCAGGCACGACGGCGAGCATGGCGGCACGCGCGACTGCGCAGCCGAAGTTCCGCGAGGCGGGACCGAACCGCGAGGGCGGACCGAACCGCGAGGGCGGACCAAACCGTGAGGGCGACGACAACCGAAGTTCAGGCCGCAATCCTCGACGCGGATGAAGCGCAACTTAAAACGAACACGGCGCGCGCCAGTGAACTGGCGCGCGCCGTGATTTTTGTGTGCATTTACAGTGGTTTTCGCGCTTGCGCTGAGTTGCCTGCTCAGCGACCCAGAACCAGCAGCTGCTTGATGAGTTCGTCGGTGGTGGTGATCACGCGGCTTGCGGCCGAGTAACCCGTGCTCGCCAGAATCATGTTGATGAACTCCTGCGACAGATCGACATTCGACAACTCGAGCGCGCCGCCGACAAGTCGTCCGGTGCCGAAGTCGCGTGGCTTAGCGACCAGCGGCGTGCCCGAATTGGGTCCAGTGCGAAACAGGTTGTCGCCCGCGTCGACGAGGCCTTCAGGATTGGAGAACTTCGCCAGCGCGACCTGCCCGATGGTGCGGGTGAGGCCGTTGGTAAATGAGCCGGAGATGCGGCCGTCTTCACCAATTGAGAAGTTCGACAGCGTTCCGATCGGCGAGCCGTCCTGATAGACCGCCGCGATGTTCGACGCGCTGTCGGTAAGGCTCGACACCGCGTTGGTTCCAGAGTTGAAGTCCATGTTCACCGTGAGCGGACTGACCGCGCCGTTGGTGCGCGTGATCGAGAAGCTCTGGTTGGTCGCGTTGGTGAAGTGGCCCGACGCGTCGAAGGTGACCTCGCCGAGACCGATGAGCCGTTGCAGCGCGTCGTTGTCGTTGGACTCCGCGACGAACTGCCAAGTGGTACCGCTCGACGCCGAAGTCTGCTGCAGCGTAAAGGTGAGATCAATGGTGAGCGGCGTGCCGAGCGAGTCATACACCACAAAGCTGGTGCGCACGCTTTCGCCGTTGGCGGGGCCCGACTTCTGCAGCACCAGCGGTTGACCGCTGCCGGCACCAGGCGCATTCACCACAAAATCTGCGGTTTCCAGCGCAAGGTCCTGCACGGTGCCTTCGTTGCCGGTGATGACCAATTGGCCGCTGGCATTGATGACGACATTGCCGCCGAGGTTCGATGCACTACCGACGGCCGAGTTGTCGAGGCCGAGCACATCCTTGATGAAGTCGGTGAAGTCACTGAGCAAGACACCGTTGCTGTCGGTTCCAGCAACTGGAGTCGCGCTGAAGGCGAAGGTCTTCGAGCCGAGGTCCTTGCCGCCCTTCTCGATTCCCGAAACGGTGATCGACTTGGGATTCACGCTCGAATCGAAGGCGAGAACCGAGCCGCCCGCACCGTCGGACATGTAAATGTCGGTGGTGGAGAGGTTGGTGTTGGCGTCGACGGGAATCGTCATCGCCGCATCGGTGTACCACGCGCGGCTGGTGTGAACCGAACCGGTGGTTCCGACTTGGCCCGACGCGTTGAGGTTGCCGTTAAAGATGACATTGCGGCTCGCTTCAGCCAGCGTCAGCGTGCCGACGGGAACCGCCAGCGACACCAGATTGCCTTCGATGACATTGAACTGCTCATCGACGCCGAAACCCATCACTCGCGCGCCCGACTGAGTCACCAGTTCGTTCTGCGGATTGCGCACGAAGTTACCCGCACGGGTGAAGTGGCGCGTGCCCGCGAGGTCGACGATGAAGAAGCCGTCGCCTTCGATGGCAACATCGGTGGCAACGCCGGTCGCGCCGATGGCACCGTTGTTGAAGTTGCGCTGCGTTCCCGCAACGGTCACGCCGAGGCCGATCTGTCCGGGGTTGGTGCCGCCGGAGTTCGCGCCCGGCGCGGTGCCGAGGGAGAAATTGCGGCTAAAAGTCGGGGTGAACTGCATCCGATTGGACTTGAACGCAGTCGTGTTCACATTCGAGATGTTGTTACCGATGACATCGAGACGGCGTGAGTTCGAGATGAGTCCCGAGAGGCCGGTGAAGAGTGCGGTTGTACTTGCCATGGAAAACTCCTGGAGTTGGGTCAGGCGCTGGCGCGGCGGGTTCGTGACGCGTCGAGCTTGAGTGATTCAAATTGTTCGGCGATCTCTCTGGGCGCAAGCGCGCGAGGACCGAGCACACGAGTAGCAAAGGTGGCGGACTCGCCACGGATCGCGATGGCGGCGTCGACTTCCTCGAAGACGAAGTCATCGCGGGTGTCGAGTCTTTCAAGGCGACGCGTGGGAACATCGGCGATGAACGAGCGGCCTTCGGCGACCACGACGGCGCGGCGGGATCCGCGGGCCTGCGCGAGGTCGAGCGCGCGGGCAATCTGCGCGAGCGTTGATGGCTCGAGAGTCGCGCCGTCGGCAAGCACCGGCTCGCGCGCGCTTTCGATGCCGCCGTCTTTGGCAAGCTCAAAGAGCTCGGTGAAGTCGCCATCAGCAACCGACGCTCGTCCCGCCGCCGCGGACGATCCGAGTGCAGATGCGCCGGTTGGGCGCACCGCTGGCTCGAGTCGGCGGAGAAGTTGGCGGGGATCGATGGTCATGACCGTGGTGGGCGAAATCGCGAAATTGACTGTTTGAACGCTAAATTACGGTGTTGTCGGAGGCGGTGTTGCTGGAGTTCCTGGCGCCAGATTGGGCGTCGGCGAATCGATGAACTCAACATTGTCCATCGGGATAATCCAGCCGTTGTCGAGGATGAGTCCGACCTCGTCACCCGTGCGGGCGACGCTCTTGACCGTGCCACCAACACGCTCAGATTCCGCATTGAGTCCAGCGACGCGCTTACCGATCAGTCCGCCTGCGGTGGAAAGTTGGTTCTGCGAAACGATGCTCTGCAATCGCTTGGACATGTCGATGTCGCTCTCGATCGAGCGGATCGAATTGAGTTGGTCAAGCAGCGCGCCGGAGTCGTTGGGCTTGAAGGGATCTTGGTTCTGCAGCTCGGTGAAGATGATCTTGATGAACTCCTCGCTCGAGAGGTCGTTGAAACGACTTCCCTTGACCGAGTTTGCTCCAGCCGAACCTGTTAGTGCATTGATCGCGCTCATGGTGAACTCCTTCGTTCGCTGGCTGATCTCAACCGACTCGGCGCTTCGGATCCGTCCTCTGCGCCGTCACTCCATCAAGGACACCTGCGAATCCGCGCGTGGTGCCCCGCCGTCCCGCGTCCATGCGGTCTCGGCCTGCGCGGGCGTCGCTGTCACGACGACCACGGCTCTCGCTCCCAGCGGCGTCCTGTCCGGTGCCGCTGCGGTCGCTTCGATCACGACCATCGTTCCTCGCGTCGGCTCCATCCGAACGCCCATCGCTCGCGCCGAAATTCGTGGCCGAGGCCACCGATTCCGCAGCCCGACCGCCGTGCACCGAGATGCGTTCGACGGAGAGGCCTTGTGATTCGAGTCGTTCGCGAAGCATGCCAAGGTTCGCTTCAAGCAAGATCCGTGCCTCAGGAGTGGCCGCGGTGAAGTCGGCAACAACTGCTCCCTGGTTGATGTGCAATTCGATGCGCAGCTGGCCGAGCGCGGGAGGCTCAAGACGCATGGTGATGGCTCCGCCGCGCTGATTCGCCAGAAGCGCCACACCCTTGGCGGCAAGTTGCGCGCAAGGATGAAGGTCGGGCTCGGTGGCGGCGGCGAGATCGGCCGCTGGGGCGTCTCCCGCAATTCCTGCGTCGATCGCGCCGAACGCGCCCGCACTCGCACCACTGCTTGCGGCGACGGGTTGAAGGGCGAAAGCGCTCATGGCGCCAGTTGCGGCGTCGGCGTTGGTTGCAGGAAGGCCGTCGATGACGACGGTGGCGTCGTTCACGCGCTTGGCCACGCTCGAGCGAGCGATGGAACCCTCGACCTCGGCCAATCGGCCGGCAACTGCGTCGGGTTGCGCTGCTTGTTGCGAACCTTGTTGCGAACCTTGCTGCGAACCTTGTTGTGAACCTTGCTGCGCGCGCTGGACAGCCTGAGCGCTCTCGAGCAGTCGGGCCAGCGGGCCGGTTTCGCCCTTGTTGGCGTTGGCGTTGGCGGACTTCTCGCCAACATCACGGGCCGACGAGCCATTGGCGCGCGAACTGGGCGCGGTGGACGATGGCGATGAATCGGACGCGGATGCGGAGGCCGATGAGGTGGCGGCGTTGCGCGTCGCTTGGTCCATCGGTTGCGCGCCGTCGAGAGCGGCGGAAGCGTTGGCGGATGCGTTGGCGGATGGCGTGACGGATGCATTGGCGTTCGACGCGGCCGGGGCGTTTAGCCCGACGGTTCCGACGGATGCGGCATCGAAATTTTGCCCGAATGTTCCCGCCGCGGACGCCACCTGCGCCGCGGAGGAAGATGCGCTGTTGCGCGCGGAAAATCCGCTGTTGTCAGCGCTTTCGCCGCGGTTGGCAGCGCCATCGCCGCCAACACCGCCGACCGCGCCTTCAGAACCATTTTCAGCACGACGCTCGGCGCCATCAGCGGCATCGTCGCGTGCTTGGCCCTGCGCATTCTGCTGCGCGCTTTCCTGCGCACGGGCATCGTCGGACTGCTCCGCGTCGTGGGACGTGGCGTCGGCCAGATCGTCGGCCAGGTGGTCGGCCGAATGGTCGACCGGATGGTCGGTGCGGTCGTCGGACCTGCGGTCGATTGCGGCCGCGTCACGCGCCTTCGCCTGATCGCGCGAAGCGGCTGGGGCGGCGAGCTCGTCGCTGGCGGCGTTGGACTTATCCTTGCGGGACTGCTTGTCGGCGGCGGCTCGATCGCGCTTGGCACGCGACGACGACTCGCTCAGGCGGTCACTTTTCGGCGTTCGCTGCGGCTCCCGAGCGAGGTCGCTCAGAAGATCCCGGAAGCTCGAGCGGTCGGTTTGCTCCAGCAGCGCGGTTGGCCGTGGACGCAGCGCCTGCGCTGGGTTGGGGCGAGGTGCGAGCAGATTCGGCAGTTGACTGGGCAGGTTTGGCGCCATTGTTTCGTTCCGCGCGGGCCTCGCTTTCGAGACCCAGCATCCGGAGACGATCAAGCAAATCCGTTGCCACCTTGGTTTCCGCGTCGCCCTTGAAACTCTTGAGCAGGTTCGACGCCTTGCCGCCCGACATTGCGTCGAGGTAGGCGACGGCGTTGTCGGTCTTTCCCGTACTCACCATTTCTAAGATCCACAAACGAGCCTGCTTCGGCGGCATCGACTCGATCAGGCGGACCGCCTTGCGAAACTGCTCGTCGGTTTCCCGCTTCTTCTCGTCGGCGATCGACTTCTCCCACGCACTTTGGCGCGATTCGAAATCTCCGATTTCACGGGCGAGCCGCACGATTTCGCCATCAACCGCCTGCTTGCGGACGCGAAGTTGCTCGAGTTTCTCGCGCATCACAATCTGCAAACGCTCCTCGGCGCGCGCGGTGGTTCCCGAGCGTTCCTCGCTGGTCATCGGAATTTGGCCGAGTTTGCGGTCCGATTCCGCAACGGTCAACGCGCCGGATTCGCCCGACTGCAGCGCGGCCTGCTCCTTGGCCTCAACCGCAATCGGCTTAACGAACATCTCGCGCACTCGGGTGAGCCGATCGCTGTCGACCCGACCAGTTGCAACCAACCAGCCGAAAAAGCCGGCAACGGCGAAGAGATGGGCAACGCCAATCACAATGATGAGCTTGAGAATGGAGTTCATGGTGTGACCTCGTGCTGCAAAGCGAATTCCTGCCCGCGTTGATTGCGGGCGCCGTTGGCGGCGATTTCATCCAATGCGCCCTGCTCGCGACGACGCTCAACGAGCGCGAAGGCCGCCAGCCGTTGGTCGCGCAGAATTTCGAGAGTTCGCCGTGCCCGCGCGGCATCGACCGCTTCGGTCCGCGCCTTGATGATGCCCTTCTCGAGCGATGCGATCTCAAGAACGGTGCGCTGCGCCTTGCGAAACAGCCCAACGCCCGCCGCGGCGTGATGGCGCAACGACGCAGGATCAACAAGCCCGACGAGTTCGCCGCGCCACGCCGCCCGACCGGCAGCGATCTCGCTTTGACGCGACCGCAACGATTCGAGCAGGTCGCGGCGCTTGCTCTCAATCGACGCAAGCGCGCGCCGCTTGGCCTCCTCCTCATCGAGGCGGCGGTCAAGCACGAGTTGAAGTGCGAAGCGAAATCGAGCCATGTTTAGTTGCCTTCAACCTCACGCGCGGAATCTCGCGCTTTCACGCGGTCCTCGCCTGTTGCTGATTCGGTTGTTGATTCGGTTGTTGATTCGGTTGTTGATTCTGGGGCTGCCCGCCGCGCCGCCCCGCCGTTTCTGCGGCGAGCGAAAGTTCGATCAGCGAGCGCAGCGTGCGCGGGAACTCCGCGCGCTCGCTTGAGCCTTGTTTCAGAAACGCATCGATCACCGGCTTGAGCGCGATGGCCGCATCGACATCGGCGTTGGATCCCTTGGCGTATGCGCCGATCTGAATGAGTTCCTCGGCCTCGCGGTACGCGCCCAGCAAACGCGTGACATGCCTGCGCGCGTTGAGGTGGTTCTGATCCGACACTTGGTCGGCGACGCGCGAAATCGACGCAAGCACATCGATCGCCGGATAGTGCACGCGCTCGGCGAGCTTGCGCGAAAGCAAGATATGTCCGTCGAGGATTCCCTTGGCGGCATCGGCGATCGGCTCGGTCATGTCGTCGCCCTCGACGAGCACGGTGTAGAAACCCGTGATCGAGCCACCGCCCTGCAGCGCGCCCGCGCGCTCGAGAAGTCGCGGCAACATGGAGAAGACGCTCGGTGTGAAGCCCTTGGTCGCCGGAGCTTCGCCAGCAGAAAGGCCAATTTGCCGCTGCGCCTGCGCAAATCGGGTGATCGAGTCAAGCATCAGAAGGACATCGAGTCCTTGATCGCGGAAGAACTCCGCCGCGCTGCACGCGACCGTAGCCGCACGCACGCGCATGAGCGGACTTTCGTCACCGGTCGCGACCACGACGATAGAACGGCGCATGCCTTCTTCGCCCAGAACATGCTCAATGAACTCGGGGACCTCGCGGCCGCGCTCGCCGATCAATCCGATGACATTGACCTGCGCGCTAGTTCCGCGCGCAATCGATCCGAGCAGCGTGCTCTTACCAACGCCAGGTCCGGCGAAGATTCCCATGCGCTGACCCTTGCCGATGGTGAGCATCGAGTCGATCGCGCGCACGCCAGTGGGCAGCACATCGCGCACCACGCCACGAGTGAGCGGACTGGTGCGGGCGGGCCAGAGCGGCTGCGGTGAACCGCCGTGAATCGGGCCTTTTCCATCGATCGGTTCGCCGAGCGCGTCCACCACGCGGCCCAACCACGCTTCGCTCACGCCAACGGTTGCGAACGGCTGTTCGGCCACCACGCGCACGCCACTCGAAACTCCATCGGCCTCGGTGAGCAGCATGACCAACGCGCGCGATCCGTCGAAACCGACCACTTCGCCACGCGGCGCATCGGTGCGATGAGGCACCTCAACCCGCACCAACGAGCCGACGGGAAGCGGAAGTTGATCGACGGAAAGAACAAGTCCGCGCACTGAGCGCACCGTGCCCGCGATCTCGCGAGGCTCGATGGCGCGAATTGCGGCGCAAACCGCGGCGAGTTTCATGATCGGTCCTCGCCAGCGTCCAAGGCGGGCGGCTCGACGGAGTCCGTAGTCGAAGCGTTGTTGTCGGCGGTGTTCGTTGCATCGGCGCACGTTCCATCAGCGCTCGTTGCATCAGGCGCGTCCACACCGAACAAACCTTCGCGCATACGGCGAAATTGCGTCTCAATGCGCGCATCGACCGTGCCCTCGCTCGAGCGCACCACGCATCCACCACGGGCAATCCCTGCACGCGCGACGATCGAAACCGTCGCGCCCTCAGGAAGCGCTGCGCTGAGTTGCGGCATCGACTCGGCCACGATCGGCGCATCTTCGGGAGAGACTTCGATGGTGACGCGGGTCGCGCGGGCAAAGAGCGCGACCGCCGCCTGCGCCTCGCGCGCAATCACCGATCGATCGCCCGCGATGTGCTCGCGCACGATGCTCTCGGCCATTGAAACCGCGATGCCGGCCAGTTCGCGCTCCGCGAAGCGCATCGTCTCGTCGCGTACGCCCATCCATCGTGAAAACTCGACGGCGAACGATGTTTCGATCGCACCCAACGCCGCGCTGTGCTCGAGCTTCGCCGCCGCGTGTCCTTCGATTGCGCCCTTGGTGCGCCCTTCGGCAAGACCAACGGCCGTGCCCTGCGCCTCGCCCTTGGCGTAACCATCGCGCCTCGATTCGGTGCGTAGTCGCTCTGCCTCTTGCTTGGCTTCGTCGACAATGCGCTGCGCTTCGATGCGCGCATCCTGCAGCGCCCGCTCCGCGCCGACACGCAGATCGACGAGATTGAACACGCCGCCGATGACGGAGTTGGCGCGCGAAGATGAGTGCTTAACAACAGCCATATTCCTACTTCACAACCAATCAGATCACGACATCCTGCGCACCGCCACGACCCGAGATGATGATGTCGCCCGATTCCTCGAGCCTGCGCACGATGTCGACGATGCGCTGCTGCGCCGCCTCGACATCGCTGATGCGCACCGGCCCCATGAACTCCATGTCCTCGCGAATCGACTCGGCGGCGCGCGACGACATGTTGGCGAGAATCTTGTTCTTGAGCGCGTCGGACGCCGTCTTGAGCGCAAGGCAAAGCTCGTCGTTCTCGACTTCCTTGAGCACCGACTGGATGCCCTTGTCGTTGACATGGTTGATGTCTTCGAACACAAACATGCGGCGACGAATCTCCTCGACCAGGTCGGGATCCTCGCTCTCAACACCTTGCATGATCGATCGCTCGGTCGAGCGGTCAACGAGATTGAGAATCTCCGCCACAGTTTCAACACCGCCAACCTTCTCGCTGGAAGTGCCGATCATGTTGGAAAGCCTGCTTTCCAGCGCAAGTTCGACTTCGCGGATGACCTCGGGGTTGGTCTGCTCCATGTTGGCAACACGGCGCACCACCTCGATCTGCTTCGCCGGTGGAAGGCCGATGAGAATTTCACTCGCCTTGTGATGAGGCAGATGACTCACGATCAACGCGATTGTCTGCGGATGCTCTTCCTGAATGAAGGTGAGCAAATTCTCGCTCTCCGCCTTCTGCAGAAACGAGAACGGCGTGCGCTGAACTTGGGTCTGAATTTGTTGGATGACCTTCTCGGCGGTCTTGGGATCAAGCGAATTCTTCAGCAAACTGCGGGCGTAATCGAGGCCGCCCTCGCGCACATATCCCTGCGCCATCGCCAGCGAATAGAACTCGCTGATCACCTGCTGGCCGAGCTCCTTGGGCACATCGCCCAACGACGCAAGGGCGCGCGTGACTTCCTCGACCACTTCGGTTGGCATTTCCTTGAGCAGCTTTCCTGCGCTATCGGCGTCGAGCAGCAGCAGCAGGATCGCGCTCTTCAGCGTGCCGTCGATTTCGTCCGCAGACTTTGGAAGTTTGGTGCCGGGGCGGAAGGCCATCGTCGGATCCTCTGGAATTCAAGCTCAATCAAGCTCAATGAAGCGCAATCAAGCGCAACGGTCGCGATCGTCGCGAGCGATCTCTCTCATGCAGGCGTGCGCATCCACCGTCGGAGGATTCCCGCGATTTCGGCAGGGTCTCGGTCGGCGAGTTCATTGAGCTGCGTGAGCATCTGCGCGCGACGCAGACTGTCGTCGTCGAGTTCCATGCCCTCAAGCGCGGGACTCGCCTCGTCAGCCTCGCCGATGATTTCCGCATCGTCACTTTCAAGCTTGGGCGGCACACCCGCGAGCTCCTCTGCCGTGGGAAGATTCTCCCGCGCCGAAGCCTTCTTCGCGATGTTGAACATGAAGAAGAGGCTCACAACCGCCAGGATTCCCAGGCCGATCGGCTTGATCAGACCGTTGCCTCCAAGCCCGCTACCTCCGCCTCCGCCACCGAGCACGAGGTCGCCGAGACCGGCAGCCATCGTTGCAACCGGCGCAGGCTCGCTGAAGTCGTAATCCCAACTGACTTCGACGGTGCCCTTCTTTGCGCCGTCGGCAACATCGGTGGTGATCAGCGGTTCAACCAATTTCTTGATGCGCGCAACTTCTTCTTCACGCACAGGCGCGATGGCGGCTTCATCAGGCAACTTCGCCTCCGCGCCGGCGGCGGGCGGATTCCTCCGCATCCAAATCTGCTCGAAATGCCGCATGGGTACAGCGATACTGGCATCGATCTTCACGGCGTAGCCGGTGGGATCGATCTCGGTGACCCGCGTTCCCGGCCACTGCGATTGGTACTTGGCCTCACTGCGCTCGATGGTGCTCAGCGATCCGGAACCTGCAGGGCCGCCGAGCGAAATGCCCGTGTTAGGAACCACGCCCGGCTCGCGCGCTGAACTCGAGCCCTTCGATTCGCTGCTCGAACTTGTCTCGCTGACTGGCGCCGATACGACTTCTTTGTACTCGGTGGTGGTGCTCGTGCGTTCGGTGGTCACGACCTGCGCGTTCACGGCGATGCGAACACCAGGAATCGTCGCGAGCACTTCAGCGATGCGGGCACGCGCGGCGTCGGCCTGCTTGAGCGACTGCTCGAGGTTCTCGCCGTTGGACGCGCCCTTGCCGAAACTAGT
>Ga0114978_10002479_pt1 | contig 15193 bp, 15 predicted proteins | sample S_140212_EF_Meta_FD_87027 | JGI IMG/M metagenome (GOLD analysis project Ga0114978, IMG submission 87027) | Freshwater microbial communities from Lake Simoncouche, Canada to study carbon cycling - S_140212_EF_MetaG | ecosystem: Environmental > Aquatic > Freshwater > Lake | place: Lake... | reverse complement strand
GCCGAACGCACCAGCAACCGCAATTGATTGAGTGACACCGGCTTTGACAGATAATCAAACGCCCCCGCCTTGAGCGCCGCCACCGCATTTTCAGTGCTGCCATAGGCCGTGATCACCGCAACCGGGATGGAGCCAAACTGTGCATTGACATGCTCAAGCAGGTGCAACCCGTCGCCATCAGGCAGGCGCATGTCGGTCAGACACAACTCATACGTGTTTTTTTGCAGCAACTGCACGGCCTCAAACTCATTGGCCGCACAGTCGCACTCAAGCCCCATGCGTCCGAGTGTCATGCCGAGCAATTCCCGGATGTCCGCCTCGTCATCGACGATCAAAACCCTGCTCATATTTTTCTAGGCCCCGCGACACTGCACGGTGAACTGGGCACCGCGAGGCGTTTCAATAAAATCAAGGGTTGCATCATTGGCTGCGCACACTTCCCGTGCAATATAAAGGCCGAGCCCTGTGCCATTACTCACAGTCGTAAAAAACGGCTCGAAGAGCTGGTTACGCACTGTCGTCGGCACCCCCGGACCGTCATCGACGACGTCTAATTTTACAATATCTCCGGAACCGATCAGATCAACCGCAATACGAATGCTGCCCTTCTCACGCTGGCAATGGCGCACGGCATTCCGACATAAATTCCACATGATCTGGTTCAGATGACTCTGATCGAAGGCGATATTCGGACTGGCGGCTAATTCCAGAGTCATCACATTAGCAGGCAGCTTCTCGATCTGAGAAAACTGCTCGACAAAGGAAATCAGAAAATCACCCAGCGAAAAAATCTCACGGTGGGCGCGGTCGCTCCGGTTGAGTTTGAGCACATCATTGACCATTCGATCGAGACGCTGCGTGTTGTCATGAATGATCGTCAGCAGACGCCCGACCGTTTCGTTAACGGAAGGCTCCTCCTGCAGAAGTTCCGTGGCATGACTGATCGACGACAAGGGATTGCGGATTTCGTGAGCGATATTGGCCGTTAGTCGTCCCAGCGCCGCCAGCTTCATTTGCCGCGCTTGCGTCTCGAGTCGCGTGAGATCCTCAAGGAATATAACCGCCCCCAGCCTGCGGTTCACTCCCACCGGTACAAAACGTGCGCTGACGGTTTCATGGCGGACAATCGTGCGATCCTGATTAAATGGGTCCGAGATGTTATTTCGCCATTTTTCGAGCTGATCGGCGAGTAACGGCGAGCAATCCTTAAGCAGGCGGCTGCGACGTGGCCTGCGCAATGGTCCCAGCATTTCCTCAGCCCGCGCATTGTATTGCCGGATCACGCCCTGTTCGTCGACCACCAGAACGCCGTCGTCCATATCCTGAATAACCAGCTGGCTGACCTCCTCCATGCTGGCCAGGTCGATTTCGCGCTGCGCGGCAAGTTGTTCAGTCGCCACCAGATATTTGGCCAGGGTATGCGCCACCCAAGCGGTGGCAAAATAACCGATGCTAAGAAAACCAGCCTGCACATACTGGGTAACCGGTGCGGAATGTTCAAGCACTTCGGCGGTTTGTTCAATGAGTACGGCGATACTGCCAATCGCCGCATAAAAAAGTGTCAGTCGCCCGCGACTGATCAAGCCAGCGGCGGCGAGCGCAGACAGTAACAGCAGCCCGAGACCACTCGCGATGCCGCCGCTTGCGTACATCAGCACGACAATGATCAGGATATCAGCACCAACCTCCAGCCCAAGCTGCCAGTGAAAATGCTGGCGCGATGCAATCAGCGCAAACCACACTGCGCTCAAAACCACATAGCCGGCGCTGAAATAAAGATAGAGCGCGTTATTGGAAGAGCCAAACGCCAGGCGGTCGCCAAATACGAGGAATGCAGCGAGCAACACCACCGCAACCACGAATCGATACGCATTAAAGTAGAACAGGGAACGCCAATAGGCGTCAGAAGCCAGCCACTCGTCAGCGGCGGCCCGGCCAGGTCGCGGCGCCCCTTCACCATCCGGGCGGGTGCCCATCACATTCATCGCTTCACTCATCGCGGCGCGCATGCTCTGTACCGCAAAAATGCCGATCATCGCGGAGCACGCTTTCACTGCGCGGCAAATGTATGCCGCAACGCGCGCAACACACCATGTCCTCGGGTGGCACAACTGGCGGCGGCGCATCCTCGCGCAAGCCGCGCAGATAACGTTTCAGCAGCCACCATGCGGTTGCAAAAACCGCAATCAGCATGATCAGTTTGGACACACTAGACTCCGCTTGATGACCGTCCACAATATCGACGCGGACGTAAGTGTGCTCCGGATATCCGATAGCGTCGAGCCACGCGGCTCGCAAGACGCCATACGACCACCAGCCACTGGCACGGCCCTGCAATCTTTTTGAATGGTTTGACCTGAATGGTCGGGGTGAGAGGATTCGAACCTCCGACTCCTGCGTCCCGAACGCAGTACTCTACCAGGCTGAGCTACACCCCGATTCAGGTCGATTGAAGAAAGCGTTCCGCTGGTATTGGCTTGCTTGCAGCGGCGCTCAATCAGAAATTCCGCGTTACCGCGAATGCCGCCAATTGTAGCAAATAATTGCGATGATTAGAATCAGGAAGTTTATTCAGTGCTTCTTTGGCCGCCCGCGATTCGGCTTCTGCCTGGCGACGCGTGTAAGCCAGCGCTCCGGTGCGCTCAATAGCGGCCATCACCCGCGGCAAATCATCCCGCCCGCCATGCTCGATGGCACCGCGCACCAGCACCTGCTCTTCAGCGTTACCGTGCTTAATCACGTGTAACAGCGGCAGTGTGGGTTTGCCTTCTGCCAAATCGTCACCGACGTTCTTGCCTGTCTTACTATGGTCACCTGAATAATCAAGCACGTCATCAATCAACTGAAAGGCCGTACCCAGATGCATGCCGTAGCTCGCCATCGCCTCTTCTTCGGCATCGCCGGCACCGCCAAGAATCGCGCCGATGCGCGTCGCCGCCTCAAACAGCTTGGCCGTCTTATAACGGATCACCTGCAGATAATTCTTTTCGTCGATATCCGGGTCATGACAGTTCATCAACTGCAGAACCTCGCCTTCGGCAATAACGTTGGTGGCCTCAGCCAGTACTTCCATCACGCGCATACTGCCGGTCTCTACCATCATCTGAAAAGCGCGCGAGTAGACGAAATCACCGACCAACACGCTGGCGGCGTTGCCAAAAAGCGCGTTGGCGGTGGCCTGCCCGCGCCGCAGATCGGAAGCATCCACCACATCGTCATGCAGCAAAGTAGCCGTATGGATAAATTCAACAACTGCCGCCAGCTGGTAGTGGTGTTTACCGCTGTAACCCAGCGCGCCGGCCGATAAAATCACCAGTATTGGGCGCAGACGCTTGCCGCCACCGGCAATAATGTGCTCGGCGACCGTGCGGACCAAAACCACGTCCGAATTGAGCCGCTGCCGAATCACGGCATCAACGGCCAAAAGGTCGGCGGCAAGAAAATCACCTAAAATCGGGATGGACATCGGTGTTGGAGGCCAAAACCGCCTAAAATAGTGCGCGGTGACGCCTGAGTGCAAAGTTGAAGGGTTGCCGAAGTCCTTTATTTTACTCCGTTTTGACTCAAAATTCGCACTTGGGTATAATGCGCGACTTTCCAGTTCCGGCACTTGACCGGACATGAGGTTAAAAACATGTATGCAGTGATCAAAGCCGGTGGCAAACAGTATCGTGTGGCATCGGGCGAAAAACTTAAAATTGAATCAGTCGTGGCCGAAGTCGGCAGCGAAATCGTGCTGGATGAAGTTTTGATGGTTGCAGATGGCGACAACGTCACCCTCGGCACACCGACCCTGACCGGCGTTTCGGTCAAGGCAAAAGTCATTTCTCACGGCCGTGGCGACAAGGTGCATATTTTCAAAATGCGCCGCCGCAAACATTACCGTAAATCGCAGGGACACCGGCAGAATTACACCGAGATCGAAATCCTCGGCATTGCCGCCTAGCACTCAGGAGTTCACAAATGGCACATAAAAAAGCAGGCGGCAGTTCACGCAACGGTCGCGACTCAGAATCAAAACGCCTTGGCGTCAAGGTCTACGGTGGCGAAGCCATCATTCCGGGCAACATCATCGTGCGTCAGCGCGGCACCCAGTTCCACGCCGGCCTCAATGTTGGCATGGGCAAGGATCACACGCTGTTTGCAATGGCTCCGGGCAAAGTGTTGTTCTCGATCAAGGGCGCTGCCCGCAAAAGAACCGTCAGCGTTGTGCCGGCCTAGGCACCGCAACCTGTCGGAGATAAAGGCTCTGTCATGCGACAGAGCCTTTTTTGTTTAAGGAATGCACTGTATCGAGAGTGCATGCAATCGCACCGCACGTGTTTCATCCATCGAAGCCGCTCCCGCCTTAACAAGCCGCCTATAAACGCCTTAAACGGGTCACCATGAAATTTATCGACGAAGCGAACATCGAAACCCACGCCGGCAAGGGCGGCGACGGCTCGGCATCGTTCCGCCGCGAAAAATTTGTTCCCCGCGGTGGACCTGATGGCGGCGACGGCGGTCGCGGCGGCAGCATCTTTGCGCAGGCCGATCGCAACATCAACACCCTCGTCGATTACCGCTTTAAGCGTATCCATCGCGCCAAAAACGGTGAGCCGGGTCGCGGCGCCGACTGCAACGGCCGCTCTGCTGAAGACGTCATCCTGCGGGTACCGGTCGGCACTGTCGTCACCGACGCAGAAACTGGAGAGCCGGTCGCCGATCTTGCCACACATGACCAGGTTGAATTGCTCGCTAAAGGCGGCGATGGCGGTCGTGGCAATCTGAATTTCAAATCGAGCACCAACCGCGCACCGCGGCAATTCACCCGCGGCGGGGAAGGCGATTCGCGCCGCCTCAAGCTTGAATTAAAAGTGCTCGCCGATGTCGGCCTGCTCGGCATGCCGAATGCAGGCAAATCGACGTTTATCCGCGCGGTGTCGGCGGCAAAACCGAAGGTTGCTGATTATCCGTTCACAACCCTGCACCCGAATCTGGGCATGGTGCGTGTCGATGACAACCGCAGTTTTGTTATCGCCGACATCCCTGGCCTGATCGAAGGCGCCGCGGAAGGTGCCGGGCTCGGCCATCAATTCCTGCGTCACCTCGCACGCACACGCCTGCTGCTGCATATCGTTGACCTGGCGCCGTATGATCCGAGCACAAGTCCGGTTGAAGAAGCGCGCGCGATCATCAACGAGCTACAGAAATACGATCAAGCGCTGCATGACAAACCACGCTGGCTGGTGCTCAACAAGATTGACCTGCTGGAGCCGGCTGAAGGCGCTGAACGTGCGAAACAGTTCATCGCGGATTTTGGCTGGCAGGGTAAAAGCTTTATCATCTCCGCAATCGACGGCAAAGGTTGCCGCGAGCTGACCTTTGCGATCATGGAACATTTACAGCAAACAGTGGATTCGGCGGCCGAGCCCACTGCGGAAAACTGAACACTAAAAATCAATTCGTCCCCCCATGTCCTCTGAACTGGCACACGCCAAACGCCTGATCGTCAAAGTCGGCAGCAGCCTGGTCACCAATAGCGGCCAGGGCCTTGATCACGCCGCGCTCACCCGCTGGGTGATTCAAATCGCCGAGCTACGCAAGCGCGGGCGCGAGGTCATTCTGGTCTCTAGCGGCGCCATCGCCGAAGGTATGCAACGCCTGGGCTGGAAAAAAAGACCCAGTGCCGTGCATGAACTGCAGGCGGCTGCGGCAGTGGGTCAGATGGGTCTGATCGAAGCCTACGAATCACGTTTCAGACAACACGGACTGCTCACCTCGCAAGTGCTGCTCACGCACGAAGACCTCGCCGACCGCAAACGCTATATCAATGCACGCACAACCCTGCGTACTCTGCTCGAACTGGGTGTGGTGCCGATCATCAATGAAAACGACACGGTGGCGACCGACGAAATCCGTTTCGGTGACAACGACACCCTCGGCGCCTTGGTAACTAATCTGGTCGAAGCCGATGTGCTAATCATCCTCACCGACCAAAGCGGTCTCTATTCAGCGGATCCGCGCAAGACGCCCGATGCGACCCTGATCCGTGATGCGGTCGCCGGCAGTCCGGAACTCGAACAAATGGCCGGCGGCGCGGGCAGTGAAATCGGATTGGGCGGCATGCTGACCAAAGTCATCGCCGCAAAACGCGCCGCGCGCAGCGGCGCACACACCGTCATCGCCTCGGGTCACGAAGAAAACGTATTGGTTCGCCTGGTTGATGGCGAACACGTCGGCACACTACTGCGTGCCGCCACGCCGCCGCTCGCCGCGCGCCAGCAGTGATGGCAGATCATCTGCAAATGCGTGGCCGCCTGACCCTGGACGCGGGCGCAATCAAGGCGCTGCGTGACATGCAAAGCAGCCTGTTGCCGATCGGTGTGATTGCGGTAAATGGAGAATTTGAACGCGGCGAAGTTGTCGGCTGCTGCGACGAATCGGGTCGCGAGATCGCCCGCGGCTTGGTCAATTACAGTGCGAGCGAAGCGCGCCGCATCGTCTGCACTCCGTCGTCTGAAATCGAGCAAAAACTGGGCTATGTTGACGAACCAGAACTGATACACCGCGACAATCTTGTCGTGTTGTAGGCCGCGTTAACGTTACCAGTTGGCATGCCCAATGCCCTCTCCGCGCCACATTACAGAAAAACCTGACCGTTACAGAGCAAGATCCCTCAGTAACGCCGTACGGGATTCTGGCGTCACCTCGATACCCACCGAGTAGTCGGCGTGATCAACGCCCATTGCCAGCCGCGCACCGCCGGCCAGCGCCGTCTTCATCAGAGGCGTCAATTCAAAACGCAAAAAGTGCACCGACGAGGTCTTCTCGTCGTTCTCGCGCTCCAGATCCTCGTCGGCAATCGCACACACCCGCTCATGCGCCTCGACCTGCACCCAGACCCGGTCCTCGACCCCTTTGAGGCGAGCCAGCATAACCCGGCGCTCTTCCACATCCGGATATTCGATTAGGAGCGTGGCCTTCCAGTTGCTACCGTCGGGAATCAGCGGATTGTAGGCATCGAGTTCGTCGCGTATGCCATCCTCCTCGAAGATCCGTTCGACACGCAGCATTTCCTGTACCTGATAGCGCACGGTAACATCATCCTCAAACAAGAGCGTGATGTGTTCGCCCAGTGCCACGGTACGGTCCTTCTTGTGCGCAATCACACGCTGCCGCATTTCCGGGCGCGCCTTGGCATAGGCTTCCAGCGTCATCAAATCACCAGCCTGAAGTTTGTTCATCTCGGTCTCACAATCCATAAGCGGTGCGCAACAGCGTCAAGGGATGCGCGAGCTGCGCCGCCGTCTTGCCACTCTCCCGCAAACCTTGTTCGATATGACGACCGGCCAGCTGGCAATCCGATGCCACCCAGTCGGCCTCACCGCCGGCCGGATGTTCGCCAGCAGCACGAAACACCGGACGGCCGATTTTCATCGCCATCGCGTGAAATTCCTTCTTGCAACCCCAGCTGCCGGAATGCCCGGAGCAGCGCTCAATGGTATTGAGTTTTTCCTTCGCCGCGAGCTGCAGCACATCACGGGTCTTTTGCCCCATGTTCTGCACCCGCAAATGACAGGCGATGTGGTACGAAACCTTGCCCAGGTCGTTTTTGAAATCGATTTTCAGCAGTCCGTCCTTGTGCCGCAACATCAAGTATTCAAACGGATCGTACATGGCTGCGCGCACCGCCTGCACATCGGCATCTTCGGGGAACATCAACGGCAGTTCCTGCTTGAACATCAGCGTGCACGACGGAATCGGCGTGATGATCGCATACCCTTCGCGCGCCAGTTTCGCCAGCGGCGGAATGTTTTTCTCCTTCAGTGCGGCCACGCCTTCGAGATCGCCCAGCTCGAGCTTGGGCATGCCGCAGCAGGCTTCCTTGTGCGCAAGCGTCCAGGGGATTTCGTTGTGATCGAGAACCTTGGTCAAATCATGACCGATGCCCGGTTCGTTGTAATTGATATAGCAGGTCGAGAAGATCGCCACCTTCCCCGGTGCGCGGGTGCCGGGAGACACTGCCACGCTGGCGCTCTCTCCAGCTGAGCTACGAAAGGTCGGCGATGAATAGGAAGGAATCCACGCCTTGGCATCAACACCCAGGGTTTTTTCCATCAAAGCGCGGCCCGGCGCTGAGTGGTTCGCAGCGTTGACAAACTTGACCACCACCGGGATCGATGCAAGTTTGCCCAGCGCATCGGTTTCAGACATCAGCTTGTCACGCAAGCGCGACTCACCCTTGCGATATTTAACCGCCTTGGCACGCAGCATCAAATGGGGAAAATCCAGATTCCAGGCGTGCGGGGGCACATACGGACACTTCGTCAGATAACAGACGTCGCACAAATAGCACTGGTCGACGACTTTGGAAAAATCTTTCTTGTCGACGCCGTCGAGTTCTCCGGTCTTGCCTTCGTCGATCAGGTCAAACAGGGTCGGAAATGATCCGCACAAACTGACGCAACGCCGGCAACCGTGGCAGATGTCAAAGACCCGCTCCATTTCGGCATGCAGCTTGTCTTCGTTGTAAAAGTCCGGCGACTTCCAGTCCAGCGGGTGCCGGGTGGGGGCTTCAAGACTGCCTTCGCGTGCGGTCATGGTTGGGCGCGACTCGCTATGAAAACAACAGTTGAAAAAACAAGGGGTGAAGCCGGAACTGATGCCCCGCCTTCACCCCTCGCGACTTGCGCAAACCTAGTCAGCCAGTGCGTCGAGCGACTTCTGGAAACGGTTGGCGTGTGAACGCTCTGCCTTGGCGAGCGTCTCAAACCAGTCGGCAATCTCCTCAAAGCCCTCGCTACGCGCGGTCTTCGCCATGCCCGGATACATATCCGTGTATTCATGGGTTTCACCGGCGATAGCGGCTTTCAGGTTATTGCGCGAGCTACCGATCGGCAGACCGGTCGCAGGGTCGCCCACCACTTCGAGGTATTCGAGGTGGCCGTGCGCGTGGCCGGTTTCACCCTCGGCCGTCGAACGGAATACTGCGGCGACATCGTTCTGGCCTTCAACGTCGGCCTTCGCTGCGAAATAAAGATAACGGCGATTTGCCTGCGATTCGCCGGCAAATGCGGCTTTGAGGTTGCCCTCGGTTTGTGAGCCTTTGAGCTGCATTGTGTTCTCCTCTGTTAACAGCTGACTGTCAGGAACGATACGTGGCCGAACCGCCCCGCTAACCGGCTCTACTTCAAGCCCGCCGGTCTTGGGCAAAAAATTAGACTAAATCTAATTTGTGTTTTGAGTTTAAGACGCCACCCATAAGGTGTCAACGCACTTCCGGTATCTGACGAAGGAACCGCCTTATCGAACCGCCTCAGCGCGCCCGTCTTTCTCCGCAGAGGGGCGGTGCAAAAAGCGCACAAGTTCGCTCAGCGCCAGCTGATAAACCTCACGCTTGAACTGGACCACCGAATCGAGTGGCACCCAATATTCGTTCCAACGCCATGCATCAAACTCGGGTTTCTCCGAGGCACGCAATTGCACGTCCGTATCACGCCCGACCAGACGCAGTAAAAACCAGATCTGTTTTTGCCCGCGATAATTACCCCGCCAGTCCCGCCGTAACCATTGCTCCGGCACGTCATAGCGCAACCAGTCGCGGGTCCGGCCGAGAATCTCCACGTGATGCGGCCGCAAGCCGACCTCTTCGTGCAACTCGCGATACATGGCCGTCTCGGGCGTTTCGCCCGCATCGATACCGCCCTGTGGAAACTGCCATGCATGCTGCCTGACGCGCTTGCCCCAGAAAACCTCATTTTTCCGGTTGCAAATGATAATTCCAACGTTGGGGCGATATCCGTCACGATCAATCATGTGAATCACCCTTGAATCTATATGGTTGGCCAAATTTTTTCACAGTTCAAGCCACTTGGAAAGCCGCCTTTGCGTTAGATCAACAGCGCCTCGTCGGTATGCTCATTCATGACCTTGAATTCCTCGACAAAACGCCCAAAAGTCAGCCCGAAATGCGGGGTCAGCGCCTTGGCCCGACGGGCGAGCTCTTCCCATTGTGGATTACCCTGCCCCTGCTTGAAGGCGAACGCCGCGATATTGCCCGGCTTGCCCGCTGGCAGGCACAACACGCGTCCTTCAAAGGCGCTACGCAAGCGATCCACACAGGCATTAAAGTTACGGTCGCCGCCCCACAGGTTGACGACCAGCACGCCATCTTGACCCAACACGCGCGCACAATCACGATAAAACGGCAGGGTGGCCAGCGCCTCGACCTGGGATTCGGCATCATAGCCATCGACCACCAGCACATCAGCCTTCACACCCTTGCGCGCCAGATATTCGGCACCGTCGCCGACCATCACGTTCAAGCGCTCGTCATTCGGCGGCAGCAGAAAAAACTGCCGTGCGATCGCCACCACCTGCGCATTGACCTCGACCGCCGTCACCCGCGACCCGGGAAGATAGTGATAAACAAATTTCGTCATCGAGCCGCCGCCCGGACCGGCCATCAGCACATTGACCGGCGCAGACTTGAACAGTAGAAACGCCATCATGCTGCGCGTATAGACGACCTCAAGCTCGTTGGGCTTGGCGATGCGCATCGCGCTTTGTACAGTGTCACTGCCGATGTGCAGGCTGCGCACGCCAAATTTTTCGCTGATGTAAACAGACTCGTTATCGGTCTCAGCCTTGCGCACGCGCCAGCTTTGCATGAACTTCATTGGTCGGGAATATTCCGGTTGGTTGCCGTGGTTCGGTAGAATAAGGACTTTTGCGGGTTTCGGGTAGATATGCGCGTATCCAATTTTTTTCTTTCGACGCTTAAAGAAGCGCCCTCCGAAGCGGAACTGATCAGCCACAAACTGATGATCCGCGCCGGCCTGATCAAACGTCTCGGCAGCGGCATCTATAGCCTGATGCCGATGGGCCTGCGCGTGGTGCGCAAAGTCGAAAACATCGTGCGCGAGGAAATGAATCGTGCGGGCGCCGTCGAGCTGTCGATGCCAGTCGTACAACCGGCCGAGTTGTGGCAGGAATCAGGACGCTGGCAGGCCTATGGCCCCGAACTGCTGCGCTTCAAAGATCGTCACGATCGCGACTTTGTCATCCAGCCGACCTCGGAAGAGGTAGTCACCGACATCGCCCGCAATGAAATCAAGAGCTACCGTCAGTTGCCGGTGCATTTCTACCAGATCCAGAGCAAGTTTCGTGATGAGCGCCGGCCCCGTTTTGGCGTCATGCGCGGCCGCGAATTCATCATGAAGGACGGCTATTCGTTCCACGCCAGTTATGCCGACCTCGAACGCGAATACCGGAGTATGTACGACACCTACACGCGCATATTCACGCGCCTGGGACTGAAATTCCGCGCCGTCGCCGCCGATACCGGCTCGATTGGCGGCACCGGCTCGCATGAATTCCACGTGCTGGCCGATTCGGGCGAAGACGCCATCGCCTTTTGCCCGTCCTCCGATTTCGCAGCCAACGTCGAACTCGCTGAAGCACTGGCACCGGCACAGGCGCGCAGTGCCGCCGTGGCGATCATGGAAAAAGTATCCACGCCCGGCAAAACCAAATGCGAAGACGTTGCCACCCTGCTCACTATTGCGTTGACCAAGATGGTCAAAGCGGTGGCTATCGTCGTTGGCGAAGCGGCCTTCCATCTGGTGCTGCTGCGCGGCGACCACGATTTAAATGAAATCAAAACCCAGAAGCTGCTCGGCGCGTTCCGCTTCGCCACCGAGAAAGAAATCTTCGACACCCTGCATTGCAAAGCCGGCTATATCGGCCCCGTTAAAGTTGATGCTGGCGTAACGGTGGTCGCCGACCGCAGTGTCGCCGCCATGCACGACTTCGTCTGTGGTGCCAATGAAAAGGATTTCCACCTGACCGGCGTCAACTTCGGTCGTGATCTGCCCGAACCCGCGCAGATCGCCGATTTTCGCAACGTCGTCAACGGTGACCCCAGCCCGGATGGCAAGGGCGTGCTCGAACTCTGCCGCGGCATCGAGGTCGGCCATATTTTCCAGCTGCGCACCAAATACTCGTCGGCGCTGAAATGTCATTACCTCGATGAAAAAGGCGCCCAGCAGCCGATGGAAATGGGCTGCTACGGCATTGGCGTCACGCGTATCGTCGCCGCTGCCATCGAACAAAACCACGACGAACGCGGCATCGCCTGGCCGCGCCCGATCGCCCCTTTCGACGTCGCCATTGTGCCGATCGGCATCGGCAAGAGCGACGCGGTGCGTGCCGCCGCCGAAAAACTGCACGATGAATTGACCGCCCTCGGCCTCGACGTGCTGCTCGACGACCGCGACGAACGGCCTGGCGTGATGTTTGCTGATATGGAACTCACCGGCATTCCACACCGCGTGGTCATCGGTGACCGCGGATTGAAACAAAACCAGCTTGAATATCAGGGCCGGCGCGAAAAAGCTGCAGAAGCGATTCCGCTCGAGGGTGCGGCAGCGTCGATTCATAACCGTGTATGTGGCGGCTGATCGCAATACTGCTGGCCCTATGCGTTGCGCCGGCACACGCCGGCAACCAGAAATACGAACCGCTGTCGGCCAGCGTGCGTGCCGCGCTGCACTCGGCGATCAGCGATCAGACGGTGCCGTTTCTGGCGTTTGACACCGTTGGCGAAGCGCGTGCCTGGCTCAACGCGATGTCAGGCAAACTGGAACGCCGCTTCCCCGACCGCCGCCAGCGCGAGGAATTTCTCGTCACCGTACATTACGAAGCCAAACGTGCGGCGCTCGATCCGCAAATGGTGCTTGGTCTGATCCAGGTCGAGAGCGCATTTCGCAAGCATGCCCTCTCAACCGCAGGGGCGCGCGGCTTGATGCAGGTGATGCCGTTCTGGATCAAGGAGATCGGACAACCGCAGGACAACCTGTTTCACCTGCGCACCAACCTGCGTTATGGCTGCGTCATTTTCAAGCACTACCTCGACCTTGAACGCGGCGACTACTTCCGCGCGCTCGGTCGCTATAACGGCAGCCTCGGTCAGGCCGAATATCCAAACCTCGTTCTGCGTGCCTGGAAAACCAACTGGGAGTACACCCCGGGCACTTAGTAATGTTTGCAACAGCTCGCCCCCCCGTGTCAGCCAGCAAAGCTGATCACGCCACGCCGCCGTCAGCCTGCAACGGGATTGCAAACAATTCGGTCAACGTCATGCCCATGCCAGCGCCACCTTCGCGCGCCAGAAGGGCGATCTGCGCATCGAAACCGGCAGGGGCATTAGCTGCCGCCCCACCAGCCTCCAGATCAAAAACAAAGAGCCGGTAGACATCACGCACCGGCAGATCACCGGGATTACCGGCCAGACACCAGCCGTTACTGCCCGACCGCAAAACCCATCCTGCACGCAGCAATGCCGCCAGCACCCATTCAAGGCGGTCAATCCGCAGGCCACCCCCGGCATGCAGGGCAGCGGTCGTCACCAGAGCGCCACTGGATTGGGCGCGCCACAAAATTTCGAGCGCGCGCAAGGCGTGAAAAAAATCGCTGCCCGGTGTGTAACGGGTAGCGGTCGCCTGTTCGCGCCACTCAGGCAGCTCGGCGACCATAACCGCACCACCCAGCACGATCAACCACGAGAGATAAATCCACAATAAAAAGATCGGCACCATCGCAAACGCGCCGTACACCAGGCGGTCGGTTGGAAAGTGCGTGACATAAAAACCGAAACCGTATTTCATCGCCTCAAAACAAACACCCGCAGCCAGGCCGCCGATAATGGCGTCACGCGGCCGCACCTCGCGATTAGGCACGGCCCAATACAACATCGAGAGGGCCGCTGCAGTCAACACGGGGGGCGCCGCCTTGAGCAGTGCCAGGTGCAGACCGGCGACATGGTCAACGAGATGCATCGAGAGTGAAATCAGATACGAGGTCAGCGAAAGGCTGGCGCCTATCATCAGTGGCCCCAACATCAAGGCGCCCCACGAAATAAAAATCCGCCGCCACAACCGGCGCTGCCAGGTGACGCGCCAGATATCGTTGAAAGCGCCCTCGATGGTGAATATCAGGAGCAGACCGGTGACGCCCAGAAAAAAGATACCGGCCGTCTTCAGGCTGGCGGCATTTCTCGAAAACCGCGCGGCATAACCGGTGATCGCATCCACCGATGAGGGCACCAGATTAGCCACCACAAAATGCTGTACGCTCGCAATCAGCGAAGAGAACACCGGAAACGCGGCAACCACGGTGATCGCAATGGCGACCACCGGCACAATCGCCAGCAAAGTCGTGAATGTCAGACTGCTGGCGATCTGCATGCAACGGTCTTCACCGAAACGCACGCAGACTACGCGCAAAAATGCCGCAAGCGATAACCGGCTCGGCTCCAAAACAGAATTCCCCCTCAGGCACTGCGATATACTGTGCGGCCATCATACCTGCGAAACGCCCGTCCGCCGATGACACAACCGCGCGAAATTCTGGTCCTCTACTACAGCCGTCACGGTGCGGTGCGGCAAATGGCGCAAATCATTGCGCGCGGCGTTGAAACGGTCAACGGCATGGCCGCTCGCGTGCGTACGGTGCCTGAGGTCTCGGCACTGCCGGAGGCGGTCGCCGCAGCGGTGCCGGACACCGGCGCCCCCTACGCCGAACACCGCGACCTTGAAGAATGCTGCGGTCTCGCGCTTGGTTCGCCGACACGCTTCGGCAACATGGCTGCACCACTCAAATACTTTCTCGATTCGACGGCCGGCCTGTGGTTAAGCGGCGCCCTCAGCGGAAAACCAGCGGCGGTCTTTACCTCCACCGGCAGCCTGCACGGCGGTCAAGAAACGACATTGCTCAGCATGATGACGCCGCTCCTGCATCACGGCATGCTGCTGGTCGGACTGCCGTATAGCGAAGCGGAACTGAACAGCACCACCTCTGGCGGCACGCCGTATGGCGCCAGTCATTTTGCCGGCGCCGGCGGCGAGCGTGCGCTGACCGATGAGGAAAAAAAACTCTGTTTCGCACTCGGTCGGCGGCTCGCCACCACCGCACTAAAACTGTCCGCGTGAGACCTCACGCCCACCCATCGATGACTGCAAGATGAAAGAAAACACCCGCGCGGCCAACGCCTGCGCCGCCAGCCTGATCGCACTAATCTTCCTATGCCTCGCCTGGGAGTTATGGCTGGCCCCGCTGCGCCCCGGCGGCTCGTGGCTGGCGCTGAAGATACTGCCGCTGATGGCGCCGCTCTTTGGCATCTTGCGCAACCGCGTCTATACCTTTCAATGGT
>Ga0114978_10002478_pt1 | contig 15193 bp, 18 predicted proteins | sample S_140212_EF_Meta_FD_87027 | JGI IMG/M metagenome (GOLD analysis project Ga0114978, IMG submission 87027) | Freshwater microbial communities from Lake Simoncouche, Canada to study carbon cycling - S_140212_EF_MetaG | ecosystem: Environmental > Aquatic > Freshwater > Lake | place: Lake... | reverse complement strand
TATCTATCAGCAAATCACTCGAGTGTTGCTCATGGACACTGGTGCGGGCGAAACTTTTATCTATAGGTATGATCCTGTGTACGCAAAACAACTAACCATAAACAAAGGCGTTGACAATGTGCTGTTATTTGAGTTCATTAATCAACAAGAAAAACCTGTTAATATCACTGATAACACTTTTGTTTTCCGTGTGGTTAACACTGAAGGTGATCGTGTTTTACTAGAAAAATCAATGGTCATACTAAATGCACCCACTGGACGTGCTAAAGTTACGCTGACCACTCCAGAGTTGTTGGAAGTTCTAGCACAACCAGCCAACTACAGCATACAACGAACACAACCGGGCGGCCTAACTGAGGCAGTGTTTACTAATGCCCAAGCCGGAGCCCGGGCTCCTTGTAATATCGTAGATAGCATATTGCCACAGTATGTTCCTAGTGCTCCACTTACAATACCTACTGTCAAACTCAGTGCCCAGACCAGTCTGGATGGCACAACCTGGGGTAGTTATAGTCCTGGGGCGTACTGGTCAGGCAACCCTAATGGTGGCAACTACTGGAATAGTTTTGCCAACACAGAATTTTACAGCAGTTTTATTGAACCAGCCAATGCAGTCACCACAGTACAAATGACCTTGGTAGGATATACCGGAACAATCAAAGCTCAAGGTGCAGAAAATTATCAAAGTCTTTGGTACAATCTAACTGAATCGACAACCTATTATAATGAAACCCGTACCATTTATATGAACATTGTAGGCTGGCATCCTATACTTCGTGTATGCTTCAATAATAGTATATTTGCAGTGCCAACCCAACCCGGCACACCAGCCCTTTCCTATGCAACTACCGAAGATGGTGTGGTCACTGCGGTCACAGTGACCAATGGTGGTGATGGGTATTTGGCTCCTCCTCGGATCAATTTTATCGGTAGCGGTGCAGGTGCCACAGCCGAAGCGGTAATGAGTGCAACCTATCCGCCTGGCCATCCACAAGCAGGAATAGGATATGGATCTGTTGTTGGTGTCACGGTGACCAATGGTGGATCTGGTTATTGGTACTTGCCCAATGCAGGTATGGGTGCAGGTGTATACCCAAATAATCCAAACCAAACTGGTGCCGCGGTAATTATCAGCACCGGCTATGTGGTTGATTTACTCTATAGATAACGCCAAACCCGATTGATTTTGTTCAAACAATCTGCTATAATATAGTATGATTGATGTGGTCTCCTTTTTACCCGCTAAACGAAAACAAACAGCCAGTGGCTGGATAAGTTTCAACGCACCTTGTTGCATCCATCGCGGCGACACGCTGGACAAGCGTAGTCGTGGCGGTATCAAACCTGGTACAGATGGATCATGGTCATATCATTGTTTCAATTGTGGATACACTGCTAGTTTTGTACTAGGTCGTAATCTGACATTTAAAGCTCGCAAATTGTTGGAGTGGATGAATGTGCCCAATGAAGAAATAGAACGCATTAATCTTGAGAGCTTAAAGCATAAAAGCATAGAAGGATTGCTAGGCGAGCGGCAAGAAGTAATACAAAAATTACAAAGTATCGAATTTGAAGATCGAGATCTGCCAGCAGAAACACAACCACTAAACAAATTGGCAGAAGAATATCTTAGTAAAAGATGCATACCGTTGGATTATCCATTCCTGTACAAAACAATGCCACGTCGTGGTGTTGTAATTCCGTTCACCCACAATAATCAAGTGGTAGGACACACCACACGATTTTTAGATGATCGTACACCTAGATATATCCAGGATATACAACACGGGTATGTGTTCGGCACAGATTTACAAAAGTCCAACTGGCAAACAGCAATTGTAGTAGAAGGTGTGTTTGATGCACTCAGCATTAACGGCCTGGCAGTATTACACGCAGAGATCAATGACGCACAAGTCAGACTAATACGCAGTCTAGGACGTGATGTGATTGTGGTGCCAGACCATGATGAAGCCGGTATGAAACTAGTAGACCGTGCAGTAGAACTAGGTTGGGCAGTAAGCATGCCTGAATGGCCAGCGGATGTAAAGGATGTAAATGATGCGGTGATTCGTTGGGGTAGATTGGCAACTTTGCTAACTATAATGCAGGCCAAGGAAACCAGTAGAATTAAAATTGAAATGAGGAAAAAACAACTTGTCAAACGTCTATAAAAAAGTTTGGGTATTTGGAGATAGTTATACTACCCTAGATTATTGTGTAGATCCACAAGATAGTTTTTGGGGATTAACTAGCACAGCAGTTGAAGCCGATTTTATTTTTAATTCTAGTTGGCCAGGCAACAGTTTTTATAGTATAGTGCAAATGCTAATAAACATGCAAAATCAATTTGATTTTAAAAATGACTTAATATTAATAGGTATCCCACCATTGGTAAGATTTACATTTTTTGACAATTACAAAGATACACATTACAATACTAAAGTAATTAACACACAAACTTGGATGCAAGAAGATCAAAATATTGCCAGTCACAATGGATTAGTTAATGTTAAATTAGATCAATTGAAAGATTTAACATTATTAGAAGATCGAGCTTGGACAGAAACTATGGCACTTAACACAATATTTTTAATAACCACATGGCTTGATGCACAAAAGGCAAACTACATGATTATAAATCTAAGCAAGCCGTTTGATCATACTAATGTATGGGGTCCTAGCAGTTTTGTATTACCTTATGCCAAAGATCATTCCAGGTGTATATTGTTTGACGATACATATTACAGCATTAATTTAGAAATAAATCCTCCTGCAGATTTTGACAAACATGGTTGGACAGGACATCATGGTCCTGCTGGCAATCAATATTTTTTTGAAAAGTCGCTATGGCCAAAGATGCAACAATGCAATTTAGTGTAAAGAAATTATGTTAAAAGACTACGGACTTGATGTCCAAAAACTATTCCTAGAAATGATGTTGCAAGACGCAGAGAGCTATGTGCGTGTGCAGAACATTTATAATCCAGAAAACTTCGATCGCAGTCTAAGATCAGCGGCGGAGTTTATTGCTCGGCATAGCGATCAGCACAAGACATTGCCCACCATTGAACAGATCGGTGCCAGCACAGGAGTTAAACTCAACACGATTCCAGACCTAAATGAAGGACATTTTGAATGGTTCATGGATGAGTTTGAAGGCTTTACTAGACGTCAAGAATTAGAACGTGCAATTTTAAAGTCAGCAGACTTGTTAGAAAAGGGCGAGTATGACCCTGTAGAAAAATTAATCAAAGATGCGGTACAAATTAGTTTAACCAAAGACATGGGCACAGATTATTTTGCAGATCCTAGGTTGCGTATTGACAAATATTTTAATTCAGGCGGGCAAGTAAGCACAGGCTGGCCACAGATGGACAAGATCTTGTATGGCGGATTTAGCCGCGGTGAATTAAACATTTTTGCTGGTGGATCCGGATCTGGTAAAAGTCTTGTGATGATGAATATAGCATTGAGCTGGTTACAAGCAGGACTGTCTGGAGTGTATATCAGTTTAGAACTGTCAGAAGAACTGTGTGCCCTAAGGACTGATGCTATGTTGGCCGGAATGAGTACCAAAGAAATCCGTAAAGATATTGATCAGACTGAACTCAAGGTCAAGTTAGTATCTAAGAAAGCTGGACAGTATCGTATCAAAGCGTTACCGGCACAAAGCAACATTAATGATATTCGCAGTTACATCAAGGAAGTTCAAGTACAAACAGGATTACGGGTAGATTTTGTTATGTGTGACTACTTGGACTTGCTGATGCCAGTTAGTGCCAAAGTTAGCCCAAATGATTTGTTTGTCAAAGACAAGTATGTTTCAGAAGAACTGCGTAACTTGGCCAAAGAACTCAATGTGTTGTTTGTGACAGCTTCGCAGTTGAATCGTTCAGCGGTAGAAGAAATTGAATTTGACCACAGTCATATTTCAGGTGGTATTAGTAAGATCAATACTGCGGATAACGTGTTTGGTATTTTTACAAGTCGTGCCATGCGTGAGCGTGGTAAGTATCAAATACAATGTATGAAATCACGTAGTAGTACTGGTGTTGGTATGAAAATTGACTTAGACTATAATGTCGAAACCATGCGTATCACCGACCCCGGTGAAGAAGCCGGTCCAGTCAATTCATTTGCCAAGGGTAATCTATTAGATAGTATCAAAGCCAAAAGCACAATGATTAACGGAACAGAACCTGTGTCTCATCATGAGGAATCTGGTAAGATTACTGCCGATGTGCAAAGTGCCAAACTAAAACAACTACTAGGACAAATTAAACAATCATGACAGAACAAGATAAAAAGTATTGTCCTAGAATACACCATGGATTAACACTTTCAAATATTAATAATAATAATTTGTCTTTTTCAGTTTGTTGCTGGGCCGAACCTGTTACCGACACAACTATAAACTTTTATAAAAAAGAGCTTGTTGAATTAAGAAATATTAATCATACAAAACAATTACCATTACCATATTGCCATCGATGTAACGAACAAGAAAAAACAGGTAAAAAAAGTATGCGATTAGGATATGCAGAAAAACATGGTTTAGAAACTTATGAACCTAGTTTGCAATATCTTGATGTTACTATTGATAATACATGCAATTTGGCCTGTGTAACTTGCGGGCCTGAAGTATCTACTACCTGGCGTAAAGAATTAAAACTTAAAGGTATGAGTGTTCGCCCACATATAGACAAATTTATTACTAATCACTTGCATACACTAGACTTTACACAGCTTAAAGAAATTAGGATATGGGGTGGCGAGCCATTTTTAACTAACACTCATACAGACATATTAAAATATGTAGTTGATCAAGGCAACGCACATAATGTCAACCTGATGTATAATACCAATGGCACTCGATTAATCGATAATGACACTAAAAAATTAATTGAAAAATTTAAATTTGCTAGAATTAGTTTTAGTATAGATGGGATAGGAAAAAAATTTAATTATATAAGGCATCCAGCTGATTGGAATCAAGTTGAAAAAAATTTATTCTGGTGGAAAAATAATTTACCTCATAATAGTATGTTATCCTTGACTACTACTGCTAGTATATTAAATGTGTTAGATCTTGACGAAATATTTAAATGGTGTCACCTTAACTTCAATCAATCAGTATTTGGAGATCCGATTGAAATTTATGTACATCAAGCATTTGGAATATATGGTTTAGAATTTATGCCAGATAACATGGTAGACTATTTGAAATCAATGCCAAACTACAGTCAGCCATGGATACAACAATTAAACATACTAGGTAAACAAAATTCTAATTTAGGTAATACCTTGGACGCACTACGAATAATAGACACTAGGCGTAATTTAAATTTTTCCGAAGTTGCACCTGTTACAGCTCGCCTATTAGGGTATCAAAAATAATTGCAAGTTCCGGCAAATACTGTTTTATGTTAATTTTTTTAACTTGATCCTGTTGATGTATCTTATTAAAATATTCTTTAAGAGTGATTTCGCTCCCAGTTTGAGTTAACCATGGTTTTGCAAATGTATTGTTTGCTATTAATTTTTTGATTTCCAATGGCATTTGTCGCAAACCTAACCAATTTGGAAACTCAACAATATTATGATTATACCGCAATCCTTGTGTTTGAAACCAGTCAACGGTTTCCTGATAATACAAAATATTTAAGGAACTTATAGTATACGACACACTAATATTATTAGTAATTTGTTGAAATTTTTTAATATTGTCACAGATAACATTCCATTTTGCTGGCCATCGCATGTATTCAAATACAGGACCAACACCGTCGATACTTATACAAATATTTAAATCTGTAAATTTTGAAAGCAGGTCTAGTTGCGATTGTTTTAACATGATACTACCATTAGTAACCAGTGAAATAAAACAGTCAGTATTATTGTGTTCAATTAATTTTTTTAAAATTTTAAATGTTTTTGGATCAAATAACGGTTCCCCGCCGAGTAATGAAATTCTTTTAGCAGAACTATAATTGATATCACTATTTTCTAAATCAATTTCTTTTTTTGAAGCTGGAACAAGACCCATTTTCTCTTCAATCTCTGCCCATTTTGATGATGCATTACTATTACATGACACACATGCTTGATTACAAAGATTGCTGGTTGTTATTTGGTATAATAAAGTTTTGTGTTTAGCTTCGATACAATCTTCTTTTAATCTGATTAAATCTTGATTAAGTTTATAATCTAAAAACTCATTTTCTAATTGTCTTCTACTTTTCTCTCCTATTGATTCAATTTGCCAACATTTTGAACAAGCAGGGGATTTAATGCCCTGTAAAAGGTCTGTTTTTATTTGATTTATATCGGCATTGTCAGGTAGTAAACAACAAGGAGTAGCCAATGGTATTTCTAAGCCATACCAAGGTAGTACGCAAAATGTATCCATCTTGTATTTAAGGACAGTATATGTTATAATTAAATAAATAATAAAAAGGTCCTGGACTAAAATGCAAAAAAAAACACGTAGTTTATTAGAAGAATTAGACTCAATGTACATCGAGCGTGATCAACGCCATGTTATTGAAAACCGTGCATCTAATGTCATAGCCAGTGCCATACGCTTACTAGAAGAAATTGACGCAACTTATCCAGCAGAGCAAGCAGAAAATCTACGCCGCAAACTGCTGAATGCTATCAATCAGCGTGATCCTGGCAAGTTTACCCGTACAGTGAGACGCACAGATGCAAATTCATGAACTAACAACTAGAAAAAATCCCCAAGTAGCCGAAGGACTAGGCGATGTTGGCGGCGATATTGGTCAAATGACCGGTGCTGGTGTTAATGCTATTAAAGGTATCGGTAGTGCTATTGCTGCCCCATTTAAAGACGTTGCCCAAGGATACAGATCAGCAAGGCAAGATCAAAAAGTTTCAGCTGTGGCTGACAAAGCATTTCGTGCTTGGCAAAATTATGTTGCACAATTAGAACAAAGCATTGCAACACAGCCAGCACCGGCCGCTGCTCCAGCTAAAACACCACCAGGCACAACAGCTCCAGCTGGAGCTGCAACAACTGCTCCTGGCACTACACAACCAAACACCATGGCAAATGCTCCTGTTAGTGCAACTAACAAAGCTGTTGCTGGTAATGCAAATGCAACAACACCTGCAACAACAACTGCAACAACGCCAGCAAAACCAAATTACGGAACTCAGACCGGCGGCGGAGCCAAGGTCACATATAAACAACCTACCGGTGTACCAAATACAACTTCAAGTACACCGCAAGCAACTAGTACTAACATGATGCAACCGCCTGCTAAAGCACCGGCCACAGTGGCCAGTACTGCACCTGGGCAACCAATTACTGTAGGTGGACAAAAGTTAAAACCTGGACAACCTGGATACGACCAACTGGCCAAGGCTACTCTTAAAGAATTACAAGCACCGGCTACAGCAGTCAGTCCGGCCCTGGCTGCGTTTAGAGATCGTACAGATGGCAAATACGAAGCGTACCTTAAAGCCTTTGTACAGAAAAATTTATTAGCTGGATTAGGGTACAGAGGACTAGTTAATCAACAAGAAATTGATAATGCTATCAAAGCAATTGCCTCGCCGGCCAATGCTGACCCAGCCAAACAACGACCGTTGTGGAATGATTTAGCTAGAGCAGTTGCTCTTGCTGTTCCTGCTGCCGGAGCACTAACAGGCCGAGATCCGTCAGCCGCAAAACCATCGGGTACTCCAGGTACAACTGCTCCAGGTACAACTGCTCCAGGTGAAGAGCCAGCACCGGGTGAAGAGCCGGCACAGGATGCCGCTCCGGCAAAACCCACAATGACCCGAGCTCAAATTAGTCAATGGATCTCTAGAAACAGTGAAGACCATGCCGCATTAAAAGCCGCACTAGACGCTATCAATGCAGTTAAAGGTTAATCAATTATGAAAATAAATCACGTACTAGAATCTCGGAATTACCTTTATGAAGGTCTTGATGCATCAAGTTTGCGTTCGGTTAAACTATGGGAAAGTGCTGGTCGTAAATTAGTTGAATATGAAATGACAGCTGATCAAATTACAAAATTGTTTGGTCAAGTACAACAAGGTGCTACAGACGCAGGCAGCAACCGTACCATGATCGGCAAGGGCAAAGATGCCGCTGATGCTGTAGGTAAGGCCTGGGAAGATTTAAAAACCAAAGTAGCAAACTCGGGCCCAATTAAGAATGTAGATGCTCAATACGACAAGGCCGCTGAAAAATTAAAACAAGCCACCGGTGGTGATGCTGGTGTAATGAAGTATGTTGAAAAATATCGTACATTTGCTAAAGAGCACCCTGTCGCACAGAGTTTAATCTATGCCGCGTTAATTGCTGCCGCTGGTATTAGTGGTGTTGGTGCAGGTGGGGCTGCCGCACTTGGTTTGTTTAAAATGACAGACAAGTTGTTGCAAGGTGACAAATTCTCTAGTGCCGCTTATGCTGGTGCCAAAACAGGTGCTATGGCCTACGGTGCTGGACAAGTTGGTAAAGCATTACAAGGTGGCGATCAATCTGTCGCTTCGGTAAGCCGTGACGCTGATGCACAGCCAGGCGGATTTTATGGCCAGTCCATGAATGCAGGACAACCGTTAGGGTGGATGTCCAATGATCCAAATTTTGGTCCTCGTATAAATGATATTTTAAATAGCCCAGATCGTAGTGACGCCTGGAAAGAAGTGTTCAAGCAAAATATAAACAAATTTGGAGCAACGGTGCAACCTGGAAGCGATCCTGGTATGATTAGCCGTACAATTCAAACAGCATCAAAAATTGCTGATGCAAAAGCTGGGTTAAACGAAGCTCAAATCCGGCGTATGTTCTACGTTGCTGGCACTATCCAGGACAAATTAACTGAAGGTGTTTGGGACAAGGTCAAAGGTGCGGCTGGTAAAGTCGCTGGCGCTGTGGCCAACAAAGCACAAACAGTAGGCACAAATTTAACAACCAAAGTAACCGCTGACAAATTAATGACAGCCTGGAAAAAAGCCGGTAGTCCAACTGACAGTGATGCTGTTGCGGCCATTATGAAACAAGCTGGAGTTGATGATGCTATTATTGCTTCGTCGATGAAAGCTGTTGGTGGACAACAACCCAAGACCGGTGGTGCAGGTGCATTTGATCAGATGGCAAATCAATTAGCACCAGCTGAACCAGCCAAGCCTGTGGATGCTCAAACACAAAAATTTATTCAACAGTTAGTTGCTTCTTATGCGGCGTTGACTCCAGCAGAAAAACAACAACTTAAAAAAGAATTACAAGATGCTGTTACTGCCAGTGATGTGGGTGGCAATGTGGTCAAAGGCACAATGGAAAGCCGTCGTAGTAAAAAGAGAGTACGTTAATGAGTACTAGTTTGTTTGAAGGTGGCAACGTATTCAAAGACGGTGACGGCCGTGCTGTTACGCAACGCATCAATCAAACTGATGTAAAATCTACCTTGGCCTGGTTAGAAGAACTAGTGCCCGGACTTGACTTACAAAACAATACCTTAGGATCTACCGGCATCAAAGATACATCGGGTGACCTAGACATTGCTGTTGATGCCAGCCAAGTCACCAAAGATCAATTAGAAGCCAGACTCAAACAATGGGCCGCAAGCCACGGATTCAAGCCCGAAAACTATGTAAAGAAATCGGGTACCGCAGTACACTTCCTTACACCCATCAATGGCCGCCCTGATTTGGGTTATGTACAAAGCGACTTTATGTTCCTCAACAATGTGCCTTGGTCAAAGTTTGTGCTAGGTGCCATGCCCACAGATTCACGGTACAAAGGCCGTGAGCGTAATGTGTTAATGAACAGCATCGCTAAAAGCATGGGCTACAAGTTAAACCAAATTGCCGGTATTGCTGATCGTGCTACTGATAAACTCATCACAGACGACCCGGACCGAGTGGCCAAACTGTTGTTGAATCGAACAGCCACACGCCAAGATCTAGCCAGTGTAGAAACAATCTTACAAGCACTCAGTACAGATCCCAAACGTGATGCCAAACTAGCAGACTTTCGTCAACACATGGAACGTGAAGGCTTGCCATTTATGGAAAGCGAAACACCTGCAGTAACCGGATATACTGAAGTAAACTTCCTGGCTAGACTGCGTGATCGTATTGTTAACCAAGGTATGAAGGTCATTGTTGAAGCCGAAGTACAGGGCGGACGTGCCAAGGGTATTGAACATCTTGAAGATCTGGTGTTCCGCAATGGCAGTGCCGGTATCAAACGGGCCTTGGATATTGTGAAACATACAGCCGCTGACACAGGCAAGACTGCCACGGTCAAGTGGGATGGCAAGCCAGCCTTGGTATTTGGTCGCGATGCCAACGGAACATTTGTCTTAACTGATGTTTCTGGATTTACTGCACGAGGATACAACGGCTTGTTTACAAGCCCGCGTCAGGTGGCACGACATTTAGAACAGCGTGATGCTGATGCCGAAGCACAGGGCCGTCCGGCTACTCGTGTTGAAACATTATTGCCTATATATCAACAACTATGGCCCATGTTAGAAGCCTCATTGACTAAAGATTTCAGGGGTTATGTACAAGGTGATTTGCTGTACACACAACGTCCTCCTGAGCAAGCCGGTAATTTTGTGTTTACACCTAATACTGTAGAATATAAAATTCCAGTGGCCAGTGATGTAGGGCAACGTATTGCCCGTAGCGAAGTTGGCATTGCCATGCACACACAATATGCAGAACCCGGAGCACCAAAAGAGCCCATTGGTAATGTCAAGTTTAAACCTGTTCCTGGACTGCTATTATTAGAACCAGTGTATGCCAAAGAAAATGTACGGCCAAACAAAGCGTTAGTACAACAAATACGAGACATTTATAATAGTCAAGGTGCCGCAATTGATCAACTGTTTAGCCCTGCTGAACTTAGAGCCTCACAAATTACTGATTTGCCCAAGTTATGCATAGATTATATCAACAGTCGTGTGGGCGGTGGATTTGATAATTTATTAGCACAATTTGGACCATGGCTCCAGCAACACGTTACTCCTAAAAAGTTCAACAACATCGTAGAATATATCCAAAGTCCGCGTAGCAATTTAGATGGCATGGCGGCAGCATTTACAGCCTGGGTCCTGTTACACGACATCAAGATGGATATCTTAAATCAATTAGACCTACAACACCCAGGGCAAGAAGGCTGGGTAATGGCCACCGCAGGCGGTATGGCCAAAGCAGTAAATCGCCTAGCCGGCGGATTTACCGCGGCAAATCGTGCTGTAAACAACCCAGAAACTATGGCAAACTCCTGATTTTTACCAAAAGGTATAAATAAAAGTAGGCCCACAGTGGCCATATATTAAGGAGATTTAAAATGGCTTATATTACTAAAGTTTCTGGTGGTTCACAACCAGTATTCGCAACAGACGTTCTTAACGGACCAGTTGCCCAAGATGCAAACATCGCTGCACAAGGTCCTGTTCAAGTAGCAGGTCCTAAGTTAGACTTTTATGGCTTCACAGCCAACGTTAGTCTGGCAACTCAAGGTGGTGTTAATGGTTATGTTTCTAACGTTATCCAAGCTCTGCAACAAGTTGGTACAGTTGCACAGTATCAAGTTGGTCCATCTGGTAACGTAATCAACGTTGGTATCTATCCAGTAGGTTGTTTTGCTAACGTTGCTGTTGCTGTTGCAACAGCTCAAGGTGCAAATGGCTATGGTTATGGTATCAGTTCTGGTTCTAACGTAGCTACATTTACAAGCACAACTGCTGCATCTTAATTAAGTTCGAGTTTGTAAACAAAAACCCACTTCGGTGGGTTTTTTGTTGACTTTAATACGGGTCTTGCGATAACGACTTAAATACTCTATTATGATGGTCAGCAAAATTACAGAATTAACCGTGTTTGAAAGTCCTGATGGCGGGCGTACAGTGTATGCTAGAAAACCTGGTGCTACCAAACGAGAATTGCATTATGAAGATCCTAAACTACAACAAGAACTCAAAGAACTAGAAGCACAAAAACGCTGGGTAGATATATTTCAGGCCCGTCAGGATAATACTGAACTTGATCACTTGTGCGAGCAGGTAGAAATACTATATGAACTCAGCAGGCGAGCCGAATGAAATTTGCCTGCCAAACTTTATTTGACATTACTGCCACAGGTATAACTGGACATTGTAAATTAACACGCATGCCTTTTCAAGATCATGCCGGACAATTGATACGTGATTCTGAATCGTGGAATCGCAGTCGTAATCAACAACGCAACTGGGAAACACTTACACAAATCTTAAGTCTCCGCACACAGTTATTTGAAATTACAGACCCTATACCGGATCAGACTGGCACACGATGGATGTTTGAATTTGAAACAGAAACTGAAGGTGTGTATGGCCCAGAAGATGATCCGGTATCTGTGTTACGTGCTGATGCTGCAGGTGTTCCTATGTTGCGTGAACTCAATAACGACCCAGATATTGACACAGTATTGATTACTGAAGGACCTAGACAGAATATTTGGTTTGCACCTATTTCCATAAATATATAATGGAGATTACAAATGATTGAGCCAACCGATATTGAAAAGAAAAGCCTTGAGGCCCATGTGGAACTATGTGCTGAACGCTATAATGCGTTGGAAGACAAGATATCGGCCATGAGTGCAAATATTGCTCATCTTTGCGATATGGTCTCAGAAGTTAAATCTAGTCTAGGCAAAATGAGTGAAAAGAACACTGATAGATTGATCAGTTGGGGAGTTGCTATCATTGGGTTTTTATCTGCATCAACTATCTATCTTATATCACACTACGTTCTTAAATGAAACCAGACCAAGAATTTGAACGTATGTTTCGCCAAGAATTTAAGGATATTACTCCTAATTTAATTTGGCAAAACGACTCAGGGGAGTACGAAGTATTTGGACGATATCGAATCGTTCCTATCCGTCCTGGATATCGAGTATTTTGCTCAGCTTCAGAAGTGGGTATTTTTAACAGTACTAAATCGGCATTAAGTTGGTGTATAGCCGACAAAAACAAATCTTACAATACAGCCCGAGAACTACTAACCGTGGACAACAAATTAGCCGCACTTACACAGGATATTAACGCTAGAGCCAGTGTGGGCGATCGTAGTAAAAACCCAGGGTTACGTGAAATTATTTTGACCAAGTTGGAAAGCAAGATTATACACAAAAAACAACTGGAAAATCAGTTAACCAAATGTGTCGACTGGGCTAAATATATACAATTAAGAGGATTTGATAATGAAACTCAACGAACTGGCCGTAGTCAGCCCAACAAAACAAGCCGCTAAAGTATTCGAAAGTTACTTTGGCAATCGTATCTCTTTTGATGCTATGACACAGCAACAAGCTCGTGGTATGCTTAACCGTGTTCGCAATTTAATTGCTGAACATCGCCGTACTCCAGAATTCCACCGCAGTGAACGCAATCCTGCTTATTTAAAATTAGTCATGATGGAGCAAGCTCTAGCAACTCAAGCCGTTGCTCCACAGCAAATGGCTCAAGCAAATCCTGCTAACATCGCAATGGCTATGCAAGACAAGAAAAAACAAGCTACAGATCAATCTAAACAAATTGACATGCAGATCCAAGCCTTACAAAAACAAAAAGCAGAGCTCATGAAACAGGCAAATAATCCAATGGCTGAAAATCGCCGTAGTTTACGTCAGCGTTTAAAAGAAAGCGAAATCCAACAAGCTCAAGTTGTCCTGGCCAGTCAAGACATGGTTGACCAAGTACAAAAAATGAGTGAACAAGTTAGTGCTATGCAGTTCAAAGATCTGCCGGCACTGGTTGATCAGATCAAGAACGAAGTTGGCGTTGACCAAGCTACTCAGTTCAATGGTGATGCTAGTGCCGCATTGAGTGGGTTGCTGCAAAATCTACAAGGCGCCAAACAACAGTTGGAAGCCGCACTTGGTGTAGTCACAGGACAAGCTCCTACTGTACCAGGTGCTGATATGGCAGCGCCTGCGCCAGGCGAAGAAGAAATTGGTATCGACGCCGAAGTTCCAGTACCGGGCGGCGAAGAAGATATTGACGCTGAAATGGATGCTAATGTAGAGCCAGCAACAGGCCTGGGTCGTGAACGCAGATAATGTTAATTCGAGAAGTAGCTGAACTCAACAGCGGACCCGATACAAAAAAACTGGCTGCATTAAGCCAGTTTTTGCTTGGCCGCAGTGAGGACGAGAGTGCTACAAAACAAATTAGTCAAGATGCGTTTATAGAAGCTGCCAAGAGTCTGGGCGTAAACGTCACATCTGACAACTTAGGCGATTTAATCAGCCAAGAACCACTTAGCAATATTCTTGAACCACTTGATCCAAACTCAGGAGTGGTTCGATTCAAAGGCGACACTGAAGCTCAAACTGGAATGAGTGTGGACCAAGCTCGTGCGGTAGTGGACTCTAATGCCAAAGCGGCAATGAAGCGCCGCCAATAACCAAAACCGTTGTAAATAATTAGATAGTGTGTTATAATATACAAAGGAGTATACAATGGCTTATTCAGAAAAAGTAATCGATCACTACGAAAATCCACGTAACGTGGGCAAAATGGAAATAGACAGCACAGTAGGCACAGGTATGGTTGGTGCACCTGCCTGCGGTGACGTAATGAAACTACAAATAAAGGTCGAAGATGGAATCATCACAGATGCTAAATTTAAAACTTACGGTTGCGGATCGGCAATTGCTAGCAGTTCGCTTGTTACCGAATGGGTTAAGGGCAAAACGCTTGACCAAGCAAGCGAGATTAAGAACTCAGCGATTGCAGAAGAGCTTGCCTTACCGCCTGTTAAGATCCACTGCTCGATACTGGCTGAAGACGCTATCAAAGCCGCAGTAGCCGATTACAGAAGCAAACACTAATGATATCAGCAACTCCAAGAGCCTCTAGCAAAATAGTTAGCAATCTAAGTCGCCGTGGTGCTGGTATAGGGATTCGTTTAGGCACAACTACCACAGGTTGTTCTGGGTTTGCTTATGTGTTGGAATATGTTGATACTCTATTGGCGACAGATATTGTATACGACTCTGATGGATTTAAAATTGTAGTAGATCCTAAAGATCAAATAATTTTAAATGGGCTAATAATTGATTATGTCCGTGAAGGACTCAACGAAGGATTTCAATTCAACAATCCTCAAGAAAAAGACCGCTGTGGATGCGGGGAAAGTTTTCGTGTATAACCCAAAG
>Ga0114978_10002477_pt1 | contig 15194 bp, 23 predicted proteins | sample S_140212_EF_Meta_FD_87027 | JGI IMG/M metagenome (GOLD analysis project Ga0114978, IMG submission 87027) | Freshwater microbial communities from Lake Simoncouche, Canada to study carbon cycling - S_140212_EF_MetaG | ecosystem: Environmental > Aquatic > Freshwater > Lake | place: Lake... | reverse complement strand
GAGTCTCAGGAAGTTTTATCGGGTGAAAGATGCAGACATTAACATGTCTTATCTACTACAAATTTTAGCAGTTCGTAATTTTTGTTTATACGTACTGCAAGGTCGGTGCTTTATAACGAGCACCAGCAGAATTGCTGGAGCCGTATTCTTCTGGATCAACAACATCCTGTTGCATTTGCATGGCTTGTTGTTGTGTAAAACCAGGCATACCAAAAGCACCAGGAATAGCACCTGCGGCAACACCACCTAAACCAGCAAGAGCAGTAGCCGTTGGAACACCAGCGGCAGCGGCGGCAGTTTTCAAACCATAATTAGGTTTGCCCAGAGCCTGACCAGCTTCCAAGAGTTTGTCAACTACTTGAGCACTGACTTTTTGTTGAAGGCCGCCGGGGCGTGCTGTTTCCCAAACGCTTGACATGCCTAAAGCAGCTGGTGCAATTGCACGCTCTTGAATTGCTTGTGCAATTTGAGGTGCATATTTACCAGCCATACGAGAGGCGCCTAATGCACCGCGGGCACCAAGAGCACCAGCAATACCGCCTAATGCGGCAGAACCGGGATCTTCACCTTGTGCGGCAAGAGCCCCACCAACTGCCAAACCGGCAACGGCGGGGACTCCATACGCAAGTAAGGGACGTGCTTGACCAAGACCGGCAATTTTAACGGGAGCTGTCTTTGCAGCTGCCTTCATGCCACCTGTTACACGTGCCATATCCTTACTCCATCACAAACAGTTTGTTTGCAACGGTTCCAGGCTGAGCATGGTTCAGCATGCGCCAGGCATTCTGGGGATCACGTGCCATTGTTTCGTTGAAACCACCCCAGAAGTTTTCGGGCATCTGTGGAGCAGCAGCTGCAGGAGGTGCAGGGAAGTGACCCATGGAAGGTGCTTGCATTTGCTCGGTGGGATAACCACGAGTTTCAAGCTGAGCTTCGTTCTCGTACACGGGGTACGGACCTTCGGGACCGAAGAACTTCAGCGTGTAATCGCTAAGAACATCGGGGTTGGTGAGAATTTCGTTATAGGCCAGGTTCTCCTGGTGCTCATTAACGGCAAAGTTGGCATAACCAACGATGTTACTTGAGGCGCGGTTTCCCCACTCGACTGCGCTGTCCAGCATTCCCTCCAGATTTAGGGCGTACTGATTCAGAATTGCCGGAGCTTCCATCCCGAACGCTTCGATTACCTGACGGCTTTCGTTGCTCAGATTGTAGTAATCCGCCACCGCCTGGTTGACTTCCTGGTGCGCTTCCGCCGCCAAGGAGCCCGTTAAGTAGGTTGGGGAAGAGTTGGGCGAGTATCCCTGGTTGAGATACGAGGTCTGCTGAGCCGATTGTTGCGTAGCTGGGCTGCTGTACCCGTAGTTGGCCGGGGTATACGCTGTCGTCGGTGCTGACTGTTGACCCTGGAACGGGGATTGGACTGGAGCGCTCAGTAGGTTCACCACCTTGTTGAACGCCGATTCCCAGGGATTCCCCGCCGAGTCCGCCGCCTGTTGGTATTGGGGGGCGTACTGAGTAGGGGCTGATTGGTAGCTGGGGGCTGCCTGAGGTACCGCTTGGGGGTAACTCGTACCCACTTGATAAGCCTGTGGCGCCGACTGGTAGCTTGCCGGTGCTGCCTGTGGTGCTGCCACCACGTAGCTGCTCGGCGCCACTCCCACTGGTGCTTGGCTCGTCTGTGGGATCGATTGGACGGTAGCGTCCTGCATAACTCATCTCCTTTTGTAGAGCTTCTAAAGTACGATACAGATATGGAGTTAAATCCAATCTCGGATCCGCAGCCATCGGTAAATCCGGTGATTGCGGGTGAGGGGTCTGCATCATGCCCCCCACAAGGCGAGAGAATTGAGAATATGCATTCTGTAATTCACCCACCATCCTGAATGGGAAGCCTGATAGCATCCCTGCCCTTTCTTCATCCGTCTTAGACGGGAAGAGGTATTTCAGTGCTTCAATGCTATCAACACCTAATTCTTGTAAGTTTCTTACAACAATTGAGTTGTTGAGTACATCTTGGGTTGAGTCCTCATAAACAGGACCTAACCAACGCCACAACATCGTAACGTCTCCGTCGGGAATAAGGCCTAAAACACCAGGGGGGATTTGTTGGGTTTTAAGACAAGCCATCATTAATTGTTTGACCCGATCTTCAAAACCTGTCATTGCATCTTCGTACATTGCAATGTCTTGTGCACTTGCTGTTTCAGGTAGTTCCAGGGGTTTTTCAAGTCCTGCTGCTGCAGCTAACGTTTCACGGAATAAGCGTTCTTCCTGGTAAATAATTAGTTCTAAGCAACGGCAAATACCGTAGGTATAAATTGCAGTTGCTTTCTTTTTAGACGTTGCTGATACACGTCCAAACAAAGACTTGTACTCAGTTGCAGTGACGCCTGCAGAAATTGAAAGCTCATCAACACCACCAAGTGCTGTTCTGATTTCTTCCCTGTATTGGCGAGCAAAACTGTTTTGATCTCCAGTAATTGCATCTGGAACAATGTAACCAACTCGGTCGTTTGGTTCCAGGTTTGCAATCACGCGTGGCACACGGATCTGTCCATCCATTCCACGACTGAGGGGATCCTGTTTAAACGTTGAACGACTCAACGAACCTATACTGCCAAACCCAGAGTTGGCTGCAATAGACGGACGTTGCACAACAGAATCGCCGCCTGACTCCATAAGGTCAGTCTTGGGGCGTGACGAAAGTAATGTTGGGTTACCAAAGAATTGAACGTTCTTCCGCATGGTGCGAACCATTTCATCATGCGTGCAGATATGATTGGCTAATGCCTCAAACTCACCAACGCCTTCGGTTGAAAATCCTTTGGGGTTATTAAAAATCTCAACACAAGGAATAAAACCTAACGTGTTTTTAAACGTTTTAGTTTTACCAGGTATTACTTGGTAGTTGGTATCAAATGAAATCTCACCTTCAGAGTGAGTTTCCTCAATTGTTTTACGTTTGATAGAAAGTCTGATATAACGCTTGGCACCCTGCCCACCCATTGTGGCGGGACCGGACAAACCACTGGTGCCAATGTCTTGCTGAAAGCCCATGCCTTGACGGACCTTATAGCTATAGATGATTACAACTTCGTCTAGTTCACCGTCAATATTGTAAAAAGTTCGATACTCGTGTTTACGGAAATAATAAAGACGATAATTGTTTTGAGTGGGACGAATATAAAACAACCCTTGGCCGTCAGCAAGGAAGTAGTCCCAGATTGAATCAAGGCGTGTATCAAGTTGGTTGTATTTGACTACGCGATCAATAAAGTCTTTGCGTTGATTTCCAAAATTATCTTGGCTTGGAAAAAACTCAACACCTTGACGAATACCAAATAAACGCATCTGCGCCAAGTGGGATGCCACAATCCCAGTATCAATTGCTGCTCCACCATCTTTTTCAAGATAGGAATCAACAATGTCTTTTAGACGAGACTTGGCATCGACAGACATTAACTATTTTCCCTTTACTTTTACTGATCTTAGCAGATTTTTTATTTCCATTAGGAAATAATTTTACCTGCAAAACCGACTGGCATTTGAGTTTGACCGTACTGAGGTCCGTTATAAAACTGTGCATTAGCAATTCCTGCTGCATTACCAGGTGCACCAGGGAGAGATCCTTGGAAACGATAACCTGCGGCTGGATTCCCTAACGGAAAATACTCAGCCGGTTGCCCTGGCTTACGGCCCGGGTAAGGGGCCATAAAAACTTCAGGTTGAACAATGCCTTCTCCCATGGGGCGATTATATAAACCACGTTCAATGGGTCCGTAGATACGTTGAGAAAGCAAATTGCCTGGTGCTCCAGGAATGTTGTTATATCCACTTAAGTTATTCATATTACCAAGTACCTCTTAGATTCATTTCTCCACCAAAGCCACCGCCCATGCGACCACGGGAATCTCTGTAATTTAAATTCAAACCAAACCCAGGGGTTTCATACCCAGCTTCAATTTTATATCCTTGAGAAATTGGAACACCTTGTTCGGTATATCCTGGAGTGTAAGTTCCACCCATTCTTAAACGTTGATTAGGATCAAGCACAATTGTTCCACCCGCCCCAATAGATTCCAAACCTTGTGGAGTTGCGTTGATATCTAAATTAAGTGGTTTTTTGTAATTGACGGGAGCCTCAAGAACTGCAGATCTTTCCGCATTACGTTTTGCCAAAATTTCTTGTTGTCTCATTTGTTCTTCATTAGGCCCCATTGGCATCATCGGACCTTGTGATTCCATAGGTCCCGGGAAATATCCTTGCGGTGCGTCTGATGCAGCTGCCATTCCTGCCATATTCCCAGCTGCCCCTGGTAATGCTTGTGCTAAACGAGCAGCTTGCCCTGGGCTAGGAGGTAAAAATTGAAAAGGTGTATTTTCATTCGGATCTTTTTCATTGGGAAGCAAAGGACTCCTGTTCCAAGGCTCTCCACCTTGTATTTTGAAACGTGGATCCAAAAGAGGATTGGCATTTGCAATTGCCCCTGCGTTCCCCATATAACCACCGTAAAAACCAACCATTTTTAACTTGTTCCTTATGTATTTATTTTACTCCTCTAATACCACGTACCCGGTAGGCTCGTTTACTTTAGTCAAAATAATACCTTCTCCTTTCACATCCCAATTCAATACGTCTCCTTCTTGCCAACCAAGGTCTTCAATTACTTCATCTGGGAGAACTATAAATTGATCTCCGTTGTTATCTTCTTGAACTTCTAAAATGTAGCTACTCATTTGGCCAAAAGCTTTTCCATAAGCTTATCAAGCTTATTGTTAATCTGCTGAAAATTATCGTGCATGTTTTGAATTTCTCTAAGGAAATCAACTTTTAAAACGTATTCAAGTGGCATCCGATTGATTTGTTGTTCCAAGGAGTCCACGCGATTTTCTTGCGCACGTAACGAGGCGTTAAGAGTTTGTAGCCGTTCGTGCGTTCGGCTTAGGATTTTGTTTGCCGCCCAGGATCCCCCTGTGGCGGCAGATACAACTGCTGTAATTGCAATTGTTAGGTATTCTGGTCCCACGGATACGAAAGCTTTCTTCTTATTTTAAGCTTAGTAATCAAGATGTAGATTTCCTTTTCTGGCTAATCCGGTAACTAACCAAACCAACGCATCCACACAGTCATCATGACCACTTACGCCGAAATTTGTGAGTTCCTCGAAGAGATTTGTGAAGTTCCTGAAACGGTTAAAGATAATTTTTCGATCTTCAAACATACCCATAATTCCCCGGAACCGTGCCAGCTTGTCTGCACGGAACCCTTTGACGGGGTGCCAAATCAAGTTGTAGAGACCTTCGTTATTAAGGCAAACACGCTTGAAGTCTGCTTCTAAAGATGCTTGGTACTGCACAGCTTCTGACCAAATATCACACGTGGAATAAGTGGGGAAATAATTACCGCCTTCATCACAGCCAAGAATTGACCAATCATTAAGAAGTTCTTTCATGGCGTCAAGTTTTTCAAGGTTACCCATAACCCTGATACGCCTGTAATCAATAATGTGAATACGATCACCAATGCGACCGCCAAGGATCATTACCGTGTAGTCATTCTTTTCTTTAACGCCTGCCGACAAGTCAACACCAATTCCCAAGGCATCAAACTCTGTTGAAATTTCTGCCTTAACAATAAGTTCTGGGGCCAATGAAAGTTCATTTTGTCTGACAATTTGATTCATGTACTGAAACGAAAAAGCAATAGGTGCTTGCCGTTTCTTTTCTTTTAGATAATCCAGTGACCACATGTCAGGCCAATAAGATTCTTCTTCTCCTGTTTTTGGATTGTTTAAAATTGCCGAAAGTACAATCTGGGTCCAATTATTCTGTTCGTTGAAAGTTGTTGCATGAATGTCATCATGTCTAAAGCGAGTACCAAGGCAGATTGCTCGTGCACCCTCAAACATCGTTGGTGCAATAACTGCGTTCCAGTTGTCCTGCATCATTTTTCTGATGTCAGGGTTTGCAATATCAGCTGCTGATTTAATAGCGTCATCAATCATTACCAGGTGAGAGCGCTTAGAGGTCACTGAACCTTTAAGGCCCGCAGCGCAAAGTGTAAATTGTTCATCACCGGTTACGTCAATACCAGCAAATTTATGGTCAATAGACCAGTACTCATTACTGGTGACGTTTTTAAGAAGACGTACTGTTGGAAAAACTTCTTGATATCGTTTGCTTTCAATGATGCGTTTGATGGTTGCTGACTTGGAACGTGCAATATCAACTGTATATGACAAGTAAAGAACTTGAAGCGGAAGTTTGGCTTCTGTGTGAATGCCAATGGCCCAAGCAGTTAATAAACCAAGAACCGTACTTTTAGCAGAACCCCGTGGTGCCAACAAATCAACGTTGGGGCCAGCAATTTTAATTAAACAGTTACTGTCTTGATTAGTAACAAAGTGCCTATGCCAATTTTGATGGTGTTGAGCAGGCGGTTTATCTGCTACATACTCACAAAAATACCCAAAATCATCCCTTGCTTTTTCTAAAAGATGGAGATTGGTTGGTGCCTTGACCTTGAAATTCTTAGACGCCGCACGCGCATTGCGACGATAAGCAAGGTGCTGATAAGAAGGCACGGGGACTATTCAAATTACTACTGAATAGTATCCTACTTCTTTTCCTTGCCTTTACGCTTCTGATCTTGATATTTACGCGCTTTATCTAGGGCTGCTTTACGCTTTTCCTTGTCACTCATCTCAGAGCCATCTTCATTCTTGGCTTCTTTTTTCTTGAGGTACTCAAGAAATTGAGGAGGCATTTTACCTTTTGCCATTAGAAGTTAGACCCGGTATTTTGTAATGCATTCATACCACGAATACGTTGCATCATCTGCTCATAAGCAGGTGAACCTTTTTCGGCTAGCTCTTGTTCTACGCGTCCGAGACGTCCGCCAAAAACACCACGGGGAGGATTGGCTTCCAAACCTGGAGCGAACCTAGGATTGCTGCCTTCAAAAGGTGTTACTTGCCCTGGACGCGCAGCAAACATTTCTTGCCGTGCTGCAGTAGTAGGTGAAATAGCCGTGGTTTCGCCTATTACTCCAGGGTTGCCACCGCCGCTTTGCCCTGCGTTTTGAATAGCTGCACGACGCATACGAATACCTTCAGCTGCAGCTGCTCGTTGACGGGCTGCTGCTTCACCAGCTAAACGTGTATTGCCTAAGTTAGCGCCCATTTACAACTACTATCCGCTTTATTAAATATTTTAAAGCAATTACGCTTTAAGAAAACAATTTAAAAATTACGCATTCTTTCCTGCAGTGCTTGCTGACGTTGCATTTCTCTCAAGTCTTCCTGACGTTGCATTTCTTTTTCAGCTTTTATTTGTTTATTGGATTTTCCCGCTAAAAACTGACTACTTTTTGCTTGACCGGCTAACGGTGTTTTTGTTCCTGCTGTAGCGCCCATCTGTAACTACTAATTGCTTTAATTAATATTTTAAACCAATTACTCCTCAAGTTGCATGCGTGCCCATACACTCATTGATGCTTCTTCCAGTGGTCCTTCAATAGGATCATCTTTGAAAATAAACAACAACTCACGTATGGCTCTATCCGCACCAGCCATTAATAAACCTTTGCGGTCTTTGGTAGAAGTAAACTGTTCAATCTGTGCAATTGTCCCACGTAATTCTTTTTGCATAGAAGCAATACGTGCAACACCCGCATCACGTTTAACAGTTCCAACTTCTACATCTTCTCTTAATTTTCTAATGTCTTCCTGCATTTCATCGATCTCATACAAGAGAGTTTTTCGATGATCAGGCTTTTTGTAATTATCTTTGACCCAAAGGTCACACGCAGTGATACTACCTCTATAGCCAAGGAATCTGGCGTATAGAAAAATTTCAATTACAGAGTAGTTTTCTGAGGAGAAAGAACAGAATGATTCTTGGGTTGAAGCATCAAGATTATCAACCCAAGTATCAAATACCTCAATATCGATAAGCTCGTTGGGCCTGACCGTAGTCACGCTCCTCGTCTTTTTGTTTAAACTCTTGCTGTTGTCCAGCAGAAGTTCGGGACTCTGTTGCTCCCTTACCGATGGTTTCACGTTCTTGTGCACCAGCTTCCTCCATTTTTTTCTTAGAAAATTCGTAAGCAACGCCAGCAGCTTGACGATACTTGTCTAAATCAAACCAATCATCTTCACCGGATTGACCGGTGGGTACTGATGGATCGGCAAAACTGCTGGCCATGTCTTACAAACTCTACAAGAAAAAATTAGAAGTTGCCCATCATACCGGCAAGGCCTTGCGCGTAAATATCGCGACGGCTTTCCAGAGATTTTTGACGTTGTTGACGACCTTTAGAACCTTCAAGACGTTGGAGCAATTGCTCAAACTTGTTGATGTCAAAATAGTCATCAGTAGGAGCGATACCAGTTCCTGTCATGATTATTTAGCAGTGTGAAAAAAAACTTATCAGAAGTTGCTCATCATGCTGGCAAGACCTTGCGCATAGATGTCGCGACGGCTTTCCAGGGATTTTTGACGTTGTTGACGACCTTTGGAGCCCTCGAGACGATTAAGCAGTTCTTCAAACTTAGTGATGTCAAAATAGTCATCATTAGGAGCGATGCCGGTTCCAGTCATGATTAAAAGGGTTAACTAAAGTAATTATAGCAATCTTAGTTTTTAAAAATTAAAACTGCCAACCAAACTATTATATATCGAACCTTGCGATTGAACCTTTGCAAGTTCCTTGGACCCTTCATTTTTTAATTTCTGAGTTTCTTTGTCAATTTCACCCTGAAGATTGGTCAAGCCTGCGCTGTACAAGAACTGGCGACTGTCACGAACATTCTGTTGTTGTTCTTCAATTTCAGAAGGAGTTCCGGTAAAGTCACTAAATTGCGGCGTGACAACTCCGGTACGTTTTTCAGTGCCTTCTGCCATTTGCGGAAGAAGATTAGAAGAGAATTTAAAGGTGCGTTGACCAGTTTTCTTACCAGCGGCGTCGGTAGTTTGTTTACCGAACATCGTGTCGTAGTAATTATCCAGGTAGCTGCTATTAAACTTGTCGTTATACTCTTGGCCTTTGTAAAGCGAGTTACGCAAGTCTTCATTAGAAGTGTAATAACCTTGGTTAAAACGCTCCATTGCTTTTGATTGTTCCTCAGCCGTTGCTTGACGGCCAAGAATCTCTTCATACGCTGCGCCAATACCGGTTGCACGGCGGCCAGGGAGAAGTTCTTTTGTATAGATGTCTGTAAGCTGACTAACGTCCGTTTCCGGAGGTGTCATGTCATACTTTGTGGAATAATCACGTAGTTGCTGAGTCGCCTCTCCGTAATCAATTAAACCTTGACGAAGCTGTCCTTCAATTCCTTTACGTAAACCAGCGTATCCTGTAGCACCTGCTAATTTACGTGCTTCGTCTGCTGCTTTTTGTTCAGCTTTCTCAGCAGCAACTTGAGCGGCAGCTGACTCTTCTTTTTTTTGTTGATACGCTAAGTATTTTTCAAAGGTATCATCCTTTGGAATTACTGGTGGTGTGTAATTAACTTTTGTGCCGCCCATAACTACACCATCAATGACTCAATAGGAGCTTGTGCAATTCTACCAAACATACCTGTTTTAGCTGCTCTGTCTGCAATTAAAGTTGGATTTGATTGTAAATTTAAAAGATTTTCCTGCCTGGTATAGTTTTTAAATGCAGGTCCACTTCTAAAATCTAAGTCCCATCTTGCCCCCTCTCGCGCTAAGCCACTTTCTTTAGGCATAAACTCAGCAAATTCCCTACGTTTAGCTAGAACCTGCCGACCAAAATCAAGGTCTGCACCAGTAGTAGAGCCCCATATCTGACCAAACATCCCAAGACCGATATTAGCCTTAGCTGAATCACGTTGGAAAAGGATACCTTCCTTTAACGCATCGCCCTGGTATTGCAGTTGTCTCTCAATAGCCTTATTAGCAGCCTGTTGTTGACCAAAGCCACTAAGCGCTCCAATGCCTGCACCAAGACCTGCTATTGCTAGTGAGGCTGGATCAAACATGTTTCCTCCTGATGTTTTTGTATTACTTCCAAAATTAAAATCTAGTTTTTGAGAGAAATCATACGGTATGGAAGGCTTGTAATCAAAGGCTGATGCCCAAGAAGGGTAGCTATATCCAGTACTAGATGTCATTATTATAAGTCAGCTAGCTAAAATAACGTACTTGTGGTGCGCTATACCCAGGAGCTTGAATGTTCATGCTGGGAACACTTGCAAATGTTGAACGATAAATTTCAGGGATCCGGCTCATTCCTTCGTAATACTTATCAGCGGCAAAAGCACGTTCAATTTGACCAGGGATATTAGCCAGTGTTTGATACTTTAAAGTTTCGCTAGCTTGCTCTTTTGCTAACTCTTTACCCATTTTAAGCATATCCGCCATTCCTTGTGGGCTTTGGTTGTATGCATTTTGTTCAACCATTGCTGCCAACGAATCCTCTAAACGACTATTAGGAGGAATCATGGACAGTGCTTTATCATATTGTTCTTGAGATAAGTTGGGATATAGTTTTTTCAAATTGTTCAGCTCTTTTAAATAGCCTCCTGGACTACTACGCCAATCTTCAGCTGCTGCGGTTGGTTTGAGCAATGATTGAAAAGCTTCCCCTTTAAACACATTGGGAGCGTTCCTCCAATTGATTGGAGGTTGGTTGTTGAAAACATTAGCAAGTTGAAATCCTTGGTTCGCCATGATTACCTCAATACTGCATTGGCATAAGGATTAGCAGTAAGCATAGTACGTACCGTCTCACCCGTCTGTGCTTGGCCACCAAGAGCAAGTTGACCTGCCGTATTAAGAACACTCAAGTTGGACAGCTGTTGACCCTGGCTTGCAATAATGGATTGCTGACGAATCAAGTCAGCATTCTTCATCTGATTCACAAGGGGCATGTTCCGTTGTAAATCATAGTATTGAAGATCGGATTGATACTTAGACAAGTCACGAATTGCACTTGTGTAAGTACCCATTTGATTACGGTACTGTGTAGTACCAAGTTCTGCAAGTTGGCGGTTTATTGCCATCTGAGTACCAAACTCATTCTCTTTTCCTGTTGTTGGTTCGTTTGTAACCTTTTGCTTTAAACCTTCCGCACCACCAGCCGCCATACCTGCTAAAGGTCCGCCCGCAAGCATTAACCCACCACCAATAGCCATAGCTAATGGATTACGAGTTTTTAAAAGAGTTGCTCCAACGCCTGCCGTAAGTGCGCTTGTACCAAGAGCAGCTGCTGCTCCTAAGGGACGATTGGCTTGTAGTTCAGACCCAGCTGCCAGAACACCGGGAACCATTCCACCAACAAATGCTGCGCGGCCAAAACCAGGTCTCATTTCTCCTGTGGCTGTACGTAAAAGTCCGCCCCGAGGGCCGCCTGGACCACCAGGGCCACCAGGACCGCCACCTGTAGCGCCAACCGTAACACGTCCACCACCTGCTCCTGAACCACGTCCGCCACCGCCATAGGTGGGCTCAACAGACGAAGGACCGATATCTCCAGTAACTTTGGGTTGCATCTGACCACCCATACCAAGAGATTCCATCATCTGGGACAACCAGTCACCAGCCATACCCTGGGCTTGGGCAATTTGATTAGGGGTACCAGGACGTTGAAATTTACCCGCTCCACTACCACGGCGTGTAAAACGTTCATCTTCTGGTGAACCGGGATATCCTCCAGTTACGTCAGCCATCCTTATGAATATGTTCTTGTTAGTTAAATTCTATCAGCACTTATATTTTGATAGTCATTAACTGTTGGAAGTTGTGGACGATTACCAGCTGCAATTTGTTCGTTCACTGCATTACCTGCGGCAACACCCGATAACGATCCAAGTAAACCACCAGCCAAACCACGAGCCGCACGTGCCATTGGTGTCTTGCCTCCAGGAATACCTAAACGCTTGCTTCCTTTACCCGCAAGTACGGCACCGGTTGTACCAGCAGCAAATCCTGCTGCCATTGGAATGTTTGCTGGGAAACCTAACAACCGCACTTCTGGCGTGCCTTGAAGATTTTCAGTAGTTCCTTTAATAACACCAAGACCCAACAAGCCTTTATCGTTGTACAGGTAATTCATATAATTGCCATAACGCTCTGGCGTTAAACTAGGAATTTCTTTTTTAGCCGTTTCATATTTAAGGGGATCTCCTGTGCGTCCCAAGAAAAAACGTTCAAACATTTCTTGGACAGGTTGTTCAGATGCTCTGCGATCATCCGTACCAGGAGCTGAATAAGACTGTGCAAACCCCTTGGGACGAAACTGTTCTTCCGGATTGGTAATGTCATATGTCCCAGCGGCTGCAACGGCTGGTGCTGCAATCCCAAGGGCAACTGCTGCACGTGCTGTGGGCGACTCAAGCCAGGACCGATTAACACCTGCTTCCAAACCACGTTGGGCAATGGCTAGCGGATGGTTATAACGCCACCAGTACGTACGAGTCCCGTCGTTTGCGGCATCAATCAACATACGAGACACATAAGCACCTAAGAATTTGGCGGGGGTGCCACGGGCGCTAATTCCCTGTTCTGCAACTTTCTGCTTAAAGCGTGGATCTAAGATGCTTTCACCATATCCAACACCGTCATTAATCATCTTCTGCTGAACACGATCAGCAGTTCTAAAACCTTCTTGAATGTCTTGTGGAATTTGCCTGATTTGTTGAAAAAGATTCATGGGATTTATTTCAACCTTCCGTAAGAACGCAAGTCATCTAAATATGCTTGATACTCAGGCATCATCTCAGCCACGTACCCCTGGGGTTTTGTAAAGTTTTGTAAAAATGTTTGCTCAAGACCCGGTAACTGAAACTGTGTACCAGGGGAAACTAGCTGGGGCGTTTGCAAACCATTGATGGCTGCACGTTGCTCCATCTCTTGGGCAACTTGTTGCTGCTGAGGAACATTGCCTTGAGCAGTTTCCGGATATAACGTTTTACCTATCAATGCATCTACAGCAAGTGGAGAAACAATAGACGCACCTAAATTAGCAACGGTCTCTAAACCACCCTGTAATGTTTTTGGAGTAATACCCAATACAGGTTTGGTAATTTTTGAACCAAGTTTACGAGCAAGTAATGTTGCTGGGTAAGCTGCTAAAAAATCAGCTGCTCCATAAGCAGCCGCAGCTTTAGGCCCACCAGTTAGCAAACCAAAAGCTCCAGTCAACGCACTGCCGGTAGCAACGTTCCCGACAATGTCTTTATTTTTTCCAGCGTATTGAGAAAGCCGCTGAAGAAGACCCTTGGGGACCGGCATTTTATCTATTCTCTATCTGTTTATTTTATCTGGTCTTAGCTTATGGTTTTACCAGGGGAAACATTTGTTTCTGTTTCATTAATGTTAGCCGTCTGTTCGCCTTGCTTTTCTTCTGCTTCTGCTTGTTGCGCTTTAATTAAACCTTGACGATCAAGTAGTTGAGAAATTGATGGTTTATCTTCCACTTCATTCTCCGCCCGTTTCTCAGCCATTGCCATAAGATACCCTTGTGGATCTGGGTTCCTCAAACGTGGCATTGGATTTTTTGCCATCTTGCCAGGATTTATTGTGGGACTAAGTTTGTAAGCTTCCATCCACTGAGGGTTAAAATCCGGTTGCTCTTGAGGACGCTGTGCAGTTTTACCACGACCTTCATCAAAGTCATAGTCTTCTGGCCTGTTAAACCGACCAAGTCCTTCAAATAGTTCATACTCAGGTGTTACCCCATTTTCGTTACCATCAAAAAAAGGTGCATTACCAACAAAATTCAAGGCAGGGTTTAATGTCTCTTTACGAGTCATCATCCGCTTCATTAAGTCGCGCTCACTAAATCTTGATGGGTTCCAGGGGTAATCACCTGTTGCAGGTTTAGACGCAAACAAATCATGAAAGTCAAGTTTTTTACTTACTTGACCTTGCCTGTTAAAAGGATTTGATACGTAGCGACCAAGATCAAGGCGTGCGTCTTGTGCCATCAATCCTCAGCTTTCTTTGCTTTTTTCTTATGGTGCAATCCTACTAGGGTCTTACGCAAGTTGGCTTGCTTCTGAGTTGTCTCGTCATACTTTTCTGGATTACTCAAGACATTCTCCTGAAGCTGAGCAGAAGTGATTCCTTTGCGTTTTGCCTTAGCAGTAAACGCACCCTCTTTCATATCAGTAGATTGAATCCACTTTTTTTCTTTTTTCTTTTTGTCGTCAGCCATAATTATTTATAACGGAGAGGAGAGGCTGAACCAATGGCTGAAATGCCTTGCTGTGCCATGGCTCTATTAAGAAACTCTTGGGGATCACGTCCCTCGATTCTAGCTCGACGAAACGCTTCACTAATGGCAACACCCTCACGATTTACTTGACGACGATTTAATTCGTTTTGTATAGCTAGAGTACCACCTTTGTTTGCCTTGCCTAAAGCATTTTTCAATCCTTGACTAGTAACACTTGCAAAAGGAGTTGCTTCGCGTTTAGCAAGCCACCCTGGTACATAAGTAGGTTTGCGTGAAGATGCTGCAGAGTAGTCACCTGTTGCTTTGCTCATTGCCCCAGGGACATAACCAGGCTCTACTCCGTAAACGCCAATACCTGCAGAGCCGCCAGGAATTTCTGGTTCCTGCGCTTGATTAAGAAAACTATAAGTAATTTCTTGTTTTGATAACTGTGATTCTGGAATGTCTCCAGCCATGGCCCCACGAACACGCTGCGATCCAGGGATGTCAGGTCCCATTTCCTCACCTAACAACTGACGTAAGCTGCGTTTTGGTAATGCCTCATTCAGTGTTGCTGATGCCCCACGAATTGCGGTACCTGCTGCCGTTTTTTCAATCTGTGCATCAGGACCGATATTAATCAAAGTGCGTTCAGGGGGAAGACCTGTCAAGCCAGGGATGTAGTCTTCTGCTGCTACTTCTTGAATACTAGCGGCATCTACAGCTTTGCGAATAGTTGAAGGAAGGGAAATATTCTCATTAAATTTTTGACTACCAGGGACTAAGTTGGGTTTGTTTGCCCAATCCGCTGCAAGTGCCCGCTCAAATCGTGAGGTGCCAGGACGCAAGCCCCGTTCTTGAAGCGTTTGACGTCGCATAATCATTTCATCTCTTGCAACATCCGCAAGTTCTTGCGAAGTAAGAGACCGTGCTTGTTCTACTTGAAGAGCAGGGGAAACATCCGGCTCATCTTGACGCATCATCCACTGTTGATCGGCATCTGCCATTT
>Ga0114978_10002476_pt1 | contig 15194 bp, 23 predicted proteins | sample S_140212_EF_Meta_FD_87027 | JGI IMG/M metagenome (GOLD analysis project Ga0114978, IMG submission 87027) | Freshwater microbial communities from Lake Simoncouche, Canada to study carbon cycling - S_140212_EF_MetaG | ecosystem: Environmental > Aquatic > Freshwater > Lake | place: Lake... | reverse complement strand
GACGTTTGTATTTTTTTATTCTTTAACCCAGGGTCAACTTCGGCAATATGAACAACCGTGAAAAGATCGGCATTTGCAAGATCAATGCCTGGTAATTCAGGTAATTCAGATATACGCCTGTTGGCCACCTATTTAATCACAAAAACCCTATAAAATAAATTATAGGCGATCTGTGCTCAACTCATTTCACCTTTACTTCAATACGCGGCAAGATTTGAGAAGCAAAATTCCAACCTGCTTGAACACCAAATACAAGTCCACAAGCCAAGAAAACAGTCAGGATTAATTCGGCAACAGTCAAATTCCTACGCACATAAACAACTTTTGTTGGGGGCTCCAAGATTGATGGGACTTGACCAGGGATCTCTTGATTAGGTTGCCGTTGGAGCATGACCATACGAATAGCATCTTCCCTGGCACGTGCCTTCATTTGCTCCAAGGCTTCAGGGGTGATGCCTGGCATGGACGAAGGGACTGGTGCTGGGGCGCTGGGCGCAAGTTGCTCTTCCATTTGCGTGACAAAACGTTTACGAACACACTAACATATAAAAAAGGTTTATAGGCACATGGCTTCTTTTGGAATTCGAAAAGGTTTGGAAGATATTTCCTACGAATTAAAAGGCATTCGGAATATCTTGGCATCTATGTGGCATAGCCGTTATCAAAACGGTGAAACAAACCTTTTGAATCCCGAAGCTTTTGCAGATGAATACATTTCAACCGATGAGTGCTCAAGGCGTCTTGGCGTGTCTGATCAAACCATTCGCAACTGGATGGCAACAGGACGGAAAAATGCAGATAAGGGATGGCTTGAAGGGGTTCACTATATTAACGTCTGCCCTGACGACAGCAAGCGTGCTGTAATTCGTATACCCTGGAACCATCTGGTACGTTCATTTTCCAAAGATCGGCCAACGGTAGATTCTGATTTTCACAAAATGAAACCTTTGTACCAAAGTACAACTGAAGGAAAGCTGTGATGATGGCTCATCGTTTCCAGGGAATTTGTATTGATTCAATTACAATTCAAAATTGTGAAGAGATGTTGTCAGAATCTTTGTGGCTTCAAGTCATAGATTTCTTACCACCCAGCGGTTCGTTTGATGCTGCATGCTTGCGTCGTTACCTGCAAAATTTAAAATCGTATGAAGAAGAAGACGCCAATTCCAACATGACGTTGGCAAATAGATTGCGTATTGCTTTTAAAGATATGCAACCAGATACTATTTGTGGTAAATTCCCCCTGGCCGAATTACCTTTAAAGCGACGTTTGCGATGTGTTGCAGAGTACTTAATTCGCTCTGGTGAATTTGACAAGGTCCGAGACGAAAAAGGAAAATTGGTTAAAAAACGTGGTAACCTGGGCAAGCTTGTAGTTTTGTATAAACCTCTCCCTAAACTTCTAGAATCGTTAACAAGGCAGGGACTTTTAGAAAAATGAAAAAACGCGAACAACTAATTGCGTCGGTCATCGGTCCAGACATGGATCCGACTAAGGCCAGGATGCTGGATGCCACCATTAAATTAATTCTTGGTGACATGGGGCGGCAATACTGCAAAATGTGGGAGCATGAGGGTCCAGGGGTAATGGTCTTTCAACCTACAAATAAGGAACGTTCAATGTTTTTTTTAACATTGAAAGAGCTGCACTCAGCACAAGAGGAGTCTGAACGCAGCAATGATGGTGATTTAGCTGAGAGCTTTCGTCGCATTCTTCAAGCTGCACAAAAGATTGATCCAACTGAAAAAGCTGGATACATCATTAATGATGCAGATGGTATTCGCTATTTGGAAATAGACTATAACAAGACTGCTGAGAAGTAATGGCTATACATGACATTCGTAGTCGCAAAGAAGATCTTGAGCTGATCACCAGCTATGACTTGGTGTCCTCTGCACACGCCTTGCTAAACGGCATTGAACTTGATGTTGCCAGTTCCAAGGTTGCCAATGAGTATGTTGAGGCAAAGAAATTTTTTACTCCACAAGATGATGGATTAAATGCTCAGCAGTGGTACGGAAGTGTCTATTTATTTCCTCCAGGGGGGGCATATTTTCGCGATAAAAAAAATGATAGGTGGAAGATGACCAGGGCTTCATCTCCAACTTTGGTATCTTCGCATGCTGTCTGGTTCAGAAAGCTGTACCGCTCGTGGTTCAACCGAGAAGTTGAGCAAGGTTTGTACTTTACCAACTGCCCAGACATGATTCGTTATGAGCAAAAAATCTTCGATTTTCCTGTTTGCATTTTAAAAACGGCACCAACATTGGTTAAGAATACTAGTCAAGGTATTGACAAGCACAAGACGTGTACTTCGTTTTTGGTTTACCTACCACCCATGGATGATTCTGGGAATGCGGTCCAAAAATTTATTGATATTTACCAAGAAAAAGGTCGGATCCTCTGCTAGGTTTTGTAGACTGAAGAACGATTCTACGCAGCAATGAGCATCCTGGCCGATTGGGAAATTAAGTATCTGGCTCAAAACAAAGAGATGATCTCTCCATTCAAGGATCATCTTGTCAGTCAACGAGGTGATCAACGTATCTTGAGTTATGGCCTCAGTTCCTATGGTTATGACATCCGCCTATCACCTAAACAATGTCTAATCTTTGGACGTATTCAAGCTGGTGAATGTGACCCAAAAGAATTCAATCCTGAAATTCTTTGTGAATCAGAATTACTGGAAGATGAAAAAGGCCAGTACTTTATGTTGCCTCCTTATGGATATTGCTTAGGCGTTGCCCAGGAGCGACTAAAACTCCCTCGTGATGTAACTGTTGTTGCGGTTGGTAAATCTACATATGCACGCTCAGGTATCTTGGTTAATATCACCCCAGCAGAATCTGGGTGGGAAGGTTACCTGACCCTGGAAATTAGTAACTGTACCGGTTTATTTAATCGGATCTATGCTGATGAAGGGATTACGCAACTGTTGTTTTATCGCGGTAACCCCTGTGAAATTACCTATCAAGATAGAAAGGGTAAGTATCAAAATCAAGAGAAAGAAATTGTCTTCTCTCAAGTTTAATGAGTGTAGAAAAAAAGCTTGACATCTTGGAAGTCCTGACTCGTTCAGTAATTTTCCAAGAGAATGAAGAGATCTCCAAAAAGTTATCTCGCTACCGCAGTGATGATGTTCAGTGGGTGCTTAACATGCTTGCTGATATGTTTGAGCAGCTTCAAGATTCTTTAGAACTTGAAGCTTATAACAATCGTCACCGCTAGAAGAATCCTCTAAAACTACCAGAGAAACGTTGTGGTCCATCTGCATAGTTTGTGCTGCCTGCTTTACCGATTCTGTCACCCATGCTTGGTATGGCAGTACCAGCAATATTAGCTTCTGTCCTGGGGGTCTTACCACGAATGGTCGGCTCATCAATCGCAGCTTTCTGGCGAAATTTGCCAGCACTTCTGGCGGCTGCAAAGTATTTAGCAATTCGATCTTGGTTGTTATTTAACGATTCAACTGCTTGCCGTTCATCGGATTCTACGCGGCGAAGATCAGTGTCATACGCTTGCTCAGGACGTAAGTCTGATGATTCTGCTCCAGAGGTACCAGAGTCGTGTCTTGGGTCATATTGAAGACGCCCCTTGTTACCGATCCGTGTGTCAAACGGTTCGTTTTCTTTACCTTGACGAGGGTCGTAAAATCTTGCCATGATAATATTGTAATTGAGAAAATTCAAGTCGTATATAGCCATGCACGGCGCTGCAGGATTCCTAGATAGTTTCGTTCAAGACGAAGTTAAATGCCGCTGCCTGAGTGAAGAAGACTTCGGCGGACCTCTCGATAACGAAGAAAATGATGTACCCTTGTATGACATGTACAACAGGGGCTTAGCATTATGCGAGCAGGGACTAGAGCGAACGAATCTCGGGTTGGAAGGTCAGAGGCCGGGGATGACGGGTTACATTCCGTCGATGGAGGAAGCAGTAACTCGGTATCCAGGGTCGGCACCTATGCCCAAGAGTGTGATGATCGCTCTACCATCAGCAGACAAGATGGAGCTGGAGCAACTCCTGTCCAGGCAACGCCGTGGTTTGAGCCGATAGAAGACAACGGTTGTAAAGATGGGGTTTGCCCAGTTCCATGGGCAACAAAACCTTATCGTCCAGAGTTACAACCTGATTTAGTTAATCATCCGTCTCATTATCTTGACGGCGTAATTGAATGTATTGAGGCCATTGAAGCGCAGTTAACTTTTGAAGAATATCGCGGATACCTGAAGGGAAATATCGCCAAGTATGTGTGGCGTGAGCGCCATAAAGGCGGGACAGAATCACTGAAGAAAGCACGCTGGTACCTTGACCGTTTGATAGAAACTGACGAAAATTAAAAGGGAACACCCTCTTCGTCATCGTCATCATCCTCGTCGTCGTATATGCATGCGGCGGCGAGTTCTGCTAGCTCCAAATCAGTTGGCACATCAAAGTCAAGCTTGATGTTCTCATTCTCCAAGATATCTTTGACTGCATGCCACTCCATCAACCGTTGGTGATAGAGGTTTAAGAGTGCGGCGTACAGCTGGTCCCAGGTCATTTCCTCTGCTTGCAACTCTGCTTTACGCATGGCGAATTGAAGTTCCAAAGGTAGCTCGAACTCCCTAGGTTCAGATGAGCGTTCCATCCCTGTGTACATGGCTTCAGTAAGGGTATTCTAAGACCAGCTGTTAAATAAAGAATCTAGCTCATTGGAAGGATAATCGATCCAATCGGAGTCATCAGTGCGAAAATTATTGGCAAACTCCGATAGTACGTAGGGGCTGATTCGTTCTTCCAACTGCCTAATCGCTTGTACCTGCTTGGGTGCTGCCGTGTAATTTCGGAAAGCAGCAAGCAAAATATCGGTAAGAGAAGGAGGGGTAGCTCCTGCTTCCTGTAGAAATAAATTAATTTCTTCTCGTCTGCGGTCCAGTAAACCACCAATTGCTCGATGCTCTTCATCAAAAATCCAACGACCAATCTCTTCAGTCGCCGCACACAGGTCTTCGTGTTCAATACAGTCAATCACACGACTGTAAAAAAATGCTTCCCAACCTACCGAATGAATGAACGAAATTAACGCTTGGCGCATGCTGTCATCTAATCCAATGTTTAACTTGGAAAGTTGACTATCAATGACGTTAATTTCATGAAATAAATACTCCAGGGCTTTTTCTTTACTGCAACACTGGTCTTTCTTTACTGGTGCACCGTCTGGATAAAATTGCGTACCGTATCCAAACGTGTAAGGTTCTCCGCCAGTAATAGGATTGGCATAAGCTTTTTCATTAAACCCTTCGTATTTACGAATGAGATTAATGGCATACGAAAAATCTGCCATGGGAGTAACTACTGTTACTCCCAATCATACACAATTTATCTACCTTGTCCGCGCATTTTTTTGCGTCCGTGATTAGCAAGTGAATTTCGCCCTTGTCCTTGCCGAGATTTTTTAGGTTTGGACTCAATTTTTGTTGTGGACGTTGCTTTTGCTTTTGCCATGAGGTTACCAGTTGTAATTACAGGCTTTTACCTGTTCTGACAGTTTACCTGATGCGTGACCCAACGGCAATTCTCTGGGCAGTAATTCCCCTGATTATCGGCACGGTCCAGTTCCAGGGTTTGATCTGCTCCGTTTTCTTCTGCCCATTTTTTAAATGCTGGGTAACTTGAAATCCATTCGTCACATACCTGAATTCCTTTTGCTATGTACGTGGGATATTCTTTACAACGACGACGCATTTTCAACCATCGTCCATATAACCAATGGCCTTTACTATATTTGTTTTTGGCATCTCCATGTATTGTATTTGCTTTTTTTGTTGCGTTAATAATAAAATCAGTACACGAGTGCACATGTTTCCTTGCGCAAGAACGGCAACGGCCTTGCCATGTTTTCAAAGAATCTTTTCTCTTATTACAAGGTTTAAAACAGTCTTTGCACAAAGCCACAACGTATTTGTTTTTAGCCATCTAAAACTTTTGCTACCAGTTAAAGTCTACCACGAATAATGACAGCTCCACCATCCGGGAGTCAGTTTGTCCTTCTTCTCGGAGCAGTTGTGCCTGGCTTTAAAGTTAGCACGTCGTCCCTCGTCTTTGTGTGACAGATAATCTTCGTAACCACGCAGCCCAAACCGCACGATGCCTTCCTTCCCATCCTGGCATCCTTTGACAACATACTTATGTTTGTCCCCTTTAGGGGCCCGTTGAGGCTTGTTGCATTCCATCTTGTCCTTCTGGTACCGATGGGACGCACTTACAGCTTTTCTTGCTTTATCTGACATTAGAGCCCCTTAAACATTGCGGTAAATTCACCTAGGATTTTTTGTCCTGTTGCGGACTTGTAATCAGTATCTTCCTCATCTGATCCTAAGCTAAAGAAACTTGAATCGGTGTCACTGTCTTTGTCTGCATTTTTTGCATCTTCTGCTGCATTTTCATCTGCAAAGAAACTTTCAATGGTTCCAAGGGAAGCAAATGGATCGCTGAAATCTAATCCTGATGTCTTCAATGCACTGTTCTTACCCGCCTTAGTAAGTAATGATTGCTCGGAACGATCAAGATCTGGGAAGAATTTATCGTAAAACTCATCTTCAGTTCCCTGGAACCCAGCTGATTGGAATGTTTTATATAACTCTGTATCACCACTTGCTTGTTCATCTTTAAAATCTTCAGGCCTCTCAATGTAAGTAAGACCTAAAACTTGTTGCGTAGGTTTTTTTCTTTTTTCATTTAGGTATTTAATCTGTTCTCGAATATCTTGAGCCGAACCTGTGCGCAAAGTTTGTGCAACATATTCTTTTAATTCTTCTACTGTTCCTTTAAAACTTGTTAATCCATAACGTTGTAAAACCTCGTTCCAACTATCTGTATCTGCGGGGTCTAAACCCCGTAACATTTCATCAGCAAATTCTTCAGGTGTTACAAATAAACCAAATACCGTTCCTTGTTTCAACGCTTCGTCTTTTAAAGTTGGCAGAATATTGTTATAAATTTGATCTTGTACTTTACCAGCATTGAGAATGTCGTCTGCAGCATCATAACCTTTACCTTGACCTTTCACCTCAAAATGCATGCGTGCAAATGCTGCTTTATCATTGATATCTACACCAAACCGATAGGCTTGTTGCGCCCAGTAAGCATCACCTTTTTTAGCTGCTTCCCAATCAGCAGCAACTGTTGATGCTTGATCAGTGTATTGAGATGTTCTTGCCTTGTCCCCCGTTGGATTGAAATAAAAATTAGGATCAAAACTACGAGCAGAAGTTGCTTTAATTTGATCCAGATAAGTTTTTGCTCTTAGGTTTGCAGTGAGAGTAGCCGCGTTAAGCAAGTCTTGCGTTTGAAAAGGGTTTTGTTCATCTTGCCTAACATCCAAGTATTCAACAAATTCGTCCATAGATCTAGACGTATTAAATCTTGGTATTAAATATTTATCCATGAAGTCTCTTGCAAACCCCCCATCAATTTTTATCTGTTCCGTTGCTTGATCTGTTGAATACCCTAGCTCTATATCTTTATTATATTTTTCTTTTAAAGCTGTATCAAACCATTGTTGCCAATTGTACGTAGCATTATTTTGAACCCCTGTAATTTTTTGTAAACTTTTTTCTAAAGATTCTTCAGCTTTACCTGCAGAAGTAAAAGAAAGCACTCCACCAACACCGCTATCTCCAAGAATTGAATTGGTAAGTGTTTTATTTATGTCCATAATTTCACTAAAACCACCAAAGCCACGCATAAGACTTAGTGTTTGCTCTTGTACTTTGGCTTTTTTCATTTCCGCAATTGTATCTTTAAGGACATTTTGCGAAAGGGCTGCAAAGCGCTTGGTATCTACAACGGCTTTTTCACCAACGGCTTGATTTAATGCGTCTTCAAGTTCAGTGACACCGTATCCAGAATTGATGTTGTAGTTAAGACTTACTTGTTTATCTTCCGGTCGATCTGACAATCGAAACAATGCCGCAAATTCATCGGGTTTTGATATATCTAAATATTTTTCTTTGGCTAATTTACTCCAATATGGATTGCCATTCTTGGCAGATTCCCATTGCTGTGCAATTTCTGGAATATTAAGTAAACGTTGAGATTGCGTTTTAGTATCTATGCCAAGTTGTAAATCGCGAACCGCTTGTAAATCAGCATCTGTCGGTGGAGTTTCCAAATATGCATTAGATGCTTTTGTAACCTCTGATGCATTACCACGCATTCCAGCCGGTTTACCTTGTGTTGTGTAGTTTTGTAGATAAAAATTATTCTCTCCGTAGCGCTCGGTAACATCAATGTCATCATTTGCTACTGCACTTTTCCATTGTTCCGCAACTGTAGGATTTTGAGTTTTGTAGTAAGTGGGATCAAAGTCTCCATACTCAGGCTTAGCTCCTAGATTTGCATCCCAGGTTTCAAGTTTTTCTGTACGATAGAAGTTTTTAAAATTTTGTTCAAGATTTTTTTTGAACTCATCTGTGATACCAGGGTCTGCGGCGATGTTTTTTAATAGTTGCCGTTGTGTAACGTAGTCACCCCCCCTTGTTCCAGAGGCTGCCGCAACAGTTGTTTTGTACGCATTGTTTTTATTTGTGTTTGCAATATTTAAATCTTCATTTTTTTTGTTTAAAGCAATATTGCTTTGTTTGGTTGTTTCATTAATTTGATTTGCTTTTTTATTTTGTGCATTTAAGATTGAATTAATGTAATTTTGTTCTATATTAATAGGGTTTTCAACGGTTACCCAATCATTGTAATATTCTGTTTTCCATTCTTGCTGGTAAGTAGTTACTGGCTTTGAAACCCATTCATATACAGTTTTATATGTTTTTGAATATGAGTCATATACTTGTTTGCTTTGTTGTACGCTTTGATAGGTAGTTTTAGGAACAGTTACCATCACCTGCCTAGATTTTTGAACTAATTGCTGAGAAGTAGTTGGTAATTGTTCGTTTAAATTTTCAGGTAAAAGTTCAAAAACAGTTTGGTGCTGCGTTTCGTAATCTGTTTTTTCTTCAGTTACTTGCCACTTCTTTGAAGGAGGATCGTAAAAAATTCCCATTTTAAACCGCCAGTTGCAACGTATCTACCTGGTACACAAAGAGGTCGACCGCCTCGTATGTCATCCAAGCTTTAATTCTATCCATCTTAGCCTGATTAAAAAATTCTTGCTTTTTGTACCATGTTTCCATCTGCTCGCTTGCCTTGGCTGTATTACAGCGTCGGCATGCAGGAATCAAATTATTCCGGTTGCTGGAACCGGATTTGAACCGTGGGATGATGTGGTCCAAGCTCGTTGCTTCCTCCCCACAGTAACCACATTTACAGTCCCAGGAATCGTAAATAGCTTGTCTGAATCGTTTCTTTGCAAGTTTAGGAGTTAGTTCAAGGAGCAATGCGAGGGGTTCGTGTTCGCAGCTGAACATGCTCAATTTGCAGTTATCTTATTTTAATTTGCCCTCACACATTTCCCACATAAATATAAACATAAAGAAAATTAAAAACCCCTTGACAGCTGCCGTCACCTTGGTAGGTTAGATACGAACATAGTTTTCACTCAAGTCATGGCCAAAAACGACGGATGGGTCTCTGTCCAAAAGGCAGAAGAACTCCTGGGCATTGATCGCAAAACTCTCTTCAAGTATCGCGATGATGGCACCCTGAAACTCGGTCCCCACTTTGCCGCCTTCCCTGGTACCTACTCACGCGACAGCTACCGTTGGAACGTTGAAAAAGTACGCAAGCACTTGAATAAAATGGCAGCTGCCGTTTGATTTTAAAATAAAACCTAAGGCAGTCCCACTAAGGGGCTGCTTTTTTATGCTGGTCCAACACCGCTTGCATATGCTGCCCAGGCAGCACCCAACGCATTTATTGTTGAGGTTTCACCAGAGGCATATGGCAGATTTACCACATCACCAGGGGAATACACCGTGGGGCTACCACTGTAAAACACTTCACTAAAGCCAAATTTACTAGCGTTTAACTGTTCTTCGGAAAGAATGTAACGCGTTTCAATAATTTCACCAAAGTCAGCCATGTTAAATAGCGGGCATTTCTCCGGCTGCTGGATTGTAGAACGCGCCGGTCTTATCTTGCATTCTAAAGTTTTCTAATCTAATAAAAGAAGCTGGAACATTAAGTAGTTTTTGCATCATTGGAAGAATTTGTGGTGATTGGAAATTTTTAGGCGGTACGTCCATAAGAGCCAAGGCGCGTAATCCATTCATTCTTTGAATATGCTCTTTCGTTACAGAAGTTTCGTGTACTAAATCTTGTTCCCATTTCGTAAGGCTTTCTTCTGTATCCACAGGGAGATCTGATGGTTCTGGTGGCAAGATACCTTCTTCAAAGCGAAGTGCATAAATATGTTTGCAGTATCTCATCTCATCAAGTAACGGTGCCCAATAGTCAGAATAAGAGATGATTTGATTGTTTTTGGCTTTGTAGTCCACAAAGGTAGTTGGACCTTCCGCCCTACGTGCAGCAGAAAAATTCCTTAAATAACGCCCACCAAAATCATTAAACACACCAGGGTTATCAATTGAATCCGACGTCAATGCAAGATCTCTATTTGTATTTGCATTTGTCATTGCACGGTTATCAATAGCGCCAGAGTTAGGATCTGTTATTAACTCGTGACGTCCATATTTAAGTAGCGACGGTTTAGTGTACGGAAAACGGCGCCGTTCCTTGCCGTCTAAATTCATCATGAAAGCATAACTGCGACGGCTAAAATCTTGACAAGAACATGCGTAACGAGTTCCAATGGTTAAGTAACGTCCAAAATTAGGCTTTCTTGTGGAGGGTGTCAAGTAAACATTGTCGGGACTTGCTTCAAAAGAACTAGTTCTTTGTAGTTTTAAAATGCCGTTTTCACCATCAACATCAATTAAAATTGCTTGAACAAATCCATATCTTTTATCTGTTGCAGGATTCAAAGTGTCTTTGGTAATAGGAGGCTCTCCAGGCGTAATAATCCGATCTTCCAATATCTCACCTAGTAAAGGTTTAATAGGGTCTCCAGAAGGATTAGGGACGTACAGCGGTGGCGGTAAGGGATTGGCGCTGCTCCATGTGCCTGCAAGTTGTACATACCAGTACTCATCATCTTCTGTTACTGATGCAATACTTGCCAACACTCCAGTTGAATCCGTTACGTTATCAAAGCGTAGGATGGCCCCTATTCGACAGCCCGCCCAGTGCACGCCGAATTCCTTACCAGCAGTTGGAAAGCCCTGCACAACGCCAAGGATTAAAGGCTGACGCCCTTCTGTGGGCGCAGTGCCATCTGGATACGGAACCTGGTATTGAAAAGGGTAAGTTAACGCATGTTGAACGCCTACCCCAACGGAAATTTCATACCCTCGTCTCCATCTGGTCCAGGCCGCTTCCCTGTCCATACGAAGAATAGAGTTGGGTACGGAACCACGGGAAAACTCTGTTTTTATTGGTTGTACGCCAACAACACTAGGAACTTCCAGGGCTCCAAAAGAACCAAAGTCGTTTCTTTTTTTTGCCACTGGTTAGAAGAATCCGCCTTGAGCAATTACCTGAACACCGGGAATATAACCAGATGAGTTAGGACCATCAGGGAAGACACCAACGTAAATACGGTCGCCTCGCTCCAGATAGATTCCTTTATTCCGCAGTGGAGAACTGGTGCCAAGACCGGTTGTGTTACCTGCAGTAGGCATGGGATACGCCAGTTGAGGCATTACGTCAGAGCAGTCAATCGTACCGCTGTTTGCTGGAATTGTTTTTGCAAAAATAATGCGGTAGTCACCAGAACCAGGGATGGGTGTGGTCGTACTACGCGTTTGGTAAAACACAAAGGTTGCCGCTTGTTGATAGCCATAGGCAACACCTTGGTAGTTAAAACCACTAGTGGTACCACCTGAATAGTTCAACGCACCAAGCTTGCCTGTAACCGTGGTAGCACCTGTATATGTGTAGTAGCCAACACCGCTGGCAACGCCTGTGTTCATTGCACCGGTAGTTGTGATAGAAACAATCTGACCACTCACCAACGAAACAGCATTACCGGAAGTTGTTAAATCTAGGGTGTAGTCAGCACCACGATAAAAGTCGTTGCGGACAATAGTGATGGAATCAACAACACCACCAGAATTGTTATCTTCACTTAAGGTGGCATCCATGTCCACCAGAATAGAAGGTGCTTGACCACCTTGTACAAACAAAGTATTGGTTGCTGCACTTCCCACAGTCTGCGTTGTTACTCGCACTGAGTCGAATAACGGACGGTCAGTAAATACAGGCTGCTTATTGGAACTAGTTGAGGACACGCTTCTTACTTCAGCTTTTTGTTAATTATAACCGTTAGCCATTTGCATGAAGGCTAAAAACTTAGAAGGTAATTTAACCTTGGAAGACAATGCGGCATCTGGGTTGTTTTGCCAATTTAAAAAATCTTGAAACGACGTACCGTTAACGGCAGTTCCTGGCTGAAAACCCCATTTTTTATTTGCTTCATACTTAGTAATAGCCAGGGGATTTGATACTGCCGTTCCATAAGTGGACCGACGTATTTCCCCTGGCAGATAAGCTGCATCTACGTAGTCAGCAAAACGTGCCATTACGGGACAGTTCCAAAAATATTGGGAAGTAATGGCCGAATAAAACCAAGTGCAAATTCTTGCGCAAAGTTTTTCTTCGCTTCGGTACCAGGGGACATAAGCCCCAAGGACGAAAGAATGCTGTTGACCGGTGGTGGTGCAGACGTTGGAGGAGGTGGCATCACAGCTGGTGGTGAAGCTGGAGCAGATACTGGAGCCGCTCCGTAATACTTCTGTAATTGCGCCAAGGGTTTAACGGGTTGGCCGTAATAACTACGTCCAGTTTCCGTTGGGAATGACGCCCATTCAGGCGCTAGCGCAGCGGCTACCCGTTGACTGAGACCTTCTTTACGAAGAGTTTCAAGACCACCAATAGGCATTAAACGACTACGAATGCCGCGCAGTGCTGCAATGTCTTGGTTTACCTCTCCAAAGTCTTGTAGTCCAAGAGCTTTGGCGTGAGACTGCCAGGTTCCAGGGAGGAATTGATAGGCTCCTGCAGCAGCACTTGAATACCCATTGCCGTGAATTACACGATCTGGGTGGCGACTTAAATCGTTAAATGTCCCACCACCAAACGTAGTTTGATAACCCTTAGGGCCAGCTGTACCTTCCGCAAACCGAATGGTTTTCAGAAGGCGTTGAGCCTCGGGTGTTTGGCGAAACTTTTCTAAAAGTTGACGTTCACTCATTGGACGCCTCTTCGTTTCAATAGTTCTCTGTACGCAAGGGCTGGGTTTTTCTCCGCCCAAGTCTTTAAGTTTTCTGGTGTCATACCAGGCGCACCACCCAGTTCCTGGAGCTGACTCACCAAAGTTCCGTCCTGCATCATACTCCTACCCAATTGCTGTTGGCCCTCATAGTAGGAAGAAAGAGGAATGTTTGCAGGAGCATTGAACTGCTGAGCAGCGTTAAGTATTTCTTGAGAGAGTGCGCGGTTAATAACATCAGAGCGTTGTGCGGGAACACCGGCCCCATTGGAGATCACACTGGATCCCACTTGTCCGGCTTGCCGCCCACTAGATAGGTCCTGTAAAGAACCAGGGGCAGGAGAAGGTGGACTAACACCTTCTGAATAAGTTCTTTGCCACCCTAAGTCAGGTCCTCGCCATGCAACTTCTTTTCCACCAAGTTGAGATAATGTACCAACAGGTCGCTGTGCTGTGTTGTACCCCCCTGGCTGATTAAACGTTTGCGCTGCAGCAAACGGTAATGTAAACATGGTCCCAGACAAACCCTCTAGTCCCATTTTTTCCATTTCCCGTGCAGTACGCCCTGCCCAGTTTTCAATGTTGTCTGGAATAATATTACTTACGGTACGATCAATATTCGGACCAACTTGATTCAAAACGTTTTCAATGCTTGAAGGATTTAAAATACTTCCTGCAAGTGCTGCCGTAGCACCTTGAAATGATCGCGTATTGGCAGCACTTTTTAGCATATCTGCCCAACTAGCTTCTCCTCGCACTACGCTTCGTGGAGAAACCCGTGCCCTTAAAGCTCCTGCCATAAGGTCTTTGTCGAAAGATCTTGAGACTTGGCCTCCAAGATTACGAAGCAATCCACCCACTTGTCCGATATTAAAACGCGGCATTACCTACACACCTCTCTTAAATAAATGCGTGAACCAACTGCAGTATCCGCTGGGCCAGGTAAAGCCTGGATGAATTCTGCACCAGAACGCTCGTAGCGGTAACGAGCCTGGAAAGGATCTTTGTAGTTGGGAACGTAAAGAATACCAGCTAAACGATTGGTTTCGTAAAGATAAATTTCATCCCAGACTTTCAATGCTTCTTTAGCATTACTGGATCTGATGGTACGATCAACGTCACCAGCAATGCTTTCTAACCTAGTCGAAGGAGAAGTTGCAACTTCGGTTTTCTTTTCAGCCGTATCACAACGACCAATTTGAATAACAATTTTATCGTAGAAATAAGAATCTGGAACGGTATTCATTGCTTCTTCGAGCCTGGCATAATCACCAGCAGGCACGGAAACAGTGAAGTACCCTAGGTGGTACCTGACCCTACTTTTATCAAAGTCAGATAAATTCACTTCTTATTGCTCCTGTCTATTCATTATAAAGTAAAGAATCAAACTGGATATCCAGAAAGATAATTTGATGTAGATGCGGCTTGTCCCATTAGATACGGTTGTTGACCAACAAAAGATGAAAGAAAAGATTTTTTTGGTGCTAAGGCATTGGTTAGCGCACCAGCAAGTAACTCACCTTTTAAGGTATCTGCCAAGGTTTTTTCTTTTTGTGGTTGTTGATATTGTGTCCCATACATAAATGCTTCAAGAATATCTTTGGTGCGAGTGTCGTTTGTTGTTGTGGTTGTTGGTGCCCCACCAGGGAGCACTGGTGCGTCTGGAATAACTGTAGACTCTGGGGCTGACGACGCTCCAGGGAGTTTACTCATGTGAAACACATCTAATTTGTAAGGTCCCGTACGTAATGTTGATATGTTCCCGGCTCTTCCTACATTGGTTAATCCTTGAACGTTTCCGCCACCCATGAAACGCAGGTCGGTGCCCTCAGGGAAGTTGTAGTCTTCACCTTGGTGTGCAACATTCTTTGCTCCCGTTACAGGATGCACTGCCCGCATTCCAATACCTTCTGTCAATCCGATTGCAGG
>Ga0114978_10002472_pt1 | contig 15200 bp, 16 predicted proteins | sample S_140212_EF_Meta_FD_87027 | JGI IMG/M metagenome (GOLD analysis project Ga0114978, IMG submission 87027) | Freshwater microbial communities from Lake Simoncouche, Canada to study carbon cycling - S_140212_EF_MetaG | ecosystem: Environmental > Aquatic > Freshwater > Lake | place: Lake... | reverse complement strand
CGGGGATTAGATAAGCCATGGCAAGGCGGTTTATGGACCGGTCTTGGTATTGCGATTGTGGCGCTTTCTAGTAATCTCACTTTAAGCCTAATTGTGGTCACATCCACCATCATTGCTGTGCTTGCGAGCAATGCTAAATTACGCTTTCGTTGGACGCTGACCAGCACTGTTTTAGGTCTCATCGGTTTTGCCCTTTGGCCCGCACTTTGGTATCTTGCAGACTTGCCAGTTGGGTGGCGTCATATTGCAGAAGAAGGCTGGCGCAATGCTCCTGAAATGCGTTCATCCCCTTCCATTGAGTCACTAGGATTTTTAAGTGTGAACTTCTGGGCTTATGCCTGGCCAGTGTGGCCGCTTGCTGCAATCTCTTTAGCCCACTGGGGTCGCGTGAAAGAAGCGGGCACTTGGCGCGCTCCTCATCTTTGCATTCCACTCAGCCTATTTATTGGTAGCTTGATTTATGTTTTATTCCGACTAGAGGCTAATGAGCATGATCTGATGATCATGATTCCGAGTCTGTCGATCATTGCTGCTTTTAGTTTGCCAATTCTCAAGCGCAGCATGATTAGCTTTATTGACTGGTTTGCGATGTTCAGCTTTACCTTGATGGCGCTAGCGATTTGGATTATCTGGCTGGCAAAGGTTACTGGCTTTCCACAAACAACTGCGGCCAATATCACTCGCCTACTACCAGGTTTTGAGGCGCAATTTAACTGGCTGGGATTGATCATCGCACTCGCTATTACTGGGGTATGGCTCTCCGTGGTTCGCTGGCGGACCTCGCGAGCGCCTAAAGAGATCTGGCGTTGCCTCATTATTTCAGCATCTGGCACAACCTTGATGTGGGTTCTATTGATGACATTGTGGTTACCTACGATTAACTTTGCTAAAACGTATCGTCCAGTATCTGTACGTCTCTCACAAGTAGTCCCTCCGGGCAGCGCTTGTATCAACACTAGCAATATTGGTCCTGCCCAGCTAGCATCGTTTAACTATTTCACAAAACTAAACTTAAGGGATGATCCAGATTGTCCTTGGATACTGACGCACAATCAATCTGAAGCAAAAGCCTACGCACAACTCAATAATCAGAAACTTCGCCTTGTCTGGGAAGACCGTCGCGCTGCTGACCGCGATGAACGTTTACGCCTATACGCAGTTATTTCGGAATAAGGCGTGCTGCACTTTAAGTTATCGCGCCTGCGCGAAGATATACCTGCCCTACTAAAGCTCGCTGGGCCATTACTGATTGGCCAGCTAGCTGTCATTGCCTTTGGAGTACTAGATACGGCAATGACAGCGCGTTACTCGGCTGATGACCTAGCAGCACTCGCGATGGCTTCAGCCATCTTTATTAGCGTGTATGTTGGCCTGACTGGCGTCGTTTCCGCTCTTGCTCCAATTGCTGGGCAGCTCTTTGGTGCTAAACGCTATTCTGAAATTGGGGAAGAAGTAAGACAAGCTACCTGGCTTGCCTTAGCCCTCACTATTCTTGGCTGCTTGATTTTGACGAATGCAGATCATGTACTGGCCATCTCTCGTGTTAACCCAGACATTGAAGGTAAAGCAAGGTTATATCTGAATATTCTAGCCATTGGTTTACCTGCCAGCATGGTGATGCGCGTATTGATGGCTTTACATAATGCGGTATCCCGCCCTGCTGTGATTACTATCATTCAACTCATTGGTTTAGGACTCAAGCTTCCTTTGAACTTGCTCTTTATTTATGGCGGCTTTGGTATTGAAGGTATGGGTGGTCCTGGATGTGCAGTAGCTACTGTCATTATTAATTGGACCTGGATGCTATTGACTCTAGGATTTGTTCTATTTGATCGCTTCTATAAACCCTTTGGGATCTTTGTACGTTTTAGCCTGCCCGATTGGCAGCGCATCTGGACGCTATTGAAGTTGGGCACGCCAATTGGCTTTAGCTATTTGATTGAAGTGACTTCATTTACTTTCATGTCACTCTTTATCGCGCGTCTGGGTACTACTGCATTGGCTGGACATCAAATTGTGGCTAATCTGGGTACCGTCATTTATATGGTGCCACTCTCCCTCTCGATTGCAACCATGACTTTGGTATCACAATCCATTGGCGCTAATAAACCAGAGCGTGCTGAAGAAATTGGCTGGTCGTCAGTTTTCTTTACGACGGCTTTGTGTATCGTGATTGGTATTGTTGTCTGGGTATTGCGTATAGAGCTACTGGATTTATATGACCCCCCAGAAGCAGTGAAGCTATTTTCTATTCCTCTTTTCTTATTTATTGCCTTCTACCAAGTCTTCGATGCACTCCAAGTCACTGCGGCATTTATTTTGCGCGCTTATCGCATTGCCTTCTGGCCTATGTTGATCTACGCAGGATCATTATGGGGTGTAGGCCTTGGTGGCGGTTACCTCATGGGCTTTAATGTTTTTGGGAATGTACCTAGCTTCTTACAAGGCGCCAATGGCTTCTGGGCTGGCAATAGCATCAGCCTTGGACTAGCTGCTTGCTTTTTACTCTATCTCTTTAGAAGAACGGCGGAGCGCTATGAGAAAACGCGTCCGCCAGTTGAGGTATAGATCCAGAATAGCGCAGGCTTATCGGTAGCTTGGCACTTGATTGCCTTTGGAATACATGCACTGTTGATAAGCGATGTTGTATTGGGTTTGTGCCTGGTTTTGTTTACCAGCTGAGTTCATAGCGCCCATTGCAGCACCACCCAGCAAACCAACACCAGCTCCGGTACCAATGTTCTGGCTACTACCGCCTTGAATCACCGCACCTGCTGCGGCACCTAAAGCAGCGCCAATAGCAGCACTCGTCGCACCTTCTTTTAATGCAGCATTACTAGTATCTTTCACTGCATTAGCAGCAAATTCACGGCATTGTTGATCTTCCTGCTGGAACACCTCAAATGGCTTACCTTCGCGTGGCATAACAGCAATTGTTGGGCCAGTTGGCGCAGATACACAAGCTGTTAATGAGGCTAATACAGTAGTGGTCAATACTGCAATGCGAAGAAATTGTTTCATATCCAACCTTTAAATATTCTTAAATCAATTTGATGAATGCAATATTAATATTGCGGACGTTTTTGGGGTGCATTGCTCGTGGGTGGCGTGGCAGGCTGAGTCTGCCAACCCGACGGACACTCTTGTGCATATGGAAAATAGTTGCCACTAGCTTCACAGTAATACCAAACTGCGGGTTGCGGTTGCGCTGCCAACACCATGGGTTGTGGAGGCGGCATATACGCTATCGGCGGTGGAGCGTAAACCACAGGCGGTGCATAGTAACCTGCATAAGGGCCGTAATAAGGACCGCCACCGTAGGCCCAATTGCCTCGCCAACCAGGACCATAGCCACGACCCCAACCAGGACCGTAAGCACCGTAAGCAGCGGGTCGCCAACCACCACCATAGCCGCCACCATAACCACCACCCACTGAAACATTCCAACCCACATTGCCCGCTTTGGCAACCAAAGGGGAGAACGCCAGCATAGCTGCCAAGGCGATTCCTAAGATGCTGAATTGATTGACTTGTTTCATGGATGACCCCCTAAATTTGGTCTTACGTGGTCTGCTATTGCTGGATAGTTCTATTCTAATTTTTACCCGTCTTATTATCAATAACGTCTCAAATACAGTCAGGCTGACAAGAAAGTAACTTATTTATTAAGGCCGTCTCTACTGGTCTAATTTTGCGCCGGATTGCTGTACCACCCTACTCCACTTACGAGACTCTGTTGCAATCAATTTAGAAAGGTCTCCAGGGCTGCCGGGAGCAGGATCTAAGCCACCCGCTAACAAACGGCTTTTGACTTCAGGATGGCTTAAGGTGCGAATCGTTAATTGATTCAGTCGATCTTGAATCGTGGGTGGGAGATTGGCAGGCGCCATCAATGAAAACCAAGAGACAGCCTCAAACCCTGGTAGACCCTGCTCCGCTAAGGTTGGAATTTCTGGGGCAGCAGGAGAGCGCTTCAATGTCGTAACTCCTAAAGCCTGCACTTCGCCTGCTTTGATGAGGGGTAAGGAGGAAGACAAGTTATCAAAGAGCATGGAGATGCGACCACTGACTAAATCTGGCAAAGACTGAGCACGACCCTTATAGGGAATATGCCGAATCTGAACACCCGCCATCTCTTTAAACAATTCACCAGACATATGCAATGAAGTGCCAACACCTGACGAGCCAAAGGTAAGTTGATTGGGTTTCACTTTTGCAAGCTCAATGAGTTCGGGCAGATGATTCACGCCCAGTTGTTTATTGACGATCAAGACATTAGGCGTGCTAGCCAAGAAACTAATCGGCGTGAAATCTTTCACCGGATCGAACGGTATCTTTTCATATAGGGCGCCATTAATCGCATGAATCCCTACCGTACCAATCAGAAGTGTGTAGCCATCGGGCTCACTCTTAGCAACTACATCAGCGCCGATATTGCCACCATAACCAGGACGGTTCTCAACCAAAACCGGCACGCCCAAACTCTGTTGCCAACTTTCAGCTAGGATGCGCGCCAAAATATCAGGCGCCCCACCAGGAGTAAAAGTCACAATGATACGAATCGCTTGCTTTGGCCAGGGAGTCTTAGTATTTGCATTCGTTTGCGCATAGGCCGAGAATGTCTCCAAAGCAAACAGTAGGAATACGGTGAAGAGAAGTAATGGGTGCTTAGTGACCTTAAACAATGGCATTATTTTGAAGCCCCGAGTAGTGGGCGTAATAACTTAAAAACCAAATCGGGATCGCAACCATAGCAAACCTTCATACTGCACTGGATCATCAGCACAAGCACCAATGCCACATTCCAGCAAAGTGGAAATGAGATTAGCTAGTACGATCAGCATAAAAAGAAGAACCAAAGTATTAGCAAACCAAGAGCGTGATCGAACTTCACGATTTGGCAACATTAATAAAATAGCAAAGCCGGCCAATAAACCTAAATAGCCAACAAAAGCCCAAGTATAAAAATGTAGCTCTAAGAATGTAGCGCCATATCCTTTATCACCAGGCAAAATATGCAGCAGTACTTGGCGTAGAGAAACCATCATCCCCACTAAGCCCCCCAGAATGCCCCAACCATAATGTGCGGCATGCGCTCCACAACGAATGTTCAGCACCAACGCAAACCCAATCATCACAAAACCGACTCTTTGCATAATACAAAGTGGGCAAGGCAATTCACCAAAATAGAGTTGATCAACAAAGGCATAAGCCAAACAGCCAATCACTGCTGATAAGGCGAGTTGATTACCTAAAGCCGCCAAAGAAGGAAAAGAGTTTCTGCTCACGATAGCTTAAAGGCTGATATTGAGATGATTAGTAGCATGAAAGCGAAACCAGACAATCAAAATGATCACGGTAATTGCCAACATACTTAAACCCGCAAGACGCTTCTCAAACCAGACTAAGACCAGTCCAATCAATGCTGTCAGAAAAGGCAGGAACATATACATAGGAGAATTCTAGCGCAGGATACTCTGCGCTCTGATAAATCAATAATACAAAGCTTGGAGCATGGTCTTTTAGAATACTTTTTAGAAAAATCAGACCCTAATAGGCAGTGCGATGACTTATCTTTTGAAGGAAGATGATTTACGACGTTTAGAGGAATAGTGTATTTTCAACAACAAAATACTCAGGGCGAGTGTAAAAGTGAGAGCATTGGCCAAGATGAGGGGCCACTTTTCAATGATCAGGCCATAAACCAGCCAGAGGCCAACTCCTGCAGTAAATAAGGAATACATTCCCAAGGAAATTCCGGAGAGATCTTTGGTGCGCCAAGACTGAATAGCTTGCGGCAAAAAGGCAACAGTAGTCAAGAAGGCGGCGCAGTAACCAATGATTTCAATATGGTGGTATTCCAAGATCATGTTTTCATTGTAATGAGGGAATACGGTCTTTGATTAATCAAGCCCAGAGTTAAATTTTCTAAATGGCAAGAGCTTGTCAAACTAAAAACCAAACGAAGAAGATTTAAAGGGATCTCCACGAGATCCCCTATTTTTAAATACAAGCTGCCGTCACTTCTTATTTACCCCTGCCTTGCGGGCTTCTACTTCTTTATTAATCGCTGCAATGGTTTTTGCATCCGCAGATTTCCATTTGCCACCCGAATTATTGACGATGTATACCAAGGCATCTGAAAATCCCTCAATACTCAAATTCGGGTTGCCGCCTTTTGCTGGCATTGCTCTCACACCGAAGTAAGCATGGGCAGTCAAAATTACTTGACCCTCTGCAATTAGTGGCGCCCACTTCGCCTTATCACCAAACTTAGGCGCGTTCAGAACACCCGCACCGTGACAGCTAGCGCATACCTGTTTATAAGTGCTTTCGCCTGATTGCGCATTTACAAGGCCAGATGCGCCAATAAGCACCAAGGCAAAAAAATAACTAACTGCTTTCAATCTCATAAATACCTTTCGGAACAAACTCGCTAATTTTGGATTTCTGAGTACTCGCTACTCAACCTTACCGATCTTTTTCACAATCTCGCCCATCTGTACAGATTCCTTATCCCAATAGACTTTAAATTCGGGAGCATCCATATACTGAATAGGGCTGCCGGCACCATTAATAACGGAACGTACTCGCTCATCCGTTGCTGCCTGCTTAGCAGCGTCGCGAAGCTTATTAGTAATGTATTCAGGTGTAGCGCTTGGCACAAATAATCCAGCCCATTGTGCGAACTCAATCTTCACGCCCATCTCTTTGAAGCTAGGAACTTCTGGCAAGCTGGCTAATCTACCATCACCCCAGTGTGCCAAGGCACGCACTTTACCAGCTTTAATTTGCTGCACAATCGAAGATGGGCCGGTAGCAATGGCGTCAACTTGTCCACCTAAAAGACCCACAATCGCTGGGCCAGCTCCTGTATAGGGGATATGAACCATGTAAAACTTTTCAGAAGACTTGAGCATCTCCATTGGCACATGCATCGTTCCATAGTTACCCGAAGAGCCAAAGTTATATTTACCAGGATTAGCACGCATAGCTGCGATAAAAGATTTGTAATCCTTCCAAGGGCTATCCGCACGCACTACCAATACCGTTGGATCTGCAGTGAAACGAGCAATCGGTTTGAGTTGGTTCAACTGGAATGACTGTTCACGCCCTACTATTTTGTCAGCTTCCGGGATAATGGAAATGGAAGAGAGGGCCATCAAAATGGTGTAACCGTCTGGCTTAGATTTAGCCACTGCCGCCATACCAATACCACCGCCAGCGCCGGGCTTATTTTCAACAATGACAGGCTGACCCAAAATGCGCGAGAGCGCCTCTGCTACAGGTCTACCAGCAATATCCGCTACCCCTCCCGGAGGAAATGGCACTACCATCGTGATCGGTTTTGTAGGCCACGGCTCTGGCGTCTGAGCAAATGCAGAGATCGCTAGAAAAGATGTGGCAATCAAGCCCAACAGCTGGTTAATACAGAATTTTGCTCTCATTTTTGTACCTAAATATTAATTTCGTTATCATTTATGCTCTTTATCCTACTACAAGAACCATCACAATAAACAGGGTTAGCTAAGACATACCCCCCAACGGAGATAGCAAGCATGAAATACGCAACATTTTCTTTATTAAAAGAGCCCTCTAAGACTCGTGTGGGGATCATGGCGGCCGACGGCAAGACCATTGAAGAGCTCGATTTAGGGGTAGATGTCAGCGAAGATGGCATTGTTGCAATCCTGAAATCTGACCTAGCAGGCAATCTACCTAAACCAGTTGCAACTCATGCATTTACTGATATCCGCTTACTGGCACCTGTTCCAAGGCCTCGTAGGAATATTTTCTGTGTTGGCAAAAATTATCATGAGCACGCAAAAGAATTTTCAAATAGCGGTTTTGATGGCAGTGCTAAACCGGGTGAAGATATTCCGAGCCATGCCATCTTCTTCACTAAGCCACCAGAGTCAGTGACTGGTCCAAATACCAATGTGATCATTCCTACTGCCGTATCGACCTGCATCGACTACGAAGCAGAACTCACAATTGTGATTGGTAAAGGTGGCAAAGGCATTAGCGAAGCGGATGCCATGAAGCATGTGTGGGGCTACACTGCCATCAATGATGTGACAGCGCGCGATTGGCAACAGCGCCATAAACAATGGTTCCTAGGTAAGAGCTTTGATACCTTCTGCCCAATGGGCCCTTGGGTAGTCAGTGCTGACGAATTAAATGCGCAAGACATTTCTGTGAAATGCTGGGTAAATGGTGAATTGCGCCAAAACTCGAACACCAAAGACCTCATCTTTGATATTCCAAACATGATTGCCACTGTTTCTGCTGGCATTACCCTCTACCCTGGCGACCTCATCGCTACAGGTACACCAGTGGGTGTTGGTATTGGATTTAAACCACCAAAGTATTTAGTCAATGGTGACGTAGTGGTGGTGGAGATGGGCGGTATTGGCAAACTTGAAAATACGTTTGTAGCCGTTTAAGTAAATCCATTAACCACTATATAAAAAGCCACCTGCGGGTGGCTTTTTTTCAGATAACTTTTGTATAAGTCAGGCTATCAAGCAAAAATCACTCAACCCAAGCCAAAGAAAATGGCGATACGGTAGGTAATGAATGAGGCAATATAGGCCAGTCCAAATAAGTAGCTGAGCATGATTACCGGAATCTTCCAGCCGCCCGTTTCGCGCTTGACCGCTGCGATGGTTGAAAGACACTGAGGGGCGAATACAAACCACGCGAGCAATGAAAGTGCCGTCGCTAAGGACCATCCGCTAGAGATCAATGGAATCAATGCTTCTGCAGCATCGGCACTAGAGCTCGATAAAGCATATACCGTAGCTAATGAACTGACCACTACCTCACGAGCTGCCATACCTGGCACCAAAGCAATACTGATCTGCCAGTTAAACCCAATGGGGGAGAAAATATGGGCTAAGCCCTGCCCTAGCATCCCCGCAAAACTATATTGAATCGGGGATAAAGTTGCCCCTTCTGGCGGTAGCGGGAAACTAGATAAGACCCATAGACCAATTGTCATCAGTAAGATAATCCCACCGACACGACGCAAGAAAATTTCTGCGCGCTGCCAAAGGCCGATGGCTAGATTGCCTAAACGTGGCATGTGATAACTTGGCAACTCCATCATCAGCGCGTTCATTCTGAACTGATCACTCGTAAAGCGCTTGAGCACCCAGGCTACGGCCATCGCACCGAAGATGCCGGAGAGATAGAGTAAAAATAAGACTAAGCCCTGAAGATCAATATTGGCCCACAATTTTTGCTCTGGAATAAACGCTGAAATGAGCAGGGCATAAACCGGTAAGCGTGCTGAGCAAGTCATCATCGGCGCAATCAAAATAGTCACCAAACGATCGCGGGCATTCGAGATGCTCCGCGTCGCCATGATCCCCGGAATGGCGCAGGCAAAACTGGAAAGTAAGGGGATAAATGAGCGGCCTGACAAGCCTACTGAGCCCATGACACGATCTAGTAAATAAGCGGCTCTAGGCAAATACCCAGACTCTTCTAATAACAAAATAAAGAAGAACAGAATTAAAATCTGCGGCAGGAAGATCACCACGCCACCCAATCCAGCCAAAATGCCATTGATCAATAAGCTTCGTAACCAGGTGTTGGGTAGAACCTCACTTACTTGAATACCAAGGTATTCAATGGCAGTCTTAATTAATTCCATTGGCACTGCAGCCCAACTAAAGACGGCTTGAAAAATGAAAAAGAGTAAGGCAACCAAAATCATTGGGCCCAATACTGGATGTAGCAATACCCTATCTAGGCGATCACTCAGGTGGTCTGGAATAATTTGATTCAGCCCAAGGTTCTGCAAGATCCGTTGCACTTGAATATTGTCAGATTCTCCGTGAGCAATATGTGAAGCAACATTTTCTAAAGTCGCATCGCTAGTGCCCGTGCGAAGATGATTGAGGTTACGCCAATCTAATTGCGATAAGAATGATTTAATCCCATTGGCCCCATCAGACTGAATGCCCACACTAGTCATCACGGGCAGTCCCAATTCTTGAGAAAGTGCAGCCGTATCGATCTGCATGCCTTGACGTTTCGCGATATCGATCATGTTGAGGACTACAACACAAGGCAAGCCAAGGCGCTTAGCGGCTAGCACTAAGCGCAGATTACGGCGCAAGTTCATGGCACTCAAAATACACAAGACTAAATCAGGACGCTTCTCCCCTTCTGCTCTGCCCAATAAGACATTACAGGTAACCCGCTCATCGAGCGATCTTGGATACAGACTGTAGGCGCCAGGTAAATCTAAAATGCGTATATTTTTTCCTGACTCTAGCGACAGTTGCCCCTCTTTACGCTCAACCGTCACACCAGAATAATTGGCAACTTTCTGTCGGCTGCCAGTGAGTAGATTGAATAATGCCGTTTTGCCACAATTGGGGTTACCCAATAAAGCAACTATGGGCTCGCTCGGGAAAAAATGAAGTGTGGTCTCAGACATGGGGAATTAACTCGACCTCAATCAAACGCGCTTCGGATTCACGCAGTGCAAATGTGGATGCACCTACTCGCACGAGATAGGGACCTTTTTTTAGCAGTCCTTTACGCAGCAAAGTTACCTGCTCACCCGGAAGAAAGCCGATATCCTCCAACTGCCCCTTAATTTGAGGGGCACCGTTGGGTGCATTAACTTCACTCACCCGATAGAGAATGCCGAGGTCGACCTGATCTAAATTCATTAAATATGCTTTTTAGCTAGCTAATACGCCATTATATCTTTAAATGAGAATGAATATCATTCATTGTAATGCGCACTCGTCTATCGAATCATCCCGCATTTTGGGTCATGGGCAGTTGATCCAAAACAATTAAGGTGTGGTGTAACCATACTTTCGTAATATCAATTTAGCTTGAGGGCCCTGCATAAACCGATACAAGTCTGTCGCCTCTTGAGGCGCCCCCTTGATTAACACCATTCTTTGTCTAATCGGCTCATAGAGTTTGGTGTTGAGCGGTAAGAAGTTGGTTTCTTTTGCAACTGCTGGTGATTGCGCTAAAGACAAAGCGGTAAAACCAATATCTACCGCTCCAGTCAACACAAAGGTAGTTGCAACACCAATGTTGTCTCCATAAACTAACTTATCTTTGACAAGATCCCATAAACCCTCTGCTTTGAGATACTGCAGCGCTGCCTTGCCATAAGGCGCCAGTTCTGGCTTTGCAATGACTACCTTATTCGCCTTAGTAATAGCTTTGGTAATCTCCACTTTGTTCTCTACTAAAACAATGTCTGAAGAGGTTTTGGCAATCAAAGCAAGCTTACCAATCGCATACACCACGCCATCATCTACAGTCCTGCCCTTCTTGTAGAGCTCTAGTGGAAATTGCTCATCAGCTGCAATCAAAAGATTGAATGGAGCTCCATTCAGTATTTGTGCAGCGAAATTTCCAGATGAGCCATACACAACTCGCATCTCTGACTTAGTAGTCGCTTTAAATGCAATAGCAATTTCACTAAAGGCATCTTTCATATTAGCGGCAACAGCAACCGTTGCACCTTGAGCTAAAGCAAGGTTTGTAACTAATAGAAGTGGTGCCAATATGGCAAGTAAACGCAAACGCATATTGCAATGGATTTTAGTCATTTATGCCCACTCACAACCAATCCTTGACTTGTCTATTCAAACTAACGGCTTTATAGCCAGGAGTATTACTAGAATAGCTACGGATCTTGCGAATCAATTTCGATGCCTCTGGCTGAGTTGCCATTTCCTGATGCATGGCAATAAAGAAGATTTCATCTTTGAGGGCGACAAAGCTAAGGCCATTCTCAAGGGCAATATTTTTGACTCCAATCCCAACGTCAGCTTTACCAGCCAAGATCGCATTAGCAACTGCCGAGTGCGTAAACTCCTCTTGCAGGTAGCCATTAATGTCTAGAGGTTCGATCCCCTCATCAATCAATAATGTATCTAACAATAATCTAGTACCAGAGCCAATCTGACGATTAATAAAGCGAATCCTTGGATTTAATAAGTCTTCGATGGACCGAATCCGCAGTGGATTGCTTTTTTTTACGATCAAACCCTGTATTCGCTTCATGACAGGATAGATTTGAATATCGCTTTTTGATAAACGCTGGTGGATTGCTTTTGAGCTCTTCTCGTTCGAGACATGGTATCCGGCGATATGTGCTTCGTTATTGAGAAGTCGCTCTAACGACTCTCCTGACCCAGCAATTTTTAAACTGATGCCTTTTACTTCACTAACCGCTTTTTGAATAATTGAATCGCTACTCGAGAAAAAGTTCCAGCGAGCACTTTCTGATTTACGTATTTGCTTGATTTCTTTTAATAACGTTTCTTGATAAGAGTTGCCATGCTTTAGATGGCCCGCATGCATCTCGTCTATAAATTTAAACAGAAATGATCCAAATTCAGTTAGCTTTGATCCATGCCCTTTAGTGCGAATAATCAAAGGCATGCCTAAGGTCGCCTCAACCTCATTTAATTTCCCCCAGGCACCTCGATAGGAAGTTCCCGATTTTTTACTGGCAACGACTAAAGAACTCCCACTCTCAATATCCTTTAATAATTGGGATAACCAAACCAGGTCAATCGAGCCTTCACCTGGGCTACTGAGTATTAGAGTGGGTCTGACTTCAATTAGCATATGTAATTATTTGCATATTCAATAGTATTAATGTATGCGATCATAGCTACTTAATCAACTATTTGCTAGGTTTTATGAAAAAACCGATCTCCAATCTCCTCCTCAGCCTATTCCTTGCTGTTTCTATTTACGGCTCACCAGCATTTGCTCAGGAAAAAAGTATTGTGGTCTCTTCAACTACCTCTACCGAACAATCTGGCTTATTTGGTTTTATCCTGCCAATCTTTAAGATGAAAACCGGTATTGATGTCAAAGTAGTTGCAGTGGGCACTGGCCAAGCACTTGATATTGGTCGCCGCGGTGATGCAGATGTCGTGTTTGTTCATGACAAACCTGCAGAAGAGATTTTTGTTCAAGAGGGCTTTTCCACTAAGCGCAATGAAGTTATGTACAACGACTTTATCTTGATCGGGCCGAAATCGGATCCCGCAAAAGTCGCTGGAGGAAAAGATATTCAAACTGCGCTTCAAAAGATTGCCAGCGCCCAAGTACCCTTTGTATCGCGCGGCGATAAGAGCGGTACACATGCGGCAGAACTGCGCTACTGGAAGGGTGCCGGTGTACCAGTCTCATCAAGCCAGAGCTGGTATAAGGAAACAGGTTCCGGTATGGGCCCCGCCCTAAATACTGCCTCCGCCATGAATGGCTATATCCTGGCTGATAGAGCAACTTGGTTAAGTTTTAAAAATCGTGGCGACCTTACGATTCTGGTTCAAGGCGATCCTAAGCTCTTTAATCAATATGGTGTGATGCTAGTTAATCCAGCAAAGTATCCATCTGTCAAAAAAGCTGAGGGGCAAGCATTTATCAACTGGCTGATCTCCAAGAATGGTCAGGATGTCATTGCTAGTTACCAAATTGGTGGTGAGCAACTCTTCTTTCCTAATGCCAAGAAGTAATAAGAAATATAAAAGAAAAGCCCGCTTCTGCGGGCTTTTTTATTTCCTGCCGGCCAAGTTACTAGCCGTTCATTGATTACTTCTTAGGTGTTACAAAGCCAATCGCGGTGTCATCAATAAACTCAACCATGACATCATCCCCAGCCTTGAATTTCTCTAGACCTAGAACAGCTGGATCCACTTTCACTTTTTGCTTCTCGCCACTTGGCAATGTGAAAGTCACAACACGGGTTTTTTGATCGATTGTTGAAATCTTGACAGTAGCGTAAATGGTGTCAGTAATTTCTTCAAAAGGCTTCGCAGATCCTTTGCCAGCAATCGTGATAGAACGAACGCCTGAAACGCCTGGCTTAGATCCCTTACCAGCAGCAGTTAATCCAACGGCAATGGCTTGTGCATGCTCAACTAAAAACACATCGCCTTTTTTCACTTTATCTAAATCGTTAATGGATTTAGCCACGTTCATTTGAGCCAAATTACCATTCGCATCTTTCAGAACAACAATACGGTTTTTTACATCTACAGAATCCACTGTTGCACCAAGCACCACAACTTCAGCCGCTAAAGGCAACATTTTTGCAGGCTGTTGCGCGAAAACTGAAGCCGCACAAGCAATACCAACAGTAGCGAATAAACCAGCAAGTAAAGATTTCTTCAAGATAACTCCTAAGTCAGAAAGGGATTGGATGGGACCTATTTTTGGGCCTCCATTTGATTGTAACCATGATGAATTTAATGACGATTATTTATTTGCTGGACGTTGATCCCAGTTCATATCACTGACTTTTAGACCTAAGCCACTGAATAAATTGAACATTCTAATCAAGCTCAGAGGAAAGCTAGCTAAATTGCTAATGCATTGCTACCTAAGCGCTCACCTCACTGATTTCACTGGGATGTAAAAAGGCCCGCATTGCGGGCCTTTTGCTATTGATTAAAACTATAGTCTGAATACAGAATTATTTCTTACCCTTAGCTGGGGTAGCAAAAGTAATGATCAAGTCATCCACAAACTCAATCATCACGTCATCACCAGCCTTGAATTTCTCTAGACCAAGAACGCTCTTGTCAACCTTCACTCTTTGCTTCTCAGAGCTTGGCCAAGTAAACGTAACAATACGATTTTTCACATCAATGGTGTCGATTTTTAATGTTGCAAAAGTGGTGTCAGTGATTTCTTCAAATGGTTTTGCAGCGCCTTTAGCAGAAATGGTTACAGACCGCGCATTTGATACTCCAGGCTTTTGCCCCTTCGGCGCCGCAACCAAACCAACTGCAATCGACCGAGCATGCTCTACTACAAATAAATCACCTTTTTTAACTTTATCCAGATCCTTCACTTGCCTAGAAACCTTCATTTGCATCAGATTACCGTTAGTATCTTTTAATTCGATAGTACGATTTTGCAAATCAATGTCTGTTACAACTATTGTGATTACTTCAACTTCAACTGCTAATGGCAACATCTTTTCTGGCGCTTGCGCATATGCAGAAAATGTAGCAATTAAACTGAATGCGCTAAAAAGTGCGGCAACTGAGAATTTCTTCAAGATAGCTCCTAGAAAAAGGGGAAATTAAGTGTTCAAAAGCGGCGTCTAAGACGATTCTCACCTATATTAAAGAGCATATATGGCAATTTTATGACTATATTGTCAGTATTTAAGGCTTGTACTGCTT